>OFGR01003052.1_pt1 | contig 10329 bp, 7 predicted proteins | sample 1521811 | NCBI WGS metagenome assembly OFGR01 (sample SAMEA3504098, study PRJEB24116) | mouse gut metagenome | biome: mouse gut; feature: mouse-associated habitat; material: faeces | place: Denmark | collected 2011
TTTCTTGCGGTTATATCTTGACAGGATGACAAAAATCCTATAAAATAGCAAAAAGAATGACATATAGACATAGAACAAAAACAATTCTATACGTATATGTCTTTCTGCGAAATACTGCGGCGGCCTGCCGCGGGAGGAAGGGTGTAGCCTATGAAAAAAATACTTGCCGTGATGCTGTCTCTGGCGATGCTGCTGGGCCTGGTGGCCTGCGGAAACAACAACAACGCGCCCGCGGACACCAACAATCCCGACGCGCCCCCCGCAGACACCGATACCCCCAACGAACCCGCGGAAACCCCCGAGGGCTTCCAGCCCTTGACCTACGATGAAGATGAGATCTATGACCTGAACTTCACCGAGTTTTTGGAGTACTACGATGCTGCTCTGGCGGCTAACGACACCAACGAGCGTTGGGCCAAGATGGCTATTGCCGAGGCCAAGCTGCTGGAGAGCGGCCTGGTAACGCCCGGCACTACCCAGGGCGGCAACTACGGCATGCGCCGTATTCCCAACCGTACCGTCCCGGGCGTGCTGTACGGAAATGACAACGATCGTTTCTACACCATGGTCGTGACCAACGAGATCATCAAGACCGAGCACTTCGCCGTGATGAACGAGAAGTGGGAGGAGCTGAAGGGCACCGGCACCTACATTGAATGGCTGAAGGGCTGGCTGACCGAGAACGGCTATACCATGAAGGACAGCCTGGGCTGGCCCTATGGCGATACGCTGGTGACTTGGGACATCCTGGCTACGTCTCAGGCTCCCGAGGCTGAGACGCTGGTTCACACGATTGATGGCCTGATGGAGTATGATAACGAGGACGTGCTGCAGCCCTCCTTGGCTGTCGAGGCTCCCGAAATCTCCGCCGACGGCCTGGTGTACACCTTCAAGCTGCGCAACGACGTGGTGTGGTCCGACTCTCAGGGCCGCGAGGTTGCCAAACTGACTGCTGATGACTTTGTCGCCGGCATGCAGCATCTGATGGATGCGGGCGGCGGTCTGGAAACCCTGCTTTCCGGCGTTATTAAGGGCGCCACTGAGTATGTCAATGGCGATATCACCGATTTCACAGCTGTGGGTGTCAAGGCTCTGGACGAGTATACTGTGGAGTACACTCTGGAGAAGCCCGTACCCTACCTGATGACCATGCTGGGCTACAGCATTTTCTTCCCCATGAGCCGCAGCTATTATGAGTCCCAGGGCGGCAAGTTTGGACAGGACTTTGATCCTACTGCCAGCGACTACACCTACGGCACCAGCCCTGACCACATTGCCTACTGCGGCCCCTTCCTGATCACCAGCGATACCCCCCAGAACTCCCGTATCTTTGAGGCCAACCCCAACTACTACAAGGCCGATAAGATGAACATTCACTCCATGACTTGGGTGTTCGAGGATGGTACTGATGTAATGAAGCAGTATGAGGATTTCAAGAACGGGCTGATCGATTCCACCGGTCTGAACACCTCCACTGTGAAGCAGGCCCGCGAGGAGGGCATTTTCGACCTGTATGCCCGCGTTGGTTCCACCACTGCCGGTACTTGGTACAACTGCTTCAACCTCAACCGTCAGGCTTTCGCCAACTATAACGATGCCTCCAAGATGGTTTCCACCTCTTCCCATGCCAGCGTGGACGAGGTTATAGCCAACGGCACCTCCGAAATTGAGGATGACGCTTCCCGCGCTCACGTGGCTATGAATAACAAGCACTTCCGCCTGTCTATTGCCTTCTCCCTGGATCGCGGTTCATTGAGAGGCTTGGCTGTTGGTGACGAGCTGAAGTACAACTCTGTCCGAAATACCTATGTTCCCGGCTCTTTTCTGACCCTGCAGGCGGACACTACCGTTGACATTAACGGTACCGCCACCACCTTCCCCGCCGGCACCCAGTACGGTGAGATCATTCAGGCCCAGCTGACTGCCGACAACTTCCCCGCCAAGGTGTGGGATATGGAGAACGGCGCTGATGATGACCACTCCGTAGGCTTCGACGGCTGGTACAACGTGGAGGCCGCCAAGGCCGAGTGGGCCATTGCCAAGGAAGAGCTGGCTGCTCAGGGCCTGGAGATTTCTGCGGAGAATCCCATTTACCTGGATCTGGCTATGCCTGGCACCAATACTGTTGGTGTGAACCAGGCTAACCTTTTTGCGCAGTGCGTTGAAACCGCGCTGGGCGGCGAAGTGGTTATCCGTCCTGTGCTGTCCAGCAGCGATCAGGAGCTTAATGATGCGACCTATTACAATTCCACCGGCGCTCAGCTTAACACCGACTGCACCTATCTGAACTTCGGCTGGAACCCCGACTGGGGCGATCCTAACAACTATCTGGATCAGCTGATTCCCGGCGGTTATATGGTAAAGGGCTTTGGCATTTACTCCTAAGAGAGACTTTGTCTCACCGCGGTGAAATAAAATTCATGCTTACAGGAGAATGGCGACCCCATTCTCCTGTAAGCATATGAGGGGTGTGAAAAACGATATGGGAAAATATTTAGTAAAGCGAATCCTGCGCGGCATCCTGTCCATCATTGCGGTGGTAGCGATTGTCATGATGCTGGTATACGCCTTGGTGGATCGCGACAGAATATTTGCGGCAGATGGACAGTTCACTAAGACAGCGAATAACGACCGTGTTACCTATATGTATCAGAGGTGGGAAGAGTATGGTTATCTGGACTATGTGACATACAATGACTATCTCAATCAGCTGGTTCAGGACGGCGAACTGGACGAGGAAACCCGCTCGCTTGTCGGTGGGATTGGCCGTACGCCAGATAAGGATGATCCTTTAGTAGCGGAATACGTAGCGAAATTTACCGAGCATTACGAATCTCAGGGCTATAAAGTTATACGGCTGGAAGCGAAGCAGGAGAGCCGCCGCAACCCCAAGCTGGCTAACGGTGGCCAGCAGCAGCTATTTGCGTCCAAGGACGTGCCGCTGTTGAACAGAATGCTGGATTATTTTGCCAGTATCCTGCATTTTGACAACATTAACCGGGTAAAAGAGGACATTGGCGAGCGGGGGCTTACTTTCACCTGGTATGATCCGGTCTACGGCGGGGGAAAATTTTCACCTGCTATTATCGGCAATGGCACAGAACACAAGTACCTTTTTTATATGAACGACCAGTTCCCCTATTTCCATCAGAATATGCTGACCATCCAACTGGGTACCTCCTATTCCATTACCCGCGGTTTGGATGTGTTCCACACCTTGACCCGGAGCCAGGGCACCTATGTCCTTTCTGATGTCACTTACCCCACGGGCCATGTGGAATCAAGCGCAGATGACCTGCATACAGCAACCTATCGGGCGGGTTCCCGTACGGCCGTTGCCACAAACGAAATCCGCTTTGATGATGACTATACCGATGTCGCCACACACCGCCGTGCGCCATCCAAGATCGGTTTTTCCTTTATTAATGGAATCATTTCCACTTGCATGGCCTATTGTATAGGATTGCCGGTTGGCGTCGCTATGGCGCGGAAAAAGGATAAGCTGATTGATAAAATCGGTACGGTTTACATCATTTTCATAATTGCTGTACCTTCCCTCGCTTACATCTTTCTGTTTAAATCCATTGGAGGACGGCTCGGCCTGCCCACGACTTTTGACATGGAGTCTGGCGGTAAGCTGATGTTCGTTCTGCCGATCATATCACTGGCCCTGCCGTCCATTGCAGGCTTGATGAAGTGGCTGCGCCGGTACATGATTGACCAGATGAACTCGGATTATGTCAAGTTTGCCCGGTCCGGCGGCTTAACAGAAAATGAGATATTTACGAAGCATATCTTAAAAAATGCGGTGATTCCCATTGTCCATGGCGTTCCCGGCTCACTGCTTTTTGCCATGACAGGCGCGATTATTACAGAGCGCGTGTATGTGGTGCCTGGCGCCGGTAACGTGCTGACGGAAGCCATTAATAAGTATGACAACGGAGTCATTGTGGGCGTGGCGTTGTTCTATGCGATTTTGAGTGTAACGTCCATTATCCTGGGTGACATCCTCATGGCCACGGTGGATCCGCGGATTTCGTTCTCGACAAAGGATAGGTGAGCGTTATGGATTATGATTACAAGAAATTGGGCCTCAGCGAGGCGGAGCTGTTTTCTGAGGTTAATCACAGCGATCTGGAATCCGAAAAAATCACCGCGCCCCGTTATTCCTATTGGAGCAGTGTGTTTCGGGTCTTTTTCCGCAAGAAGTCGAACATTATTATTTTGAGCCTGTTAGGTGTTGTGATTTTGTTCGCTTATGTGTATCCCACGCTGGTGCCATACGACCAGTTCGCGAATCTGACCCGGCCGGAAACGCAGCACCTGATGCCCGGAGCGGCCATGAAAGTGCTGGGCAACTCTATTCACTGGATTTTGGGTACCGGCGGCGCCGGCAACTCCACTTTTGATGCCATTTGGTTTGGTTCCCGAATCTCTATTTCTCTGGCATTTATCTGCGCGGCTATCAATATGACGATAGGCGTTATCGTTGGAGCGATTTGGGGCTTTTCTAAGAAGGTGGATATGGTGATGATGGAGGTGTACAACATTATCGCCAATGTACCCTTTATCCTCGTAATCGCCGTGTTGGTTATGATCTTTAGCCCAAGCTTTATGACGCTGGTATTTGCCATGACGATCGTCGGCTGGTTAGGTATCGCCTATACCATAAGAATACAGGTGGTTATTATCCGTGACCGGGAATATAATTTGGCATCCCGGTGCTTGGGAACCAGCACGGTAAAGATTGCTATGAAGAACATCCTGCCCTTCATGACCAGCATCATTGTGACTCTTCTGGCTACGGAAATCCCCTCCTACATCTCTTATGAGGTATTCCTGTCCTATATCGGCCTGGGCATGACCGAGGTAAGTCTTGGCCGGTTGATTTTTGAAGCGCAGAGCGCTATGGTTACCAAGGGATGGGGCTTTGAGTTTTGGAGCCCGGTAACCATTGCTGGTATTATCAGCGTGGTGCTGTACGTGGTGGGTCAAAACTTAGGCGACGCGTCCGACCCGCGGACACATATGTAAGGGGGGAGCGCCATGGAAGAGAAAAAAGTATTGCTGTCCATCAAGGACCTGCATGTGAAATTCCGCGTCCGCGGTCGTATATTGACCGCAATCCGAGGTATTTCCCTGGATATCTACGAGAACGAATCCATAGCCATCGTGGGTGAATCTGGCTCCGGGAAGTCTGTGTTTACCAAGACTTTTGCAGGAATGCTGGACTCCAACGGCTTTGTCAGTAATGGAAGCATTGTTTTCAACGATGACGAGCTGGTTGATATCCATGTGAAGCTGACGGCCTCCGCGCAGAAGAGCATGGAGGAGTCAATAGCCGCATTGAACGAATCCTCCCGCCTGGAGCTGGGCGCTGCGACATACCAGAAGATGCTGGAACTGGAGAGCGAGAAGCGCCAGCGCGGCGAATTGTCCGGCGAAGAGCGGCGGAAGGCCGAAGAAGAGCGTTTGGCCCTGGTTGCCAAGCGTACGGATGCTTTTAACCTTAAACAGACTTTGGATCCCAACAAAGACAAGGCGAAGATCCGGGAAACCGGCCGCTTAATTAATCGGTTGGATAAGGAAATCAAGGAGCATGAGGCGCGCCAAAAGCAGGCCGCCCGGGCTCAAAAGTCCGCTGCCGCTGCCGATACAGCCTTTAATCAGCGCATCGACAAGGAGTATGCAGCTTTAAAGGCGCGGTACGAAAAGGAGATCCAGGGTGAAATCTCGCTGGAAGCAAAAAAGCGAAACGAGATTCTTGCTAAGGAGATATACCTCTCCACTGGCCGCTATGGTATGCGCCAGGAGATGAAAATGCGCAAGCAGCTGTTGGAGGCATTGAAAAAGGCCATGCAGCTGGGCGTGGATCTCTCGAACGAAGGCCAGCTGAATACGATTTTTGAGGACATCGTATTTCGGGTGCGCTATTTGGATGAGACGCCGGATGACATTCATGGCACTTGCATCCTCAACCTGGCCAAGGTGCGCTATCCGAAGGATTGGTGCCGAATTCGGGGCCGCCGGATTGCTACTGTGTTCCAGGACCCGATGACCAGCCTCAACCCCATTATTACTATTGGCAAGCAAATTACGTCTATTATCTTAAAGCATCAGGATTGTACCGAGGTGGAAGCCCGGCATCGGGCCTTGGAGCTGATGCAGAAGGTGGGCATTCCTAATGCCTCGGCCCGGTTTGACGACTACCCCTTCCAGTACTCCGGCGGCATGCGGCAGAGGATTGTCATTGCTATCGCCCTGTCCTGCCAGCCTAAGATCCTGATCTGTGATGAGCCAACCACGGCTTTGGACGTGACGATCCAAGCGCAGATTCTCCAGTTGATCAAGGATCTGCAAAAGGAGTTCAATTATACCATTGTTTTTATCACCCACGATCTGGGGGTGGTGGCAAACATAGCCGACCGGGTGGCGGTGTTGTACGCGGGCCAGGTAATTGAGCTCGGCAGCGTAGAGGAGGTCTTTTATGACCCCCGGCACCCCTATACTTGGGCGCTGCTCAGTTCCCTGCCGCAGTTGGCCCAGAGGAATACCAAACTCTATTCTATTACTGGAACCCCGCCTTCTCTGTACAACAGTATCGTGGGCGATGCCTTTGCGCCGCGGAATCCTCATTGTCTGAAGATTGATACGCTGATGGAGCCGCCTATGTTCCAGGTATCGGAGACACATTTTGCCAAGACATGGCTGCTGGATGAGCATGCTCCGAAGATCGAGAAGCCGGAGGGCATCCGGGATATCCATGAAAAGCTTGTCAAAGCGTTCAATATTTAGGGGGGAGGATAGAATCGTGGCTACATTAAAACAAGACAAGGAAAGAGCGGAGCGGGGAACATACCTGCCGGAGCATGGCCCCATTGATGAGAAGAGCGGCAAGGAGATCCTCCTGTCCTTGAAAAATGTGGATATCACCTTCGGCAAGGGAGAGGCCGCAGTCCGCGCTGTTCAGAATGCAACCTTTGATATTTACAAGGGGGAAACCTTTTCTCTGGTAGGTGAGTCTGGTTCCGGAAAGACCACCGTGGGGCGTGCGGTTATCCGGGTCAATCCGCTGGCTGGTGGGGAAATTCAGTACAAGGGCGTACGTATTTCCGGTAAGATTCCACACGCGCTGGACCGGGAGGTCATCCGAAATATTCAGATGGTATTTCAAGACCCTGCCGCATCTTTGAACGAGCGGGCTACCGTAGATTATATTATCTCCGAAGGTCTGTACAATTTCCACCTCTTTGACAACGAGGCCGACCGTGTGCGGCGGGTGGAGGAGATGATTAATGAGGTAGGCCTGCTGCCTGAGCACCTGACCCGTTATCCCCACGAGTTCTCCGGCGGCCAGCGCCAGCGTATCGGTATTGCCCGGGCTATGGTTATGGAGCCAGAGCTGGTGGTGGCGGACGAACCCATTTCCGCTCTGGACGTATCCATCCGCGCCCAGGTGCTCAACCTGATGAAGAAGTTCCAGGAGGAGAAGGACCTGACCTATCTCTTCATCGCCCACGACCTGTCGGTGGTGCGCTTCATCTCCGACCGCATCGGCGTTATCTATAAGGGCCGGATCGTGGAAGTGGCGGAGGCGGAGGAGCTGTTTAACTTCCCCCTGCACCCCTACACCCACTCCCTGATCTCCGCGATCCCCATCCCGGACCCCAAGCTGGAGAAGAACAAGGTGCTTTACACCTACGATCCCTCCATCCACGATTACTCCACGGATCAGCCGGAATTGGTATGCATCGGCCACGACCACTATATTTACGGCAATCAGAAGGAAATTGCAGAGTACAAGGCCATCCGAGAGAGGGACATTCCTGTCAAGCCCATTCAGATCGTTGATTCCAATGCGCCGGAGCAGAGAGCTTCCAGTGCAGGGACGGCGGCTGAAGCAGTGGTGGAAGATGATGTTTCCATGATCCATCCGCGCCATGATACCGGGAGCCTTTGGTATACACTGGTGTCCTTCCTGCTGCCGATCTTGGGACTTATTGCCGCTGTAACGTTTAAGCATTTTCATCATTTCCGCAATTATAAGGCATGTAGGAAGGGTGCAATTGCTGGCTTTATATTCTTGGCGGCGCTTGTAGTGATTTTCCTTCTGTTACTGTTGATTACGGTGATGTGATTTGAAGCGTGAGGCCAGAGACAAACGAGATTTACCGCATCCCAAGCCGGTAGAACGTATTGAGCTGAATGAAGAAAATGCCGGGCGAAAACTGATAGTTGCTGTTGTACTGCTTTTGTTTGGCGCAGGAATGCTGGTATATGCCTTTATGGGGCTGTTGACTCCAGAGACAGGATGGCAGACTATTGAGGCAAGTGGTTCAGGCGGTCCCAGTTGTGGGGAAGAGTTTATCTTTCTCTACGAATTGAATAATTCAGCAGAAGCAAAGAGGGTAACAGATATCTATACGGATGCCTGTCAAAAGGCGTTCCGGTTATTCAACAGCGATCAGGAATATGAGGATGTAACCAATGTTCGAACCATCAATCTGCATCCGAATGAGGTACTGGAGATAGACGAAGGCCTGTATAAGGCCCTGGCCTGTTTTCCGGATAGTGGACGGCGGGAGCTGTATCTGGGGCCGGTTTATACGCGGTATGACGACCTGTTTTTCTGTGAGGATGATTCCCAGCTAGTGGATTTTGATCCCCGGCTGAGCGAAGCGGTTCGTCAGGAGTACGGCGAGATTGCGGCTTTTGCCGGAGATGCACAGGCAATTGACCTGGAGCTGCTGGGGAATAACCGAATTTGCCTGCGAGTGTCGGATAACTATCTTGCTTACGCTCAGGAGAACGGGGTGGATCGATTCATTGACTTCTCCTGGATGCGCAACGCCTTCGTTGCGGACTATCTGGCTGGCGCGCTGGCCGCCGAAGGGTTCACCAAAGGGACTCTAAGCAGTTATGACGGCTTTACTCGGAACCTGGATGTCCGGGAAACGGATTATTCCTTTTCGATTCTGGATCTGTGGGACCAGGCTGTCTGCCCGGCGGCAACGATGCATTACCAGGGACCTCGGAGCTTGGTGACGTTGCGGGATTACCCCTTGAATGACAGCGACCGTTGGAGATTCTATGAGTTGAAAACGGGGGAGGTCCGTACCCTTTACCTGGATATTGCAGATGGATTCTGCCGCAGCGCGGTTCACAGTCTGACCTGCTACTCCGCTGACCAAGGGTGCGGCGAGACGCTGCTGGCGATGCTGCCGGTGTATATCGCCGACGAGCTGCGGCCGGAGGAGCTGGCGCGGCTGGCTGAAGAGGGCGTGCAGTCCATCTACTGCCAGGACCGGGTGATCTGGCACACCGATCCGGCGCTGGAGCTGGAAGGGCTCTTCGCCCGGGAGGACGTGCAGTACACGGAGGCCCTGCTGAAACCGTAAATAAAAACCATTGCGCCGCGCCGGAAGCGTCTGCTCCGGCGCGGCCTGTTTGAAGGAGAGATTGGCATGAAGAAACTCTGGGGCCTCGCCCTGCTGGGGGCCCTGCTGCTGGGCCTGACGGCCTGCGGAGACATAGGGCTCATCAGCGGCGGGGACGGGCCCGCCGCCGTTTACATGGATGATGACGCCGGCGGAGAGGAGGACGTCCCCGGCGAAGCGGAGGACCTGCCGGAAGAGCCGAAAGACCCGCCGGTGTCTGACGCCTCCGACGATGCCGCCGGCGATGGGGCCGAACAAAATTGCCGCGGTCACAACAGGAATGAATGCAAACCCGATTTTCAGATTCCACAGGGAGATGGAAAGAAAACGGGAGAGCACAACATTTGCGGCCACCATCATGGCAAGAATGGCAAGACGGTGGGTGGAACGGATACTGCTTTCATACATACTGCATACCTCCTTTGGATATGTGCAGAGGCGGCGTTTTTGCAGCAAAAAACCCCCCTGCTATCTTTTTGCGACGCAAATACAATAAAAAAACGTCTGGCTGTAAGATAACAAAGAGGAATCTCTTTCTTCATTATGGTAACAGCGGGATGCGGGCGATGCACCGCAAGGGAAGACCCTTTTCGTCCCCGTGGCAACTCCCCGTCCACAGGGCACTTAACGCGCAAAACCCTACTCTGTATTTGCACATGGAAAACCATGCGCTTTTATTTTAGCATTTCCGAAGGGCTTCGTAAAGAGAAAAGTTCAGAAATTTTTGGAAAAATGTGATATTTTGCAGGGGGAAAAGGTATTATCAGTGAAAAGCTTTTCAAAACAGAAGAAAGGACTTCACAGTTTATGGACGAAGCAGTTTTTACCCGCACAGCCAAAGCCTATAAAGACCGGCTTTTCGCCATTGCTTTCCACTATTGCAGGAGCAGGG
>OFGR01003054.1_pt1 | contig 10321 bp, 10 predicted proteins | sample 1521811 | NCBI WGS metagenome assembly OFGR01 (sample SAMEA3504098, study PRJEB24116) | mouse gut metagenome | biome: mouse gut; feature: mouse-associated habitat; material: faeces | place: Denmark | collected 2011
TCGACTGAAAGTATGCTCTCAGACAATATAAAATAATTTCCACGACTTACTTATTGCCTGATGCCGGTTACAATTTCAGGGATTTTTGAAACGGGTATGAATTAAATTTGTAATATCGTGGGATTTTCCCTATTTTTGCATGTATTAATCAGACGGTTTGTGTGCATGGGCTTTGGAAAGGGTTATGGCCGGCACAGGCCGGTTCAGTTATCAGGAATGCAATGGTAAGGATATATGCTTTTTTATCGGTGCTGTTCGCTTGTGCGTGCATTAGTATGTCGGCCCGTACCACCGGCAATGATGAGATTGCCGACAGCTTGTCGGATAAGTTGGAATTGGCTACCACGGCAATCGACAGCCTTGATTTGCTCACGGATATTTTCGACCTCCGCCCCAAAGACAAGCGTGATTCTATCGGCCGGATGATTCTGCACACTGCCGCTTGCTCGGGTAATGACCAGATAGGGCTTGATATAATACGTAATCTTGCCAATCTGCACATACGTAACGATTCCCTGCTTTTGAAAGATTTGACAAATGCCGCGATGTTCGACCCTTCCGACGACCGGGTCGAGACCGAGACGTTTATACGCATGCTGAGGAATATTCATAATGTGCGCTATTCGACCACTGACGAGAAGGATCGCAACCTGAGGTTGTTGTTGAAAAAGGTAAACATGGGGGCAGATGATGACATTTACGAGAACATTGTGACATTGCATGGTATATGCCTTTACGTTGCCGAATGTTCGCAAGGGGAACTTCTTTCAAAATATATGACCCAGTTGGGGCAGATGGTCAAACAACTGCGTCCGGAGGCATATTCGATTAAGAACTGCTACTATGTGCAGGCTGCCATGGCCTTCCGTGAAAATGACGAAAACGCCAAGTCGATTGATGCCGACCTGAAGCTGCTGGAGTCAATCGACGGATTGGAGAACGGATCCACCTGGGGGATATCGCGACCTTACCGTAGTTACGACGGTAACCGTTATATTGTGTACACACGGATTCTTTCCAATTATCCGCAACTTTCCCCTCGCGAGGTTGAAACCTATTACAGGAAGGCTATGCAGATGGTGGCCCGTGATTCGGTTGCCGCTGCAACCAACCGTATTTCCATGAGGCCGCAAATCTATTACAGCATGTATAAAAAAGATTACGGCAGGGCATTGGAACTTCTGAAAAAATATATAGATGCACCCTATAATGCCAGTGTGCACAGGGTTCTGCTCCGTATGATGGTTAAAAGCGCCGAGAAGCAGGGTGATCTTGACGCCTTGCTGACCGCGTCCAGGGAGTATAACGAGATTCTAGAGGAGACAATCGAGAAACGCACCCGTGAAAAATACAAAGAGCTTCAGATTGTTTACGACATAAACCAGCTGAAGGCAGAACATGCACGTGAATCAGGTGTTATGCAGCGTAATGTAATGCTGATAGCGTTGACTGCGGCAGTGGTGCTGTTGGTTCTTTTGGCGGTTGTGTTCGTTTTGTTCCGGCATTCGCGAAGGCTGGCCAAAAACCTTGTCCATTCCAATGCCGCACTGGTTGCCGAAAGTGCCAATTTGCGTCAGGCGCAGGCCGACCTTGTGAAAGCCCGCGATGAGGCGCAGCTTGCCAACCGCATAAAATCTGATTTCATCAAGAACATGAGCGGGGAGGTGGCAGTGCCGCTTCACACTATAAACGAATACACAAATCTGATAATAGATTGTTCCGAGGCAGGGTTCAAGCCATATCTTAAACATTTTGCCAATCTTGTGTCGCATAATGCCGAGCTGCTTACCTCCATTGTGAACGACGTGTTGAACCTTTCGGAAATCGACAGCGATTCGGTGTCGGTGTGCATGAAGAAGGAGTCATTGTCGCAGTTATGCAACATGGCGATTGAAAGCGTCAAGCACCGGGTGCGTCCTGAGGTCGATATGCATGTGATGCCGAATCTTTGCGATGTTACCGTATATACCGATTCGCGACGGTTGATGCAGATTTTGGTACAATTGCTGTCCAACTCGGCAAAATTTACCAAACATGGTAGCATCGAGGTTGGGTTCCATGCTGACGAGGAGGCGGGAAAAGCCTATATATCAGTGACTGATACCGGGATAGGGGTATCGCTGGGAGATGCCGAACGTGTGTTCGAACGATTCGTGAAACTCGACCGCTCTTCGCAGGGTATAGGTATCGGATTGCCCATAGCAAGGCATCTTGCAGAGTTGCTTGCAGGTTCGGTAACCCTTGATACCACCTACACGGAGGGTGCGCGTTTCATTGTCACCGTGCCGCTGGGCTGACCTCTTGATTCAATAACAGTTACTCCTGTTATTGAAGGGTAGAGTGGAATAACACTGCGTCGGCATATGTGTCGCCCTCGATGCGGAGCCATCCCGTGAGGATGCCTGATTTTCGGAAACCGCACCGTGTGAATAGCCGCACCGAAGGGGTGTTGTCGGATGCGGCAATTGCTGCTAAGGTATGCAGTCCGAGCGAGTCACGGGCGAAGGTCTTTATCAGCTCCAAGGCCACAGACGCATAACCCATGCCCCTGTGTTCCGGTGACGTCATAATCCCTATGTATGCATGTCTGTTGCGCGGGTCGATGTCGTAAAGGTCTATGCATCCAACAGCAGTTGCCGTCTGTTTGCCGGGGCAGTTGCAGCCGGCATTACGGTCGGATGTTGTGACCTCGATAATCAGGCGTAGTTGGCCGCTTCGCAAAGGGTCTGCGTCATAATTGTTGGCATATTCCCATAGCTGATGGCGGGAATATGGCGCGGCATTTACCCCGTGACGTCTCATTTCCGGGCAGTTTTCCCATATGTAGAGTCGGTCGACATCGGATGGCTCAAGGGCCCGCAACCGTATCTGGTTATCTGTAAGCATCGCTATTGCATTATTGTGTCGGAGAATAGCGTGCGGTTGAGCAGCGACCGCCCCAGTGTGATTTCGTCGGTGTATTCGATTTCGTTGCCTACCGAAACCCCGCGTGCCAGCTGCGTTACCTTGATGTTGTATGGTTCAAGGCGTTTGTAGATATAATAGTCGGTGGTATCCCCCTCCATGGTCGCCCCGAGTGCGAGAATCACCTCCTTTATGTCGCCGTTTGCAACGCGGGTAACAAGCGCATCTATCTTAAGTTTGTCCGGCCCTATGCCGTCGATGGGTGATATCACCCCTCCGAGCACATGGTATAATCCGCGATATGAGCCTGTGTTTTCAAAAATCAGCACATCTTTTACGTTTTCGACCACGCAGACGGTCGAACTGTCGCGCCGCGGGTCGGCGCATACGGGGCATATGTCGGTTTCGGAAATGTTATGGCAAACACGGCAGTAGCTTATCCCTTTACGCATGTTTATGATGGCCTCGCCGAGGGCTACGGAGGTGGCCACATCCTCGCGCAACAGGTGCAGGGCTAACCTCAGGGCTGTTTTGCGCCCGATGCCGGGGAGGCGTGATATTTCGCTGACGGCTCCTTCGAGAAGCCTTGATTCAAATTCCTGTGTCATTAGGTTTGGGTCTATGTGGCAGCGGCTGCACGGGTGCATAAGCCTTTTGCCGGCGGCTTTGTGACAAACCGATTTTCCTGCAAAGTTAGTGATTGTTCAACAATAATTTTATACCTTTGCAGCCGAAAAACAGGGTTTATTTACTCTTATATATAATGGAAATAATAAGAACTGTAGACCGGCTCCGCACGCGTGTGGCCGAAGCCAGGGCCGAGGGGAAAACCGTCGGGCTCGTGCCGACCATGGGGGCGTTGCATGCGGGTCATATATCCCTTGTAGACCGCGCACGGAGTGAAAACGACGTGGTGGTTGTAAGCGTGTTTGTGAATCCCACCCAATTCAATAATGCCGAAGACCTCGCAACCTATCCGCGTACGGAGGAGGCCGATTGTGCCAAACTCGAAGCCGCCGGTGCCGATGTGGCCTTTATCCCTTCGGTGGAAGAGGTGTATCCCGAACCCGACACCCGTCAGTTTGACCTGGGTGAAGTGGCGGCGGTAATGGAAGGGGCTATGCGTCCGGGGCATTTCAACGGTGTGGCGCAGATTGTAAGCAAGCTGTTTGCCATCGTGGAACCTGACCGTGCATATTTCGGTGAGAAAGATTTCCAGCAGATTGCCGTGATACGGAAAATGGTGGAGCTTGAAGGGTTCGGACTCGAAATTGTTGACTGCCCGATATGCCGCGAAGCCGACGGCCTGGCAATGAGCAGCCGCAACACACGTCTGACCGATGAGCAGCGCCGTGTCGCCCCCGTTATCCACCGCACCCTTGCCGAGAGTGTGGAGTGGGCAAAGACACATACCCTGGCTGAAACCAAAAAGTTCGTTGTCGATGCCATAAATTCCTTCCCGCATATGGAAGTGGAGTACTATGAGATTGTCGACCCTCTGACTATGCAGCCTCTCGGAAACTGGGATGATGCGGTCAACGGCCGCCCTGTGGGGTGTGTAACCGCTTATTGCGGCAAGGTAAGGCTTATCGACAACATAAAATATTAATCAGCAGTCAACGGGGCCGCCATGACGACTCCGTTCAGAAGCAAGAAGAAACACCGGCAAGATGCAGGTTGAAATTTTAAAGTCAAAAATACACCGGGTAACCGTCACTGAGGCGCGTCTCGATTATATCGGAAGTATAACCATCGATGAAAATCTAATGGATGCGGCCAATATACTCCCTGGTGAGCATGTTTATATCGTCAATAACAACAACGGCGAACGTTTGGAAACATATGCCATTCCCGGCGAACGCGGTTCGGGGGTTATATGCCTTAACGGGGCGGCGGCACGCAAGGTTCTTCCCGGTGACATAATAATAATAATGGCTTATGGCACGATGCCATATGAGGAGGCACGTGGCTTCAAGCCGAACGTGATTTTCCCTGACACGGCCACCAACAGGCTCTAAGCGGTGCACATTACACGACTGACGTGCATGTCTGCGCCTGTTTTTTGAAACTAAACTAACTAATAAAATCCCATACTACCCATCATAAAGCATGTTTGAGAATCTAAGCGAGAAACTTGAGCGGAGTTTTAAAATACTCAAAGGCCAAGGCAAGATTACCGAGATAAATGTGGCTGAAACCCTTAAGGATGTGCGTCGGGCTCTGCTAGATGCCGACGTGAACTACAAGGTTGCCAAATCGTTTACCGATACGGTCAAGGCCAAGGCGTTGGGGCAGAACGTGATTAACGCCATCAAGCCGCAGGAGCTGATGGTGAAAATCGTACACGACGAACTTGCCCAGCTCATGGGTGGCGACACCGCGCAGGTAAACCTTTCGGGAAATCCTACGGTAATCCTTATGTCAGGTCTGCAAGGTTCCGGAAAAACCACCTTCTCAGGCAAGCTTGCAAAAAAGTTCAAGAGCGAAAAAGGGAAACGCCCGTTGCTGGTGGCATGCGACGTTTACCGTCCTGCCGCTATCGAGCAGCTTAAGGTGCTGGCCGAACAGATTAACGTGCCTGTTTACACCGAGGAGGGTAGCAAGAACCCGGTCGAGATCGCGCGCAACGCGATAGAGCATGCCAAACGCAACCACCTCGACCTGGTGATAGTCGACACCGCCGGGCGTTTGGCTGTCGACGAGCAGATGATGGATGAAATCGAGGCCATCAAGAAAGCTGTCAAGCCGCAGGAAACCCTCTTTGTTGTGGATTCAATGACGGGTCAGGATGCTGTCAACACGGCAAAAGAATTCAATGACCGCCTGGATTTCGACGGAGTGGTGCTCACCAAGCTCGACGGCGATACACGTGGCGGTGCCGCATTGTCAATCCGTACTGTGGTAACCAAGCCTATCAAATTCGTCGGTACGGGTGAGAAACTCGATGCAATCGACCTGTTCCATCCCTCGCGAATGGCCGACCGTATCCTCGGCATGGGTGACATTGTTTCGCTCGTTGAAAAGGCGCAGCAGCAGTTCGATGAAAAGAAAGCCCGTGAACTCCAGCGGAAGATTGCCAAAAACGAATTCAATTTCAACGACTTCCTGGGGCAGATCCAGCAAATAAAGAAAATGGGTAACCTCAAAGATTTGGCTGCTATGATTCCTGGCGTAGGGAAGGCCTTGAAGGATGTGGAAATCGACGATAACGCCTTTAAGGGAATCGAAGCCATAATCAGCTCCATGACCGAGAAAGAACGTGTCAATCCTTCGATTATCAACGGTTCGCGCCGCAAGCGTATCGCTGCCGGTTCAGGTACCACGTTGCAGGAGGTTAACCGGCTTCTGACGCAGTTCGAGCAGACCCGCAAGGTTATGAAGGCTGCCACTTCAATGAAAAACCCGATGCAGATGATGCGCAACATGCGTCGTCGCTAATCGTAAACTATATCCTTTAACAATACCCACGACATCATGCAACTCATCGACGGAAAAAAGGTGGCAGGCGAAATCAAACAGGAAATCGCCGCCGAAGTTGAAAAGATATTGGCTGCCGGAGGGCGCAGGCCGCATCTGGCCGCAATCCTTGTCGGTCACGACGGAGGAAGCGAAACCTACGTTGCCAACAAAGTTAAGGCATGTGCCGAATGCGGCTTTACTTCAAGCCTTATCCGATTCGAGGATGATGTTACGGAAGAGACTTTATTGGCTGAAATAGCCAGACTGAACGAAAATCCTGAAATTGACGGGTTTATAGTGCAGCTTCCGCTTCCGCGCCATATTTCGGAACAACGACTGATCGAGGCAATCGATTATCGTAAGGATGTCGACGGGTTCCATCCTATCAACGTAGGGCGTCAGTCGATAGGGCTTCCATGTTTCCGCAGCGCCACACCGGCCGGCATCATGACTTTGCTTGAACGTTACGGGATAAATACCTCCGGGGCCAACTGCGTGGTGCTTGGACGTAGCAATATCGTAGGTAAGCCGGTTGCTGCTTTGATGATGCAGAAAGCCAATCCGGGTAATGCCACTGTGACGGTTTGCCACCGTGATACACGTAATATAAAAGAGGTGTGCCGTGAGGCGGATATAGTTATTGCGGCTATGGGGCGTCCTGAATCGGTAACGGCCGATATGGTTAAGGACGGTGCTACTGTGATTGACGTCGGTACGACCCGTGTACCTGATGAAACACGCAAAAGTGGTTTCCGCCTGTGCGGTGATGTGAAATTCGACGAGGTTGCTCCGAAGTGTGCATATATCACCCCTGTTCCCGGCGGGGTAGGGCCGATGACTATAGTGTCGTTGATGCTCAACACCCTGGCTGCCGCCAAGCATGAAATTTATGCATAGGCCATAAATAACGTTGTCAGGTAGATTATAGATAAATCAGCCCGTGTCGGAGGCGATTTTGGCAATAATGATGAAGCTGACGTCGGCCATGATGGCCGACACGGATGCCACGTTGTTGTTTGCCGGTGACGCAATGATGCACCAGGCTCAGATTGATGCTGCCCGCACTGCCGGTGGCAATTATGATTACACCTCGTGTTTCAGTGAAATCGCACCCTTGATTGGCAATGCCGATTATGCGGTGGTGAACCTTGAAACTCCCCTTGGCCGTTCAGGTTTCACGGGTTATCCATGTTTTAACGCCCCGGTGTCGTATGCGGAAGCCCTGCATGATGCCGGGTTCGATTTATTCCTTACGGCCAACAATCATACTCTTGACCGTCGCGACAAAGGTTTGAAGTTTACAGTGCATGTGCTCGACAGTCTCGGCATACCGCATCTGGGTACTTATGCCGATGCGGCTGCACGCACTGCGGCATTGCCGATGGTGAAGGATGTAAATGGATTCAGGATAGGCTTTCTGAATTACACTTACGGGACTAACGGAATCACAATCAAAGGGGATGCCGTTGTTGACTATATCGACCGCAAGGTTATCTACTCCGACGTCGAAGCCACCAGGAAGGCCGGGGCTGAAATCATTGTTGCCGCCATGCACTGGGGTGAGGAGTACACCCTTTTGCCGGTAAAGGCTCAGAAAGAACTGGCCGATTACCTGCTGTCGCTCGGGGTAGATATGGTGATAGGTGGGCACCCGCATGTGGTGCAGCCGTTTGAAATGCGTAAGAACCCTGCGACGGGGAGGAATGCGTTGGTGGTTTATTCGCTTGGGAATTTTATTTCAAACATGAAAACCCGCGATACACGTGGCGGGGCCTTGGCTGAAGTAACGCTCAAACGCGACAGTTGCGGGGTGGCAACGGTCAGCGATGCCCGTTATCATTTGGTATTCACGGTGCCTCCGTCGGGAGGAAATAGAAACTTTGTGGTATATCCTGTCGACAGCGTTCCGGCCGCATGGCAGACTGCAGCATCGGCATTCAGAAATGCATTGAAATAAAATCTTTTTCAACTACCGGCTAACTTATCGGGATTTGGAATTGTTGTTATATTGAATGAAAATGAAAAACGGCTCTAAGGCCGTTTGGGAATATTTCCATGCTTTTATTGCAATATTCAAAATTTGACAACAAAACTATAACCAAATCCTATGAACACCGCTCCTTTACAAGGTATCAAGGTCGTTGACTTCACCAATGTCCAGTCCGGCCCCTCATGTACGCAGATGCTAGCCTGGCTTGGCGCCGAAGTGATTAAAATAGAACGTCCAGGTTCGGGTGATGCCACACGAGGTGAACTTCAATTCAACCCTGAATATCCGAGTTATTATTTCCTTCAGCTTAACAGCGACAAAAAATCGTTGACCCTTGATGCCGCTACTCCTGATGGTAAGGATATCCTTACGAAACTGATTCAGAATGCCGATATATTCATTGAAAACCTCCATCCCGGGGCTATGGATAAGCTCGGGTTCGGATGGGATGTTGTGCATAAACTTAATCCCCGTTGTATTTACGGCACAATCAAGGGGTTCCCTCCCACATCGAAATATAAAGACCTGAAAGCCTATGAGCCTATTGCCCAGGTGACAGCCGGTGCGGCTTCTACCACAGGCTGGTATGAAGGCGAATATAACGTACCGACCCAGAGTGGTGCGGCTCTTGGCGATTCAAACACAGGTATGCACATGCTTATCGGCCTGCTCGCAGCGTTGATGCAACGAGAAAAGACCGGCGAAGGCTCATTTGTGTATCAATCCATGCATAATGCATGCCTCAACCTCTGCCGCATCAAGACTCGCGACCAGCTGACCCTCGACAAAATCGGTTATCTCACACAGTTCCCGCAATATCCGAATGAGAAGTTCCCTGACTACGTTCCACGTTCGGGTAACATTGAAGGTTCGGGAGTTTTAGGATGGACTTTCAAGTGCCTTGGCTGGGAAAATGATTCTAATGCCTACGTCTATATAATCCTGCAACGCGGCGCGAAGGATTTTGAAAAGGCTTGTCAGGCATTCGGGTTCGAGGACTGGCTGACCAATCCCGATTTCAATACCGCCGATGCACGCGACCGTCATAAAGACGAAATCATAGCCCGTATCGAGAACTGGTCGCAGAAACTTTCGAAGTTTGATGTTGTTGCCAAGCTTGCACCGTTCGGTGTGCCTTGTGCCCCGGTTCTTAGCACGAAGGAAATTATGGATGACGAGAGCCTGTATGACGGCAATACCCTTGTCAAAATCAACCAAGGTGGCGGAATCGGAGAATTTGTAACAGTAGGTTGCCCGTTCACCATTTCCAACTATCAGCCGAATTACGGGCCATGCCCTACGCTCGGCGGCAACACCGGCGAGGTTCTCAAAGGGCTTGGCTATACGGATGAACAGATACAGTCGTTTGCCAAAAACGGTACTACCGCCCCGTTGGCCGACGGCAAGATGTAGCAAATTCCTTAGCTAAGTGTAAGGAATCGTTCTCTCCGGCCGCTTTCCCCTCCATGAGGGTGGCGGAATCGGTCGGAAATCTTCAAATATAGTTTTTAGTTGTTAGTTTTTGGTTGTCGGCCGAGGTTGCTCGGCGAGAGTGACCGAGGTCTGACAACTAAAAACTAATGATTATTCCCCTATTAATATTATATAACACACAATTCGCTTTTTATTTATGCAAAACAATATGACACCGGCTTCCGTACAGGTAAGTGGAGGCACTGGTTGCAGTTGCGGCAGCCAAAAGGCCCCGCATTTTCCCGAGCAGGTCACGGGTATGGATATTTTGGCACGGGCTCTGAAAAATATCGGTATCGAAACGATGTATGGCCTTGTGGGAATCCCTGTTACGGAAATGGCTTATATAGCTCAGGGACAGGGTGCACAAGGTTCCAGGTTCAAACCCCAGCACAAAGAAAAACAAATAAAATTTCCATTACATTAATATATCTGTTTTAACATTGGCTAATAGTAACTCTGGCATCTTAGATAAAATAGTGCTCTCCTGAGCAT
>OFGR01003055.1_pt1 | contig 10321 bp, 6 predicted proteins | sample 1521811 | NCBI WGS metagenome assembly OFGR01 (sample SAMEA3504098, study PRJEB24116) | mouse gut metagenome | biome: mouse gut; feature: mouse-associated habitat; material: faeces | place: Denmark | collected 2011
TTTTCACCGTCTAAAAATCCGGCAAATTCTTCTGCCGAAACCTCACCCCAACTATTATAACAAACGATAGAATGATCAGCCCGAACTCTATATTCGGGCAGTTTTACGACCCGCATCTCATTCTGATATTGTTGAAAGCTGGCACACAAATGATAAAATCCGCACCTTGAATACGGTGCATCACTGTACCACACCCTGATCGTTTCTCCGTCTACCAGATATGCCCTCAAACGCTCCATCTGCGCGCTGTAGTCACATTGCTGCATCAGCGCCTCGTCCATTCTCTGATCGTTTCCCTGCTGTTCCTGTGCATACATGGAGCAGATCAGCTGTTTTCGGTATGAACTGCTTACGTCCTCCCTGATATTGCCGATGTCCAACAAGAAGCCAAGACAGATAACCTCCTGTGCAGTTCCCTCGATCCATCCGCAGTTCTCTCTTTCCGGTGGTCTCTTTTTTCCGACAGTCCATACGGCGGTGGGACCATCAACTTTGCCTGTGATGACGGTATTTTTCGCGACCTTCATCGCACCCGCTTCGCTCTCTCCAAACAATACTTCTATCATGACGTGTCTCCCTTCTTCATCCCCTAAACATCCGCCTGTCCCTCTGTTCGCAATCCTTTTTCATCAGCTTACCACAGATACAGCAGTGATTGCAACACTTTCGCCTCTCAAACAGCGCCAAAAACAGCATCTGTTATTTACATCAGTACAAAGGACTGGTACAGTCCTTATGCTGTCGTCAGTCAACAATGTCGCTGCATTGCCTCCTTTCTCCGCCTTGCCCTGTCATAAATAACATGCGATTTTTTCACCATTTTCATATCATATCATCAAGAGCATTTCCCGGCGGGACGATCGGCAGCTCATAGACGACCGCGGTTGCCATTCCCTGCATATTCATCTGCATGCCGCCGATTACAGATTGATCCCCTTTGCAAACATCTGCACACTATTTCTTATGTACTCGTCCTTCTCCACTTCCGTCAGCTCTTTCCCGAAAGACGCGCTCAGGAATGTATAGCCGAATGTCGCCGAAAACACTGTCATTGCAAGTGCCTTAAAGTCTTTCCGCGGTATCTTTCCCCGCGCACACATCTGGTTCAGATAATCGGTAAACGCCTCCAGAAACGTCTGGGGGACTTTCATGATGAGCTGCCTTGTTTCCTCATAGAGCTGGGGCGCCCGCAAACCGATCGACAGATTGACAAAATCCGGCGTCATCCTGTCCATGTACGCCCGCATAAACATCTCCAGATCTGTTTCGAGTTCCCATGTGATCTTTTCGAAGATCTCCGGCGCGATGTCGGCGCGCCAGCCTGTCTGGTTTGCCCCCTGTATGACGATATCCTTCTTGCTCTCAAACTTGCGGAACAGGGTACACTCGTTCACGCCAGCCGCCTTTGCGATCTCTTTCGTGGTCGTCGCGACATACCCCTTATCCCGCACCAACGCCATGGCGGCGTCAATGATCTTTTGGCTCGTCTCGTCCAAAACCAGATCCCTCCTTCTGTGATCAGCTTATACCGCTGCTGTTCAGATGACGGTACTCGCCAAAAGCAGCGTCATGCAAGTACATGCTCTCATAATAACAGACCACGGACAATATGTCAACGGCAGAATAACCTCAAACCGCACTTATGACCGCCTATTTCCGTCACTCGATCCGATATCGCTCGATCCGACAAGTATGCGTCCTGCTGCCCTTGTCATAATTTATTCCGACCAGGAGGATCTCCCCGCCGTACGCCTCGACTGCCTTCGGATAATGCTTCTTTTTGATCTGCCCGATCGCGCCTTCCGCAGTCTGATTCCATTTCAGCTCTATCACGAGCACAGGAAAATCCGAATCCCTCCTGGGCAGGTATACAATGTCTGCACACCCTTCCCCAGCCGGCAGCTCTTCCCACTGCAGATAATAATCTTTGTAGGTATAATATGCAAGCTTGATCACACTGCGGAGGCTGTCTTCTTTATTATAATGCAGGGGTGTGGTCTCTTCAGAATGAATCTTCTGAATCTGCTCGGAGACCGCTTCCTCCCTCAAATGGATCGTGTCCCGGATCAGCCGGTCACTCTCCACAACGCGCCTGATCGTTTCCGCATGATCTGTCTCCCTGACGGATTTCGAAAACTCCAGCCGGATCTCTTCGTTGGGTATGCGCACGGTCTTCGCACACTCGTCATAGGCGAGATATCCCAGATGAACCAGAAGAGTCAGCACATCATCCCTTCCCTTAAATGTCACCAGATCGTTCGCAAATCCATTCGTGTTTACCCGGACTTCCATACCGCCGATCAGCTCAGCGATCACCCTCGTCAATCCCGCATATCCCATACTGATATAACCCATCAGACTCTCCGCAGCCGATGTTTCCGTCCAGTATGAATCAAACGTCCCATTGTCGACAGCCTGCATCACAGAGTTGGGATTGTACACAGAGCCCACATCGCGAAAAGAATACCCGTCATACCACTGTTTCATCGCCAGAAAATCAGTATTCCCTCTCTCACAGAGCCACCGCACCTCCTCCTCCGTGAATCCCACATACTCTCCGAATTTCCGGGGCGTGACCATCGTATATTCCCTGAAATCAGATATGGCTGACTGGCGCCCGTCTTTCTTTACAGGAAGGATCCCGGTCATGTAGGCTGCCGCAAAAATTTTGGCTGTGGTCTGACTGCTCTTGAACAATGTTCGGAGAAATTCCAGATATTCCTGTTGAACCGACGGGTTCTCGCGGATCGGCGCATCCCACTCGTCAATGATCATAATAAATTTCGTTCCGGTCAGCTCGACTGCACGGATCATTGTCGCCGGCAGTTCGTTGCTCACCGCGAGTTCCGGGCAGGACGCCATCAGTTCCTCCGTGATCTTGCCGCTCAGATATGACGCAAGCGTCTTATAGCTGTCCGTGAATGTTTTGACATAAGTCATGTCGACATATATCACATTGTACTGGTTGAGATGCTGCTGATAGCTCTGATCCCTGCTGATGATCTTGTCACGAAACAGATCCGAGGAATCACATGTCCTGTCATAGTACGCGCAAAGCATCTGTGCCGCAAACGACTTGCCAAAGCGCCTGGGTCTGCTGATACAAGTCAGCCTCCCCGGTGTTTCAACAGAGTTGTTGATCAGCGCGATCAGCCCTGTCTTGTCAATATACAGATCATTCAGGATCCCTGCAAATCCGCTGTTCCCAGGATTCAGATAGATTCCCATAAAATCTCGTCTCCTTTTATCTCTTTTTCTCCGACAGCGCTGTTCAAAAATCAGTTCCATAGCCCGCTATGCGCCTGATTTTCAAGTGGCACTCTCGAAGAGAAATCTTGCGCACTATTTAACAGTTATTTTTTCACAGCTCCTAACTGATTATCGCATATAGCCAAAAGAATGTCCAGCACATTGATCCGATTTCAACTTTTGACCAATCGTCAAATCTGTGTTATACTAAAAACTGTCAAAAAAGAAATTGAATAAAATATGATTAAAGGGGGACATAAAATGGCTTGGTACGATGAAGCTATCTTTTACCACATCTATCCTTTGGGACTGGCAGGCGCGCCGAAGGAAAACGCTTACGGGGAGCCGGAGCATCGTTTGAACACGCTGCTTCCCTGGATCGACCACATCAAGAGCATTGGCTGCAACGCCATCTATATCGGACCATTGTTTGAATCCGTCGGACATGGCTACGAGACCACCGACTACAAAAAGCTCGACAGCCGTCTCGGCGATAACGAGGATTTAAAGAATTTCGTGGCAGCATGTCACAAAAAAGAAGTCAAGGTGATCTTTGACGGCGTGTTCAACCACACCGGGCGCGACTTCTTTGCGTTTAAGGACATCCGGGAAAAGCGCGAAGGTTCCCAGTACAAGGACTGGTACTGCAATGTGAACTTCTGGGGCAACAACGAGTACAACGACGGTTTCAGCTACGACAACTGGGGCGGTTACAATCTGCTCGTGAAACTCAACCAGAGAAATCCCGCAGTAAAGGACTACATCTGCGATGTCATCCGCTTCTGGGTGAGCGAGTTCGACGTGGACGGCATCCGCCTCGACGCGGCGGACGTGCTCGACTTTGACTTTATGAAAGCGCTCAGGCATGTCGCGAACGAGGTCAAGCCCGACTTCTGGCTGATGGGCGAGGTCATTCACGGGGATTACTCGCGCTGGGTGAACGAGGGGACACTGCACTCTGTCACCAACTACCAGCTGCACAAGGCGCTCTACTCCGGCAACAACGACCACAACTTCTTTGAGATCGCGCACACGGTAAAGCGCCTGTACGAGATGGGCAGCAACAACCCCAACGGCTTCAAGCTCTACAATTTCGTGGACAACCATGACGTGGAGCGCATCTACACCAAGCTCAGCAACAAGGCACACTTCACGCCGGTCCACATCCTGCTGTACACGCTGCCGGGCATTCCGTCCCTGTACTACGGATCAGAGTTCGGCATTGAGGGGAGAAAGGAGAAGTTCTCCGACGACTCGCTCAGACCGGCGCTCAACATTGACGACTACAAGAATGCACTGACAGACAATTCCTTCACCGCGCTGATCGCGGCGCTCGGGCGCACCAGACAGCAGTCAAAGGCACTGTCCTACGGCGATTACAGGGAATTGAAACTCACAAACCGCCAGTACGCATTCTCGCGCAGTTTTGAGGGCGAGAGCGTGGTTGTCACCGTCAACAATGACGACAGCGACTTCACGATGACCGTGCCAGCCGGAAATGCCGCGACATATGTCGGCGCACTCTCCGGTCAGCAGGTGCGCGTAGAGAACGGAAACATCTGCGTCAATGTCAAGGCAAATTCCGGCGAGATCTGGCTGCCTGTCACAGACAGGACTGCCGATCAGCTTTCCGATGTGACACCTGTGGAACTCCACGTCGAGGACGCAGTGAAGAACACCGCTGCACCCGCTGTGGAAAAAACACCCGAACCCGCGTCACATGACAAGACTGCTGCCGCAAAGGACACCGACACGGACACAGTGCCCGACAGCGCTTCCGCCGCTGCACCCGCCGCGGAAACTGCACCTGGGGACACAGCAGCGCCTGCCAAGACTCCCGAAACTTCCGGGGACTTCGAGCGCGGAAAGATCGCGGGACTCCAGGAGGCGATCATCGCCATCATGGAGAAAAACGGTCCTGTCACCGACCAGATGCGCAAAGATGTCACCGACAATGTGTACCACGACTCGCTGGTCAACTGGATCAAAAGCTTCCGGTAAACACAGCCTGACATTAACTGCTCACGCCGGAATAAAATAATATTGGATTTTGCGGAGGTATGATCATGCGCAGCAGAAAATTATATTCGGTAAAGACCTTTTTCCTTATATCTGGCATCATACTTCTGCTTCCCTTTGCGATGCTGAGTGTATATTTCGCTCTGCACACGATCCAGAGTTCGGAGGAGATGGTAGCTTCTGCAAACCGAAATGCACTCTATCTCTATCAGCAGGAGCTCTCCTCCAGTCTGGAACAGTTAGATCTTCTGATCGCCCAGAGCTGGGCACAAGACTGGAATTACCAGAAACTGCGGTACAAACAGCCGGCAATTGACGCACATGAGAGCACGCGGAAAATATTAGAATCCTACAAAACAATTCAGTCCGTCTACACTTGCGTCGGTTCCATGGCTGTCTACTCGAAGGCAAATGATCTATGCCGCTGTATCTATTACAACGATTATTCCCATGACCTGCGTGAGGATATCAAAAAATATGTAGCAGACATTGACTTTTCCACAGATTCCACGACGTGGTTTACGAAAAAAATAAAGGAAAAATGGTTTTTGGTACGCATTCTCGGCACTGCGGACGCATACAGCGCCTGCTTCGTGGATATAGACCTGGGTCCAGCTTTTACTTACAGCGAGCAGCTGCCGCCGCCCGCATACCTGATCTACTTCAATGACCAGTTTGAAGCAATGAACGGCACAGAGCTGTTGGGAAATACCCGGCTGATATTTGATGATGTGAACTACTATCACACAGAACAGATATCCGGAAATAACTACATGGTGGTGCATATCCCGCTGGGATTTGGCAACGTTACCATGGCTAATATCACCCAGTACAGCGGATTCCGCCATATGACATTTCTCCAGATGTTCGCTGTCATGCTGACTTTCCTGATGCTGCTCCTGATTCCGTTTGTATACTATATCATGATCCGGGTCTTCTTCCAGCCGCTCTCTAACTTCATCCAATCGATGCACGAGAGCCGGCATGGAAACCGGCACCCCAGACTGCACTACGACGGCCTGCTTGTGGAACTCGGCGAATTCAGCCGCACATTCAACAGTATGATGGATGAGATCGAGCAGCTCAAAATTGATACCTATGAACAGGAAATGGCAAAACAGAAGGCCGAATTCCAATATCTACAGCAGCAGCTAAAGCCCCACTTCTATCTGAACTGCCTGAAAATGCTCTATGGAATCATCCAGTTGAAACATACCGATAAGGCACAGCAGATGATATTGGGCATATCAGAATACATCCGATACACTTTCCGCAACAACAGTGTTCTTGTGCCTTTTGAAAAAGAACTCCATCAAGTGGAAAATTATGTCCACATTCAGCAGGAAAGTATTGCTACAAAGGTATCGCTGAGCATGGATATCCCGCCTGAGACAATGCAGGCGCACGTACCCATCATGTGTATCCAGACCTTTGTGGAAAATTCCTTCAAATACGGAGTCTGTTCGGACCGTAATCTGGAAATCAGGATTTCCGCCAACATTATCCGCGCCGACCAGGAATCGTATCTGGAGATCAGCATACAGGACAACGGACACGGATTCCCGGGGGAAGTGCTGGAAGATCATGCCCGGAATCTGGACCGCAATGACGGGGCTGCCACCGGCATCCGCAACTTCCGGCAGCGTCTGGAAATCATTTATCAGTCAAAAGCGGGGATCACGTGCATGAACAACTATCAGGGCGCCCTGTGCGAACTGATCATACCATTGCAAAAAGAACCGTACACAGAACAGATGCAGGAGACAGCCGATGAATGTATTGATCATTGACGACCAGCCTGATGTGGTGGAAGGCATCAGGTTGGGAATCGACTGGAATTTTTTAGCAGTCAGCCATATTTTCCACGCCTACAACAGCGAGGCAGCCAAATCTGTCATCGAGCAGGAGGAGGTCGATATCGCACTCTGCGATATCGAGATGCCCAACGGAAGCGGTCTGGAACTGTTTGAATGGGCATGTGAGGCCTATCCTGATATCAAATTTATCTTTCTCACCTCCCATGCAGATTTCGCCTATGCACAACAGGCCTTAAAGCTGGGCGGGTTTGATTATCTGGTGCAGCCAGCACCCTATGAGCTGATACAGGACACCCTGCAGAAAGCGCTTCTCCAACTACAGAAAGAAAAAGAACAGCAGCAGGTCCTTGTGTACGGCAATTACGTGAGCAAACATGAAAAAGAACTGCTGAATGTGTTTCTTCGAGAATATCTGTCCGGACGGCAGAAAACGATCCAGACCGTCATACAGTATTTGAAAACACTATCGATCGATATCGAACCAGAAGAAAAAAGCTGGATGGTATGTATCCAGATCCTGGCTCCGGACAAACTGCCGGAACGGTTTGGACAGGAGCTTTTGTGCTTTGTGGTAGAAAATGTCTTTATGGAAATGATGGGGGACTACTCCCGCCATCTGCTTTTTTGTGCCCTGAACGCGGAGACTTATGCAGGCGTTTTCTATACTGCTTCCACATGGGATCAGGAGGATATATGCAAACAGCTTGATCAGTTCGTACTCCTTGCCAAAGATAAGCTCCATCTGTCTGTGGCATGCTATGCGGGATGGGAAACCAGACTCACAGAGCTGCCAGACTGCCTGAGACAGATACTGGAACTGGCAGAAAGCAATATTGTCAGAAAAGCAGGTGTCTTTCGCATGAGGCTGGAGGATATTGCTGCGGAAACAGTGTATGATGCTCCGAATTTCGAGCAGATGAAACATTATTTCCTGTTAGGACAATACCAGATTGTCAGCGATATGGTACAGGAATATTTTAGAAAGCAGGAACGAAAGGGAAGGATCAGCAATAAGATACTTGCCTATTTTCAGCAGGACTTTCTTCAGATGTTTTTTGAGCTTTTGAGCGCGCGCAGCGTGAAAGCCCATGAGGCGTTCCAGCAGGCGTACGATGTTATGGCACTGAAAAAATCAACAGAATCGCTCAGCCAGATGTTCCATCTGGTCGATTTTGTCATTTCTTATCTGAAAGGACTCGAGGAGGAGAACGACAGGGAAACTGCGCCCGTAGAAAAGGCAGTTGCCTATATCAGAAAGAATATACATCAGAATATCAGCCGCATGGACATTGCGGACTACATTTATATGAACCCGGACTATCTGTCCCGGTTATTCAAAAAAGAAAAAAACATTTCTCTGACAGATTACATTGTACAGGAGAAACTGAAAATGGCATCTGCCATGCTCAGGAGCACCAACCTTCCGGTCAGTGTGATCGCCTCTAACATTGGATATACCAATTTCTCATATTTTACACAGGTTTTTCGAAAAAGTTACGGGATGTCCCCCAGTGAATACAGGCAAAATAGCCAAAAATAAGTGTGTTTTCGCTCTGGTAAAAGTCATAATATATAAAGTTTAGGTCAAAATATTTATAGCTTAATTCATCTGTTTTCAAGTACAATTTTTATGTAAAACAGGCGAAAGGAAGGTATAATTATGAAACAAAAAAAGATTGCATTACTGGGTTTGGGACTCCTGATGTCCATTTCCATGCTTGCCGGATGCGGCTCCGGCAAGCAGGCAGATACGGGGGACGATACGCAGTCATCCGCAACTGCACAGGGAACTGCCTCTGCGGAAACTACCGGCAGCCAGGATCCCTACACAGTGAAAATTCTGGCTCCAGGAGATGCCTCGACAGAGGACTGCAAAAAAGTATCCGAAGCAGCCAGCGCGATCACCAGAGAAAAATTTAACACGGATATCGAAGTGGTCAGAGTCGGCTTCGGAAGTTATGACCAACAGGTTAATCTTATGCTGGCTTCCAATGAGAAGCTGGATCTGATGTACCAATACTGCGGAAATGTGACAACGGCGATCAGCAGTGGTCAGATCCTTCCACTCGACGACTATCTGGACAGCTACGGAAAAGATCTGAAAGAAAAGATCAGTCTGGACGACTGGCGCTGTGTGACATTTAACGGAAATATCTATGGCGTTCCGTCCAACAAAGAAAAAGCAACAGGGTGGGGATTTGCCTTCAATAAAGAGATGGCTGATGCCACGGGAATTGACTATACTACGATCAAATCACAGGAGGAGCTCGAACCGCTTCTGACAAAAGTCAAAGAATTATACCCGGATGTATATCCCGTCGTGTCCAATACCGGATACTGCAGCAGTATGACAAAACAGGATGACCTGGGCGGAGATATCGGTTCCCTGCTCAGTGTGGATTCCGACAATACAGAAGTCATCAATTATTATGCTTCCGATGCATACTATGACGAGGCCGAACTTCGCTATGACTGGGCTCAGAAAGGGCTGATCATGCCGGATGCATCCACCAGCACAGAGAACGCAAACAGTCTGCTCGGCGCCGGGAAAGCTTTCGGCAGATTTTCCAACACCAAGCCTGGAATCGAGCAGGAGATCGCAAAGGAATCCGGCAGAGAAATTGCCGTGATCGAACTGATCCCCCCTTACACGACTACGACCCGCGTAGATATTGTCTGGTATGTGCCGCACAACAGCAAACAGCCGGAACGGGCAGTGCAGGTGCTCAACGAGATTTATACGAATCCTGATCTTGCCAATATTTTGATCAATGGTATCGAAGGCCAGCACTATGAAATCATAGATGCGGAGAAAGGGATCGTTGACTATCCAGAGGGAGTCAACGGAGCAAATACCGGGTATCTGAGTCTTCCATGGGCTTGGCCGAACGAAATGATCTCCTATGTATGGCAGGGCAATCCGGAAGACATCTGGGAGCAGACAGAAAGCTTCAATAAAAACGCCATTGTCTCCCCTGCGAAAGGGTTTGCATGGGATAACACCGAGATTCAGAGCGAAGTTGCGGCATGTGCTAATGTCGTTGCAAAATACGACCATGCGTTGATGGCAGGTTCCCTGGATCCCAAGACTACGATCCCGCAGTTTATCGCGGAGCTGGAGAGTGCCGGTGCGAACACCATCATTGCAGAAAAGCAGAAACAGCTGGACGCATGGCTGGAAACAAACCAGTAAGGAGTTCGTGAAGTGCGATTCCTGCGCAGTGTCAACGATTTTT
>OFGR01003056.1_pt1 | contig 10320 bp, 5 predicted proteins | sample 1521811 | NCBI WGS metagenome assembly OFGR01 (sample SAMEA3504098, study PRJEB24116) | mouse gut metagenome | biome: mouse gut; feature: mouse-associated habitat; material: faeces | place: Denmark | collected 2011
CTGTTCTGCCAGCGATATGTACTTGACGTGGAAAAATGAAAAGCGTTTCATGGTGGTCGTCCTTTCTTCTGTGATAAGGACAATGTACCACTCGTTTCTAACACTACTCTAACAATGCGCTAACACCGCTCTAACACATATCGCAAGTTTCGACACAATACGCGGTAAAGCAATAGCCAACCCGATAGACTGTTTTGATATAGACCGGGTTGATCGGGTCCGGTTCGATAGCCTGCCGGAGTAAACGGACCGGATGGGAAACACCTTGATTATAGCTTCCCTCCATCCCCCAGGCGTGTTCACATATTTGCTCAGAGTTCAATACAATGTTGGGGTTTCGCATGAAGTACAGGAGCAGCGAAAATTCCCGTGGGCGGAGATTTACCAACCTTCTGCATACTTTCACAATGCGCCGGGCCGGGTCTATAAATATATCACCCATTTGAAAAGAAGAAGTCTCTGTACGTGCCGGGTCATTGTAATGATTATATTCCGTATATCGCCGGAGCTGGGCACAGGCGTGATTGGCAATCGCGGCAAAAGGCGGCTTTCCTGAAATGCACATATCAGCGCCAAGCTGCACCATGTTATTTATATCTTGCTCCGGGGTGTCGGACAGGACGATAAGCGGCACAAAGCTGATGTGCCGAATATCTGTCAGCCAGTCGGCTTGCTGGATTGTCCGCAGATAGTCCAGGCCGATAATCAGAAGATGGAATACTCGACGCTCCAATAAGCGGTTTGCCTCCCGCGTGGTCAAGGATGTAGTGAAGTTCAAATCATACTGGATGATTAAGTTTTGCAGGGCCGCAACCAATTTATCAGACAATCCCACGGTCAATACGCTGTATATCATGTCGGATAGTCCCCCCTTTCTTTCCAAAATGCGTCTCAAATTGAGACATATTTCTACAATTTTTGCGGAAATGCTTATATTGAAAGCGGGACGGAAAAACACCGTCCCGCTTTCGTGGTACTATGCGTCTTTCAAGAAAATACAAGTTTTTTAAGCATCGGGCTCCCGATTCTCAATAAAGTTTTTCAGCATCTGCGCCACCTGCGCCCGTGTCGCCTGCCCCTGGGGGCCGAGCAGCCCGTCGCCGTAGCCGTTGATGATGCCGTTCTCCACAGCCCACCGCAGGGCCTCCAGCGCGTAGCCGCTGGCCTGATCCGCGTCGGTGAAGTGCAGCTCCTTATCCGTAGCGGCGGGGCTTCCGGCGTACCGCCAGAGCATGACGGCCAACTGCTCACGGGTGATGTTGTCGTTGGGACCGAACATCCCGTTGCCATAACCGCCCACAATGCCCTGGCTGGTGGCCCAGCGGATGGCCTCGGTGTACCATGCGCCCTCCGCCACATCGCCGTATTGCAGCAGGTAATTGACCACCGGCCTGCCCTCCTTGTTAAAGAGGATTTGGGCAAATTGGGCGCGGGTCAGGTTGTTGTTGGGGCCGAATGTTCCGTTTCCATAGCCGCCCATCAGACCATTCCGCAGAACATAGTCCACGGCCTCGTGATACCACGTCCCCACGCTCCCCAGGTCAGTGAAGCTGCGGGAGGGGCAGTCCGCGCCGCCGTCGCAGGGCTTTTGCGTATCGTCCGGCAGAGGAACAAAGGACGCTTTTACCGTTACGGCCCTGCTGGGCATCGTGAAGGTGTACTTGTTGCCGCCCTGGGCCGTCAGCTTGATCTCGTTCCCCCGGCTGTCGGTGACGGTCAGAGCGTCCAGCACATAGCCGCTGTCCGGGGTGACGGTCAGGGTGACAGTGCTGCCATTGCTGGCATTGGTGCGGTTGGAGGTCACTTTGCCATGCTCCGACTTCTCCACAGTAATGGCGTAGGTGCTGGAACTCCAGCCGCCTCCGCCGTGATTGCCGGAGGGCGGCGTGTCAGGGTTCGTGGTGGGAGCCGTCCAGCCTACGGAGATCGGGGACAGGCCGGTCACAACTACTTGCAGCCCCTGGGCCATATTTGTCACCTTGTCCGGTGTGAATACCTCCGTATCACCGGGCGTCTTTCCAAAATCGGAGGTTGTGAACATATGCACCACCGTGAAGTAGTAGCTGCTGTCGGTGCCGCTGGGATAGGGCAGGGTGACGGTCAGGCCCCCGGTGGGGAAATTGTCTGCCGTGGCCGGGGTCCAGGTCGCGCCACCGTCTATGCTGACCAACAGCGCAACATTATAGACGGCGGTGTTGGCCTGGGGGATGCCGGGCGTGGCCTGGGTGATCTCTGTTTTCAGCACCGTCTCCAGCTTTTCGGGGGTGTTCAGCGATTCAATGTTCTTCAATCCGGCTGGGACATCGGAAATTCCAGATTCCATAACCAATTTGAATTGTTTATCACTGTCCCCTGCGGGCGGATCAGGCAAGATGATTACTGCCTTTGTTTCCACAGTACAGGATGCGCTTGCTGGGTCATGGCTGGCGTCCCCCGCGTAGGAGGCCGTAAAGGTGTAAGTCGCGGAGCTGTTGGGCAGGGTGGCGGTCCAGGTGTTGCCCGTTCCCTTCGTTACAGTGATGCCGCCAGAACAGGTCACAGTGGCCGCGCCGCCAGAGGGCAGGCCGGTCAGGGTCAGCGTCACCGTCCCGCCGCCTATCAGGGATTCAGAGGAAGGGGTCAGGGTCAGCGTGGATGCGTCCTTACCAACGGTGACGGTACAAGCGGCGGTTTTGCCCCCGTCCACCGTGGTGACGGTGATGGTGGCGCTCCCCGCGCTGACGGCGGTGACGTTCCCGCCGTTGTCAACCCTGGCAACGGCGCCGTTGCTGGAGGTCCAGGTCACGGTCATATTGGTTGCGTTGCTGGGGGAAACGGTGGCGGTCAGCCGCTCCGAGCTCCCCACGGCCAGGGCCATGCTGGTCTTGTTCAGCGTGACGCTGGTGACGTGGACTGTCGGATCGGTAACGGTCAGCGTCCCCGGTACATAGGTGATGACCGGGTTGTAATTGCCGCCGCTGGGAACAGCCCCGCCGCTGGCTGTGATGGTGTACCGGCCTGCCTTGCTCATATCCGCATCACAGGTCAGGGTGGGTTCTGCGGCCAGAGTATCCCCGCTGGCAAGGCCGGACGCGGTGTAGGTCAGGGAGGGCCTCGCGCTGCCTACGTTGGCCTGTTCATCGTTCGCTTTGATGGTGATGCTGGCCTTGCTGATGGTGAAGTCCAGGGACAAACTCCCGATGTAGGTACTTGTATCCGCAAGGGAAATAGTTACGGTATAATCCCCCGCATTGGTGGGCGGACCGCTGAGAGCCGTGCCGTCCGCTTTTGCGTAGTTGTAAGTGAAGTCGCCGCTATACGGCGAGGCCGTGGGTGTGCCGGTATAGCCGTTGTGTGTGCCGCCATTGTAGATGCCGTCCTGCGCCCTCACGCCGGAGATCGTCACAAAGGTTTTGTCGGTGACGGTCACGGTGGCCGTCCTGGTGGCGGCGGTGTACTTGCCGTCCACGGCGGCGGTGCTGGCGGTGATGGTGATAACTGTGCCTACTGCCGTTCCAGCCGGGATATTGAAGCCATCGCCCGTCAGAGCCTGTTCCGCCCCGCTCCCGATCCGATAAGTAAGGCTGGCATCGGGGAGGCTGTCAGAAAACGCGGCGTCATGGGGATTTTTCACCGTGCAGTCCACAGTGACTTTCCCCCCTGCAATCTGCTGGGCGGGGGTGACGGTCAGGGTGATTTTCGGCTCGGTGGGCTTCACGGTGACACTGGTATCAACATTCGCCGGGGTATTGTAGTTCCCCGTATCAATGGGGACAAATGCCACGGGGAAAGTCCCGGTTGCCGTGGGCCGCGTGTCCTCGTTGACCCAGCCCCAGCTTCCGGCAACGGCGGCGCTCCCGTTGGGGTTTGCCGCTGTGCCGCCCGTCAGGGCGCTGTCGGACAGCTTCTGCCCGTATTCGATAGCCGAAGCCGTGGGCGCGGTCAGGGTGGGCGTAGCCTTGGCAACGGTTACGGACACATCCGCTGTGGCGGTGTTGTAATTCGTGTCATTCGGAGTGAAGGTCACAGAAAATTGCGCTGTCCCGGCATTGGATTTGATCGTGCCGTCCGTCCAGGTGAACGCTCCCGCAACGCTGCCCTCGCCGTTCGTCAGGGCGCTGTCGCTCAACGCCTGCCCGTAGGTGATCCCGGCGGCGGTGGGTACCTTGGTGATGGAGCTGTCGGCCTTGGTGATCGTGCCGGTGGCATTTACCGAGCTGTTGGTGAGATTGTAATTGTTCGCCTTGGCGCTGGTGAGGACCACGGTGATGGTGACGCTCTTACCTGTCCCAGCGTTTGCATCCGCAAATTCGCCGCTGGCGGTATAGTCCTCGCCGGGGGCCAGCGTCTCGCCGTTCACCAGCCCGGTGAAGGTCACGCCAGACACGGTGGCCGTCTTGGCGGCATCGTAGGGCTTGGAGGCCACTGTCGCGCTGGCAATGGTCAGAGGGGCCTTGTTGATGGTCAACTGCGCGGTGGCGGTGGCCTCCCCATAGTTGCCGGTGGCTTCAACCTTGGCGGTGACGGTGTAGGTTCCCGCGTTCGTGGGCCAGCCGGAGATCGGCTCGCCTCCCGCGCTGGTGATGTAGGAGTATTTTATATCTGCCCTGGCGGGGTTCGCGGTGGCCCCTGTCGGTGTGCCGCCGTAGGTGATGGTTTGGTCGTTGAATGTCAACGTCACCGGGGACGGGTTAATGGTCAGCGTCATTTCGCCGCTGTCGGCGGCGGTATAGTTGCCCGCCGCAACCACATGGGCCTTGATCGTGTAGGTTCCCGTATCAGTAGGAAGATCGTCTTTATAAGCAGTCTCGCCCTGCTTTTGGTAGGAATAGTTGATCGTACCCGCAAATTGTTCATTGTTCACCAACGTCACCGTGGGGGCGGTAATCGCCGCTGGATCGCCGGTGTAGGTCAGCTCCTGGGTCGTGCTGCCCCATGTGATCGTGGGCGTGGCCTTGCCGATGGAGAAGGTCTTTGTGACTGTCCAGCCTGTGTCCGTGCCAGTGACAGTGACCGTTGCCGTATTTTCCCCGGCGTTGATGTTGCCCGTATAGGAAACCGTATAATCGGTGTTCTCCGTCAGCGTTTTGTCATTCACGGCAACGGAGACACCGGGTTTATGTTCGTCGCCTTTGTAAATCAGCCCCTCCGCATTGGTCAGCGTGACCGCCAACGTGGCCCCGCAGACGCAGTTGCCGTTTTCGTCAAAGGTGTGGGCGGCTGTGACTTCCTCGCTGCAATCCGGGCAAGTGCCTTTGTGGCTGCTGCTGTCAACCTGCGTCCAAGCCATATTCTCATGATGGCACAGTTCTCTGGTGAGCGTAAATTCCAGTTTCGGCACGTCTTCAAAACCGGAAGTCGTAATGGTAGCTCTATATTTTTGGCTCTGCCCTGCGGCTGGCGGGGTAAAAGATGACGTGAAAACCATCAACCACGAATTTATACTATTATTATAATTCTCCCACTTATACGTCAAACTATCAATTCCCACTGTCTCGATTTTTTGTTCCAGCGAAACTGTTCCAGTATGGTTATACGGCACTGAGATTACCGGCGTGTATGTGATCATTTGCTTATATCCGCAGTCATTACAGGTGCGCGTTAAAGTCCGGTCCCCATCCTCGTCTTTGGTATCCCACGCGCTGAAGGTATGCGTGTGGACGTTTGAATAGCCGCAGACGGTACAGGTGGGGTCCTCTCCGCTATAGACGTGGGGCCCCTCAGACGTTTTCGTCTTGCAATAGATGCAAGTCTGCCAGTGGCCGGTATCTGTTTGCGTCCAGGATACTACCTTATGCTCCGTGCATTTTTCCACCAGGAGAGGAGCATCGATTATTTCGCTGCCAAAGATGACTTGAGTATTGTTGAAATATGTTTTCCCGCTCAAATTCTGTGGTTTACCGTCCCAGGAATAGCGGTAACCCTGCGCCAGCAGCGTGTCCAGTTTGATGCCGTTGGAAGAAGTTGGTCCTCCATAGATGGCATGCCCATTCCCTTCAAAGGAGCCTCCGCAGAGCGCGGCGCTGCCGCTTTGAACACTCAAAGCCGAACCGGCATTATTCGCCGAAACACCGCTGAATCTTTCTTTTTCCGCGCTCAGCGTAACCGGTGCTCCCTCCGGAATCTCCAGCTTTCCGCCCACCAACGCCACACATATCCCGGCAGTAAAATCGCCCTTCTCCAGAACAAGCGTACCGCCCCGCACATCAAACAGGCACTCGTCGGAGGTCAGACTGCCGTTTACCTGGAACGTGCCTCCCTTAACCACAAAACGGCCGCCTCCGATACCGCTATTAAAAGTAATACTGTGTCCGTCTGTGTCAAACCGGAAATCGCCGTTGACTGTGATCTGCCCCGAGTTGGACACGTCCCGCAGGAGGGTAACGTCCGCCCCGGAATACTCTGCGCTGAATGCGTTGGCCCAAACAGCCACGCAGAAGGGATTTCGGCCCTGTTGTTCAATCCGGGCGGCAGGAACCACAGAAGACAGAATGTTCTTGTCCTTGTCCGTCAGACATTGGAGTACAGTCTTCTGTGTTGTATACTCCATCCCTTTATAGCTGAGGTCCTTGCAAATATAATTGTCAAAGGTCAGTGTTGCAGTTCTCCCTCTTGCACTGATCGCGCCATACTCGGGCGTGGAGGTGACGGTCAGCGCACCGTCTCCCGCCAGGGCCAGACTGCCGTAACAGTCCACTCCTCTCTGTGGATTATCACCCAATTGAATGGTGTTTTCACCCTCCAGGACCAGGGTGGAGCCATCCGGCAGGACGATTCCGAAACCCACTGATACAACCTGATGGAAATCCGTCAGCGTCAGGGTTTTGGTCGCGTCGTCCCACTTGTAACCGCTTCCTTCAGCGGGAGAAATGGTTGAGCTGTATTCTGTGCAGAAATTCAAAAACTTGTTTACCGTACCCGCCGCCAGGGGCATGGGGTCGTTGGCCGCGTCCAGCGCCCCTTGCAGCGCATAGATGCGGGAGAGGTTGATCTCCTCCTGTTCGTCCTCGTCCAGTTCCCGGTAAAGGTCGAGGATATGGTCAAGCTGTGCCCGCACATCGTCCGCGTTATCCTCCGTCACCTGCTCCGGCAGAGCGGCGATCAGGGCCTCGATGGGGCAGATATGGCAGACATACCCGCAGGGCGCGCCGGGGTCGGCCTGGACATAGCCGCAGTCGCTGTCATGGCTGTGCTGGCAGTCCAGCAGGTTCTCCGTGTCCCCGCCGATCTCATAGGGGTCGCCGCCGTCCGCGTCGGGGAGTACCCCCAGGGTGTAGCACCCCGCTGTGTGCTGGTGGCCGCAGGGCTGGCCCTCGCTGGGGGCGATGAAGCCGCAGTCCTCGGTATGCGCCGGGTGGTGCTTACAAAGGGCGGGGTCCGGTTCCGCCGCAAACGCCCAGGCAGGGCAAAGGTTCAGGCACAGGGCCAGGGCGGTGAGAATGCTGAAAAATCGCTTCATGTGAATGTCCTCCTGTTTTGCAAAAAGTACACTTTATGCGTAACTGAATATCACGCCTGGATAACGCCTGTTGAGGGCGTTTTTTTATTGCCCATTACACTGATTCGCTGTTGCGGAGAGAGTGTAATCTGTGATAAACTGGATATGCCGGGGGGAAACTCCCGCTCATACCAGCAGGCCCTAAGTGCGGAGGCCGCTTTACTGCGGCTGACCGGCAGCAGGCCGAAGAAGGTGAGCCGCAGGTCAAAGGCGTATAGGGCGTAGTCCTGCTGGGAGAACCAGACGAGGCGGGCGGCGGAGTTGGCCTGCTTTGCCAGCTGTACCGTTTCCATCCCCGCCGGTCCCGACTGAACGATCAGCATAACCAGATAGGGGTTGTTCTTCACATAGGCGAAGAAGGGTTCCCGTTCCCCGGTGAACTCCTTAAACACCGGCTTGATCTGCGCGTCCCACAGAATGTCCGCCAGCAGCTCTTGGAGGCGGTGGTTCTCGGCGGGGTCCGGACCGTACATCACAATGCGGAGCATGGTTTGGGCCTCCTTCCTGGAAAATTGATATACTGCCTCAGTATATCAATTTGGGGTGGTCAGTCAATAGATTTTACTCGAATCGCTTTGGTGCGACTCGAATCGTGCAAAAAAGGGGTTGACAAGCCCCTGAATGGAGAAAAGAGGTGGGCAAGTGCATTTGATTATCGTTGAGGATTTGGAAACAGATCAGCGGAAATTGGCGGACCTGATCCGTCAGGACAGCGCCAGCCATGAGGAAAGCGTGGACCTCTCCTTCTATGCCAGCGGCGAGGATTTTCTGGCGCACTACCGCCCGAAATCCTGTGACGGGCTGCTGCTGGATATTCTTCTGGGCGGGATGAACGGGATAGAGGCGGCGCGGAAGGTCCGGGAATTGGAGCCGTATCTGCCGGTCATTTTTACCACCAGCGAACGGGATTACGCCGTGGAGAGCTTTGACGTAAAGCCCACTGATTATCTGGTCAAACCATTGCAGCAGGAGAAGGTCGCCCGGTGTATGGAACGGCTTCGGGAGTATCTGTCCAGGCCGTCCTCCATCCCGCTGTCGGAAACCTCCGCCTGGGGCCATGCCGAACCTGTGGATGTGCCGTTTGTGGAAATTCTGTACGCGCAGTACGCCAATCATATCGTGGACGTACATACGACCCAGGGCGTGTTCTGCACCCGGCAGTCCTTTCAGGACTTTGCCGCGCAGTTTCCCCATACCGGACGCTTCTGCGTCTGCGGACGGGGGCTGGTCATCAATCTTTCCCAGGTGGCAAAGATAAAGGATAACGCGCTGCTGCTCAAAAACGGGGATGTGCTGGACATTCCCCGCAGCCGGAAGAAGGAAGTCCAGCGGGCGTACACAGAATGGGAATTTACCCGTACCCGGAAAGGAGGCTGGGCTTAGTGATCTCCTGGTCCGCCGCCATCAATCTCATGCTCCAGTCCATCCCCGCCCACCTGATGGCCTACTGGCCCTTCCGGGACCGCCTGCGGTTCCCCTTATGGAAGGCACTGCTGCCGGTCTGCCTTTTGCAGATCGCGGAAACGGTTTTCTTTGGGACCATCGTCCAGGCGGGCGGGGACGGGATGAAGCTGGCCTATGGGTTTGCCCTGGTCTATATGGGCATCTATTTTTTCTCCGTCCGGGACAGCCGCAGCAAAATCCTGTTTCTGTATCTGTTCATCACAGACTATACAATGATCCTGTGGGGAGCCGCCGCCTTTCTGGAGGCCCGGTTTTTCTACGATCCGGGTGCAAATTTCACCTCTTGGAAAAGCGTCCTGTTCACGCTGGCGGTGATGGCGGTCACGGCCCCGCTGATGCTCCGCTATCTGAACCAGGCCAAGGAAAAGGTGTTCAGCACAGACGCGCCGGAGTTCTGGCGGACGGCGTGGCTGATTCCCGCTTTTACCACCGCCATCGTGCAAATCTTCACCGGCGATCTGTCAGCGGACAATGTACGGTCCTTCCGGTTCCTCTTTGCGCGGGTACTGCTCCTGCTCAGTGTGTTTGTGGTCTATTCTATCCTGCTGGACGCGCTGGACGGCATCCGCCGTCAGGCCGCGCTGACGGAACAGGCGGAGGTGCAGGAACAGCTCTTGAACCTCCAGCGGATGCAGCATGACCAGCTCTTGCAGTACAATGAAGAAGTGAAAACGGCCCGCCATGATCTGCGCCAGCACCTCAACGTGATATGGACCTATCTGGAGGAGGATGATATTGACGGCCTGAAGGAGTATCTGACGGCATATGAGAGAAAACTGCCCCCGGATATACGGCGGACGTTCACAAAAAACTTTGCGCTGAATGTGGTATGCACACACTACGCGGAGGAAGCGCGGAAGTATGAAATCGACTATGATGTGGAGTTGGATATGCCGGAGCGCCTCCCCGTCAACGAGCCGGAGGTCTGCGCCCTGCTGGGGAACCTGCTGGAAAACGCTGTGGAGGCTTGCCGGGAGGTCCGCCGCTCCGCGCCCTTCATCCGTGTGCGGGGCGCGTGGGAGGACGATCACCTTGTTTTCGCTGTGGACAATTCCTGCGAAACGGAACCGGCGTGGAAGGATGGACGGCTGCTTTCCTCCAAGCGGGAGGGTGGCTTTGGCACCGGTACCCGGTCAGTTCAAAGGACGGCGGAGCGCAGCGGCGGCACGGCCAAGTTCACCTATCAGGACGGCGTGTTTTATGCGTCAATCTTTTTGTACGAATGACGGCCCTTCTTCCCCGTCATGGACTGGAAGGGCAATCCCCGCTCCCCGGCCCAGCGGTAGACGGTGGTGATATGGATGCCCAGGTGTTCACACAGCGCCTTGCCGGTGATCTCCCTGCGCCGCCAGCGCAGATACCACTCGTCAAAATCCTCC
>OFGR01003057.1_pt1 | contig 10320 bp, 8 predicted proteins | sample 1521811 | NCBI WGS metagenome assembly OFGR01 (sample SAMEA3504098, study PRJEB24116) | mouse gut metagenome | biome: mouse gut; feature: mouse-associated habitat; material: faeces | place: Denmark | collected 2011
GGAAGGATGGCCCTGCTTCCACGGACGGCAGGGGCCGGGATCAGCTCACTTCAACAGTTCGCACATCCGAACGATGGTGACAACGGACTGCTCCCGGGTGTAGGACTGCTGGGGGGAGAACTGGTTGTTGCCCGTGCCGCTCATGATGCCGCTGAACTGCATCTGTCCCACGGCGGCGCTCGCCCAACCGGCCACGGAGCCGTTGTCGTCAAAGGTGGGAGCGCTGTCCGTCAGGGGTTTCCCCAGGGCTGCCGCCAGCCGGGAGAGCATGGTGGCGGCCTGCTCCCTTGTCAGCTGACCGTTGGGATCAAACAACTCATTTCCCACACCGTTGACCACTTTGGCCGAGGCCATGCGGAGAATGGCGGGGTCGGTGGTGTCGGTGAAGGTGACGGTGGCGTCTATCGGAGCCGCGCCGCCCTTCACCTTGGTATAGAGGGCATCGGAGAGCAGGCAGAACTCCCGGCGGGTGATGGGCTGGTCGTAGGCGCTTTGCAGCTCGGCGGGCAGAAGCCCTTCCGCAATGGCCCGGTCCACAAAAACCTTGGCCCAACCGGCAGGCTCAGCGGCCCCTGTGGCGGGCTGCTGGGGGTTGGGGTCCGCACCGGGGGCAAAGATGGCCTCAAACTCATAGTTGTCCCGGATATTGGAGATGGTGTAGGTGTTGTTCACAAGGCCGCTTGTCCCCACGCTCTTGCCGTTGATCTTGATGTCGGAGACATGGTAGGCGGTGGAGTCGTAGGGGGTCATGACAAAGGTGACGCTGCTGCCCTCCTTGGCCGTGAACCGGCTGCTGCCGCTGTAAGGATCCCGGCTAATACCGTCGGAGGTCTTTACGGTGCCGTAGCTATTGTCGCTCATGTTTGCGATTTCATAGCCCCCATCGTAGAGATATTTGATGGACAGGGGGATGTCGGCGGTGATGGTATTCCGCTCTTTGGAGTCCGGGTAATAGGCGGTGAACTTCAGCACACCCTCCACCACGCCGGGACTCCAGCTTCCGGAGTCCGCCCATACGATCACCTCGGTGGATTCGCCAGCCTTCACCATTCTGTAGTCAGAGCCGATAGTAGTCTTAAAGATCCTGTCCTTGTCCTTCCGCTCGCAGGCGGAGGTGTCCACCTCCGCCTCCAGCCGGAAGGGAAAGCTGCCCTGGTTGGTAATGGTGATGGTCTCTTTCTCTGCTTTGTGAAAGCCCGCACCCTCAAAGGGAACATCCGAGACGCCGAAATCTATGGAGCCGGCGCTGATGGTCCAGTCGATGTCCCCCTCCTCCGCATCGGACAGATCTTTGACCTCGTAATCCACAGTGAGAAAGTCCGAAATGTTCAGGGAGGTGCCGGACTTGCCCACGCCAAAGCCGCCGCCCACCATGCCGGACCAGGCGTAGCCGTCCAGCAGGAGTCTGGCCTCCATATGGGCGGTGCCGGAGGCCACGCCCCATGTATCGAGGCGCACCTTGAGGTCTCTGGACTCTCCGGGGGCCAGATCCTTACTGCCGTAGTCGTAGACATGCAGCACTTTGTCGTCGCATTTAAGCCCGCCCCGGTAGTCGAGGTCCACGGAGTGGCTGCCGTTGTTGGTAATGGTGATGGTGATGGGGTCCACCTTGTCTCCCACAAAGCAGGAGCCAAAGTCCACATAGCTGGGGCTGATGGAAATGCCATACTGGCTTTTGGCCTCGCTGGGGGAGAGGGTACCGGCGTCGTCGCTGGCGTCGCTGCCGGAGGAGGTGCCGCCGGGCTGGGTCTGGACGCCTTGATAGCGGTTGCCCCACTCGTCCACAAACACATTGTCGCCGTAGTTGCCGGAGCCGGAGGAGGACTTGGACTCCACCAAGGTGAATTGGGGCAGGAACTGGATCATACTTTCCACAGGTGCATCGTCAAAAAGGATATAGAAGAAATCCTCGTATGCCTTACAGTCCATACCTTCGGGGACGGTGTACTGAATGGTCACGTCGGCGCTGTCCCCAGGCTGGATGGAGATGGCCGGCTGATAGTAGCGAAGGCCGTTGCCTATGCCCTCCCCGGCTTCGGAGGTCAAGGCCTGGGAACCGGTGTTCTCAATGGAGATGACAAAACTGCCGCACTTGACCTTTTCCGTCCCGTCATAGGAGATATCTCCCAGGTCAATGACTTTCTCGCTGGTAGTGTAACCCCAGCCGTCGTCGTCCGGGCCATAGCGGTTCCCCGCCGCCAGAGCGGAAACGGGCAGCAGGCCAAGACACAGGGTCAGGGCCAGAAGGGTGGACAAAATACGTTTTTTTCATGGTGTATTCTCCTTTCTGCTGCGCCGCCGGAAATCCTCTGTCCGGACGGGGGTTTCGATCCTTATTTAATGGAGGTGCCGATGTCCAGATTGTAGGTCTGGCCGGGTTCCAGATCAAAGATAAGGGCCTCCACATTGCGGAACTTATCCCCGGCAGAGAGGATGGGAGAGTAGGCGGAGCCGCTGTCGATCTTGTACCCCTCGTCGTCCGTCAGCGTCCAGATGACCTCGCAGTTGGTGTCGGTGTTGGTATAGCGGCCCGTGCATTCACCGGTGAAGGACAGGGTCACGGTGACCTCGTTGCTGTATTCGTAGTATTCCTGCTTCACATCAATGGCAGTGATCTGATAGGTGGCTACCAGCTTGTCGTCCCAGTCGTGCTCCTGCACTGTAATGGGGGTGGAGGGCAGATTGATGGTGACGCCGTGGGTGGCCAGGGTCTGGGCCTGCTTGGCGGCGTCAACGGCGGCCTTGGTGGTCAGCTCCACACTGCTGGCCCGGATATTGGCCACGGTGTGGGTCTGGTTGCTGATGGTCTTGTAGGAGTAAGGGCCGATGACGGTGCCGCTGATCAGGACGTAATCATCCTCGGCCAGATTGGTCTGGGCGTTCAGGGTGATGTAGGTGTTGACCTCGTCAGGGCCGGCGTTGACCTGGAGGTACATTCCCCCCTGAGGAATGTTGAAGATCTTGGCGGGCATCTTATCCACATACTGGCCCACATAGTAGTTGGGATTTTTCAGCATCCGGCTGATCTCATTTTCGGGAACGGTGACGAGAGGTGGCTCGGGAGTAGGCTCGGGGGTGGGTGCAGGAGTCTGGCTGGAGCCGGTCTCGATGAAGATGCCCTTCTCGGCGGACCAGTCTACCCGGAAGTTCAGGGCGGTACCCAGATCCCGCAGCTTGTAGTAGGTATAGGCCCCTCCATCGTCATCCAGAAGGACGATGGCCTCCAGAGCGGCCGGGGCGCCGTTGATGTTGGTAGGGGCAGTGGCGGGGGAATAGGCCCGGTTGCCCGAGAAGGGAGTTTTCATCTCGGAGCCATTAGAAGTGTAGCTTTTCCCGGTCTCAATGTTCACCGCACCGTTCCAGCCCACCTCAAACTGGACGGCGGTGCCATTGAGGACCTGAGCCACATCCCGGAGCTTCACATAGTTGGTGTCATTTCCATTGGCATCCTTCAAGGCATACGCCTGAAAGGTGACCGTGCTGCCGTCCACCAAGACAGCCTGGGTGGACGCGTAGGCGGTGCCCCCTTCGGCAGCTCCGGCGGGTACGGTCAGCAGGGAAAGGCTCAATGCGAACGCAAGGGTGAGAGAAAGGGTCTTTTTCATGTTGTGTTTCCTCCTGTTTAAAATAAAGTTTTTTCGCCCTCGGTGAAGAGCTTGTCATTGATCTGGGACAGGCTGGTGCGGTGGATAATGCCGTGGATGATGATGGCGTCCCGCTTGTTGGCGGGATAGAGCTGGGCATAGATGGCCTGCTTCAAAAGCCGCTGGGTCTCCTCCTCCGTCGTCCCCAGGCCGAAGCAGATGCACAGCAAACGGTCCCGGGAGGGATTCCGCCGCCCGGAAAGCACCTGATAGAGATAGACCTCGCTCATGCCGCCGTTCCGCGACACCGCCGCTTTCGAAACATTTTTTTCGTCAAAGAACCGCATCAGCTGTTCCGTCAGACCCCAGTTTACAAACTGGTCCCCGTTCTCCTTCAAATACTCGTCCAGATGGGGCTGGCTCAAAAGCTCGTTCCGCAAATCGCCGGTTGTCTTTTCCATGGGATGTTCTCCTTTACTTTTCTTTCAATGTGCTGTATATTAAATATTATCATACACTTTAAAAATGGGAAAAACCATATGCAGCCTGCATAGGGTACGTGCTTTTTTAAGGAGGCGGTCTTTTATTTACGCTTGGCTCTCCAGCGCCATTCAGCTGGAATTTGAAGAGGTCCGTCCCCTTAAGGAAGGCCCGCGGGGCGGCGTTTTCCTCCTCCGCCACAAAAAAACGGGGAGGCTCCTGGTTTTTCGCCGCTTCTCCGGCAGCGGAGAGGTCTACCGAAAGCTGCTGCGCTCCTCCTGCCCGAACCTTCCGGAAGTTCTGGAAACGGCGGAGCAGGAGGGCAAGGTTCTGGTGCTGGAAGAATTTATCCAGGGGGACACCCTGGACTTCCTTTTGAAGGAGGCTTTGTTCTCCCCCCAGGAGACAAAGCAGACCATCAAGCAGCTGTGTCAGGGGCTGTGGGTGCTCCACTCCATGGCCGCCGTCCACCGGGACATCAAACCGGAAAACGTGATTCTCCGGGGGAGCGATGCGGTGCTTATCGACTTCGATGCCGCCCGCCTCCACAAACCACAGGCCGAGGCGGACACCCAGATCCTGGGCACCACCGGCTTTGCCGCCCCGGAGCAGTACGGCCTGGGCCAGTCCGACACCCGGACGGATATCTACTCTCTGGGCGTGCTGATGAACGTGATGCTCACCGGCCAGCACCCCTCCAAAAAGCTGGCGGAGGGCCGGCTGGGCCGGATCATCCAGCGGTGCACCCAGATCAACCCGGCCAAGCGGTATAAAAATGTACTGCATCTGATGGAGGCGCTGTGATGAATCAGCAAAAAATCTGCCCCCACTGTGGGGCCCAGCTGCCGGATATGGCCTCCTTCTGCCCCCACTGCGCCCAAAGCGTCACCCAGCGGCGGGAGTTTCGCCCGCCCAGACGTCTGCCCCGGCGGGTACTGCGGGGCGCCCTGCTGGTCCTGGTCCTTGGGACGCTGGCCCTGTCGGCCTATCTCTATACCCGCCCCAAGGTCTACGACAACGGCGCCGCCGAGGTGATTTACACCGACGATGACGGGAGCTATCAGCTCCTCCTCAACTATTTCGGCGACCGATTCCAGCCTATGACCGACTACTCGGAGGAGTTGGAGGAGGGAACCACCTCCAACAAGCCCTCCCGGCTGTTCATCAACCATGTGGACACCGGCGTAAACGCCAAGGAGGCCTTTCTCCGCAAGGTGGAGGCCATCAATGTGGAGCTCCTGCGGGGTGGCGACAGCCCGGAGCCCTGGCAGTACACCCAGCCCCAGGCCTCAGACTACGACCTGGAGGCCGCCTCCCGAAGCATCCTGACCTACACCGACCGCAGCGGCGACATGGAGCTGCGGTGGAACATCCGCATGCAAAACGGCGACACCATCCGCCTGTACCAGCGGATGGCGCTGGGGGTGGTTCCCACCCGGCACTTCTACCCGGAGGACGTGCCCATGGACACGATGGATGACCTCCAGGCCCTGGTGGACCAGGTCAACGAGACCATCACCTCCGACATCATCGTCTACATCCACCTGCCCGCCGTCACCTACGAGGGCAGTCTGCTGCTGGAACAGCGGTCCATGAACCTCATCGGCAGCGAGGGCCCGGACGGGGTACGCACCACCTTCACCGGCACCCTTCAGGCCACCGCCCAGAATGGCTACATCTGCCAATTTCAAAACCTGTGCTTCACAGGAGACGGCGAGGGGGTGGGGGTGTCCGCCTCCGCCCGGATCAACTTCAACCACTGCCAGTTTACCGGGTGGCGCACCGGCGTGCTGTGCTACGGCAGCTCCTGGGTGAACATCAAAGACAGCGTCTTTGAGGACAACACCGTGGGCTTCCATTTCAACTCCACCAGCGACAACCGAAACGACCACATGTACAGCGGCAACCTGTTCCGGCGCAACGGCACCGCCGTCCTGCTGGAGAGCGTCCCCGGCGACCAGGCCCTGTACTTCGAGGGCACCCGCTTCTCCCGCAACGGCGCGGACATCGACAACCGCTGCGGACACGAGGTGAGCATCGCCGCCGCCATCTTTGAGTAGAGAGGATATATCAACCATGAATAAGGAGACAAAGTCCTGCCCCCACTGCGGGGCACAGCTTCCGGAGGGGGCCTCCTTCTGCCCCCACTGCGCGCAGGATATCAGCCAGCGCAAAGAGGTATCACCGCCTCGGCACATGCCGAGGTGGGCGCTGTACAGCGCCCTGATGGTCCTCGCCGCCCTGCTGCTGACCGGGGGACTCTACCTCCGCAGCCGCCCCCAGGTCTGCGGCAACGGCACCGCTGAGATTCTCTATACCGATGGCGGCGTCACCTATCAGGTGCTGGCCGGCTGGATAAACGACCGGTTCGACCCGGCCCATCAGGTCTATCAGCCGGCGGATGTGAGCGACATGCTGTACACCTTCCCCCAGTGTCTGTATATCAACCACCCGGAGAGCGGCGCCAACGCCAAGGACGAATTTATGGAGAAGGTGGAGCGGGTTACCGCCGCCTTTGTTGAGACGGACAGCGAGGAGCTGCCCTGGACCTGCGACGAGCCGATCCCCCGACCGGGCTATGCCCCGGAGGCCGCCCTGGTCTCCTCCATCCACTTCTACTCCGGCAGCGGTCAGGGCACCCTGCAGTGGACCGTCGAGCTGAAAAATGGGGACGTCATCCACCTCTATCAGACCATGCAGTCCATCCCCAAGGAGGTCTACCGCATCACCCCGGAGGACGCTCCCATGAACACCGTGGAAGAGGTACAGGCCCTGCTGGACAGTTTAGATGAGATCACAGGGGGCGGAGGGAACACCGTGGAGATCCATCTGCCCCCTGTGACCTACGACGGCGGCATCACCATCCCCTGGTATATCGATCTCTATGGCGCCGAGGAGGGTGGACGCACCGTTTTTACCGGCCCCGTCCGCATGGCGTTCCCAAACCAAGGGATCTCTTGGATCTATGACATTGACTTCGTGGGCAGCGGAAACGGCGTGGGCTTCTCCACCTCCACTCGGACGTTCCTCCAGCGCTGCCGCTTCTCCGGCTGGCGCACCGGCGTGCTGGTACAGGACGCCTGGGTCAGCGCCTTTGATTGTACCTTCGAGGAGAACGAGATCGGCCTGCATTTCAATAATGACACTGGAATCTCCATAGATTCCCGCTATACGAGGGACGTGTTCCGCAACAACGGCACCGCCGTCCTGCTGGAGCGGGTAGCCACCGGGGAGTCCCTCTCCTTCCCCGAGGCGGTGTTCTCCAGCAACGGAACCGACATCGACAACCGCTGCGGCTTGGAGCTGGACTTGAGCGAGGCAATCTTTGAATAACTGGATCAGACAGAAGCGCGGGGAGCACGTTCCGGGCAGTCTTCATGTCAGGCGAGCGGTATATAGAAAAACAAAAATCATCTGTGCGTTGCAAAGTGGAACACCCCTACCCAATCGTGAAGAGCATTTTCGGTTTCCAAAAGGCCGGAGCTGGTTCATCCAAACCAGTTCCGGCCTTTTGGGCTTATTGATCGAAACGCCAATTCCCTGCGATTGATTTGGGGAGCTTACTTTTCAATCCCACGCTTCTTCATCCAAGCGGGAAGCTGGTCCGGAGTCAGTCCGTTGTAGCGGCAGCCGGGGTAGCGGCAGTTGGCGCAGTTGCCCTTGCTGCCCCTGACTGGGGGCTCGCCCTTGATGCTCTGCTCCAGAAAGTCCACCAGGGCCTTGATGTCGGTCTCCTCGCCGTCCACGGCCCAGTAGTGGGCGCCCTCGTTGCCTCCGATTCCGCCGGCGCAGACGACCTTGGCCTCGCAGTTAAACATCGCCTTGATGGACTGGAAGTAACATACGAAAAGAAGTAGTGACAGCACAAAGGATTTATCTATATCGTTGGATGATTAAGCAATTAGGGGCGGCACATCGGAGTGCCGCCCCTGTTATTTTACAGATTGAACGCCGCCGCTAACTTCTCCGTGGCCTCTTGCATTTGCCGCAGGTCAGTCCTGATATAGAAATTCAGTGTCGTGCTTGCGTTGACGTGGCCCAAAATCTCCTGGACACTCTTAATGTCCGCCCCGTTCCCCAAAAGCAGAGTGGCACAGCTGTGCCGCAGGTCGTGGGGAGAGAGGTCAGGCAGACCGTGGGCTTTCATAAACCGCTTGACGCGGCGGGTGACAGCGTTGGGGTCGCGGGCCTGGAAAATCCCCGCTTCGCCGGGGAAAATAAAGCTGTCCGCAAGGATGGTGCCGGGGTTCTCCCGTTTCCGCTGGGCTTTTAGTATCAGGAGCATGGACAGGGTGCTTTGCATGATGGGAATAACGCGGACGCTGGCGGCGGTCTTGGGCGTTCCTACCACAACGCCGCTTTGGGGCGTATATACCACATTCCGCTGGATGGTGATAGTACCGCACTTCTCGTCAAGGTCGCCCCATTTCAGGCCGATACACTCCCCCCGCCGTATGCCCGTGGTGATAAGCAGATGGAGCAGACAGCGAAAGTCAAGGGGTTGTTCTTGGAGCGCGGCGAAGAACGCCGCCGCTTCCTCTTGGGTCAGCGCGTCCACCCTTTTCCGGGCCAGCTTGGGGCGGTCAACCTTGTCCATGGGATTTTTCACAATGAGTTCTTGCCGCACAGCATAGGCAAAAATCATATTGAGCGTGCGGTAATGGTGGTGGACGTTCTGCGGGGCGAAGCCCTTTTCAGTCCGCAGGTAAATCAAGAATTTCTGAATGGCCGGGGCGGAAATCTTCTGGACGATTTGGCCTTGGAAGTGGGCCACAATATTTTTGATGGTGTCGTGGTAGAACGATACTGTTTTGGGCTTGCGCTCCCCATTGTCAATACAGATGGGATACCATTCCTCCAGCACGAACCGGACAAAATCCGTTTTGGTGCGGTCAACCTCGCGGGCCTTGATACGCTCCGGGTCGTATAGGTCTTTTTCGTACTCGGCGCGGGCCTGTTTCTCCCAATCCGCCGCCGCACGCTGGGCGGCTTTCTCCAGCCGTACCATAGAGAGGTTTTCGGGAACTTGCCAGGTCGTGGCCCGTGACACCTGTCTGCCGTTCTCGTCCCGGCCTACGCAAGTCCGAAACTTGTAAGCGATGATTTTTCCGTCTTTTTCCTTGGGGGTGATGGTAGCCATTGATAACATCCTTTCTGTGGTGTTACCAACGCTTTTCCGGTAGCTTGTTGTCCAAATTGTTGTCCAACTGTTTTTCCGAAAAATCCGCTTTTTCAAAGTGCGCCAGAAAATAAGGAAAAGCACCGAAAACAATCGTTTTCAGTGCTTTTCATGTGGAAAAAGTGGTGGACGATACAGGACTTGAATTTGCCCGAAGGCCATATCAGGCCCTACCAGCCCGTACCAGACGATACCAAAAAACCCTGTGCCGCAAGAGGTTCGGGCGTTGCCTCATACCAAGCCGTACCAAAGCGAAACAGCGGGTAACATCGTGTTAAGGGAAAAAATAAGGGAAAATTTTTGCCATGCTAGAGATAACTACGAATCGAAAACACATAGATGGGCCCTTGCGCAAGCCGCAAAAGCCCATCTTTTTGTTGCCATTTTTGAAGGTGCACTTTCAATGTTGCTATTCTATTTCAAGAACAGGTTTATACCACCCAACTCCATCTTTGTATCAGCTGCGCCTAATTCAAAGTGATTAAACTAGGGGTGGTAATAGGCAACTCGACTGACAACTATCTCTATCCCAGCGGGTATCGGGAATAAATAACTCCGTCTGTAATGCTGGTTGGCCAGTCGGCGTATTTTTCTTGCTGCTCCCAAACCACAGTACCGCCACTGTTGCCATTCACCGTGAGATATTTACTGGTTATCATAGCCCCACTACTTGCACGATAATATGTCTGGATGCAGACATTATCATGCTTGGCAGCATTATTAACCAACACGTCTCCGATGCGGAGTTTGTCGATAGAAACAGCATATTTGGGCAGAGTCCCAAATATGCTGTCACTGACCATCCTAGCAAATCCGGCACAGGCGGTGCCTGCACCCATCCCCTGCCCATCTGGACGTCCAGGATAGCGGGTGTTTAACCCCCAAGGACTTCCGTCTGGATACTCTATCTTTAGCTGGTCGAGCACAGCCTGAACCTCCGACTCTGTAATCCAACCATCCTTATTTGTGTCAGCAGGGACATCGTGAGCAGATACGTCGTACTGCCCGCCTACGGCGCCGGCGGGGCGAGGAACATCGGGCTGCACCGGGTCAACGGGGTCAACTGGGTCGACGGGG
>OFGR01003064.1_pt1 | contig 10304 bp, 14 predicted proteins | sample 1521811 | NCBI WGS metagenome assembly OFGR01 (sample SAMEA3504098, study PRJEB24116) | mouse gut metagenome | biome: mouse gut; feature: mouse-associated habitat; material: faeces | place: Denmark | collected 2011
GCCAACGCTACGCCGTTTCCAAAAAACAAATCTAATACTGTCTTACGAGTATCTAACTTATGTTAGCGGGATGTTCAGCTCCCTGATTCTCCATTACGGTTTGGAATACAGTTACACCCTGACCTTCGACATGACTACTGACAATCTCAACGGCTTTACCGTGGAATGCGAATACAACGTGGATTGGAGCGGTTAGGGAAAAAATCCCATATGGCAGTTATCTTGACATGGGAATGGCAGTTGCTTACGCTGACTGTCAGACTTTCAGTCAGGTTGGGATATTAGAATACTTCAGATATTAAGTAGGGCGATGACAGTTATGCCTGCCATCGCCCTGCTTTCATAATAGAAAATCCAAGATCATCTCAACTCCACATCCAACACGGTTTATTATTTTCAGTGTGCCTCCATGCGCCTCCACAATCTGCCGTACCAGCAGAAGGCCCAGCCCGTGGCGCAAATCAAGCCGTTCATCGGTACTTTCCATATAATGTGGCTTTTCTTCCAAACCTCATATTTTAATGTCTCAATCAAAATATCCTATTGACTATATGCCCTTGTTCGGCTATAATGTACTTGTACGATAAGTACACATCAGAACAAAGGAGGAGGCATTGTGGAGATCATCATAAGCAGTAATACCAGCAAGCCGATTTACGAGCAGATAACTTCACAGATAAAGGCCAAGATCATGAGCGGCGAATTACATACTGGCGATCCTATTCCCTCTATGAGAGCGTTGGCAAAGTCCATTCATGTAAGCGTTATCACCGTTCAAAAAGCGTATGAGGATTTACAAAGGGATGGCTTTATTGAGACAACAGTAGGCCGTGGCAGTTTTGTATCAGCGCAGAATAAAGACTTTTATCAAGAAGAACAACAGCGATTGGCGGAAGAACATTTACAAGAAGCCGCCGATATTGGCCGAACAAGTGGGATACCCTTAGAGAAACTGATTGAACTTCTAACTATGTTTTATCAAGAGGAGGAATAACTATGGATGCTATTTTGCAGGTAGAGAATTTGACAAAGCACTACCCTGATTTTACATTAGACCATGTTTCGTTTTCTGTTCCTAAAGGTACAATAATGGGATTGATTGGTGAGAACGGAGCAGGTAAAAGTACAACAATCAATGCAATTCTTGATCTCATCCATAAGGACGACGGCACGGTTACTTTTTGGGGACAAGAGTTATCTTCAGCGAAACAGCTCAAAGAGGACATTGGCGTTGTATTTGATGGCATCAATTTCTATGAAACCCTGACCCCTGCTAAAGTTGGAAAAATTGCAAGGGCAGCATATAGTCAGTGGGATAATCATTTGTACCAGGACTATTTGAAACGATTTCAACTTCCTTTGGATAAAGAGTTCAAACAAATGTCCAAGGGCATGAAAGTAAAACTGTGCATCGCCGTTGCCCTCTCCCACAACCCCAAATTGCTGATTTTGGACGAAGCTACCAGCGGTCTCGATCCGGTTATGCGGGATGACATACTGGATGTATTTCTGGAATTTGTGCAGGACGAAAATCACTCTATTATGATGTCCTCCCACATTACAACCGACCTGGAGAAAGTTGCCGACTATATTACCTTCATCCACCAGGGCAAAGTTATTTTCAACAAAAAGAAAGATGACCTGCGCTATCATTACGGTATTGTCCGATGCGGGGCTGCTACTTTCGATCAGATCGACAAGCAAGAAATCCTTGCCTACCGCAAAGAGGATTATCAGTGGAATGTGCTTGTAGCTGACAAAGAAAAAGCTAAGAAAAAATACAAAAATGCAGTAGTAGACGATGCAACGATTGATGATATTTTGCTGTTGTATGTGAAAGGAGTGCAGACCAAATGAGAAGTCTTATTTTGAAAGATTTGTATAATATCGGACACAATGCGAAATCCATGCTGTTTATGCTGGCGGTACTCGCGGTTGTCCTTATCCCCACATCTGGTGCGCCTGCATATATCATTGTAAGCGCTATTTTGTGTAGCATGATGATTGTAACGACCTTTACTTTTGATGACAATTCCAAGTGGACACGATATGCCATGATAATGCCATTATCGAAGAAAAATTTGGTCGCAGGAAAATATGTTGTAATGGCAATCTTCTGTGTGATTGGAAGCCTGTTTGGATTGATAGTCAGCATGATCGCAGGGCTTGCTCTAAGAAAAATGACTTTTGACATTGAAGGGATCATAGAGCTACTCGTTTTGGCACTGGTGGCATTAGCTCTGTCCCTTGTCTCCGGCAGTATGTCAATTCCGCTTGTGTTCAAATTCGGAGCGGAAAAAGCCCGTGTGTTGCTGGTAGTATCTATTTTCGTCCCATTGGCTGTTTGCTTTGGACTTTACCAAGTCCTTGTTTTGCTGGGAATTGAACTGACAGAGCAGCTTATATTTATTTTGTTGTGCTGTTCCCCCGTTTTCGCTTTGGTTTGGTGCTATTTGATGTATTGTATCTGCTGCCGAATTTTTGAAAAGCAAGAACTTTGATATGGAGGTATTTTTATGAAGGATAAAAGATTTGAAATTGTCGAAACAGAAGGAACTGCGAAAGGCATTTTCGTTATTGTCGATAGAAAAACCGGCGTCAATTATCTGGCGACAAAATTCGGAGCTGCTGGAGGGGTATGCCCGTTAATCGACAAAGACGGCAAGCCGATTATTACTAAAGACCGAAACGCCGCAAGGGATGTCCAGGCATAGAACTGGATTTTGTGACTGATTAGCGGTAACAAAATAAAAGAGGGTATGAATTGATGGCATGGGATATAGCAGTCAAAACAAAGGTATATCACTTGTTAGCCAACGAGATTTTCTTTCGGATTTATAATGGTACTTATCCGCCAGGAGTGAAACTTTCCTCATTTCCTGTTTTTGCAAAAGAAGTTGGGAGCAGTCCTGAAACTGTTAGAAAAGCTATATCTGAACTACAGAAGCACGGTATTGTAGAAAGAAACCGTTTGGGCTTTTTTGTCACATCCAACCACGAGAAAGTATTGGAATACCGGGATAGTTACCTCGCCGCTGTTGAACAGAGATACTTTGAAGCAAAGCAAAAGGTAGAGGAAACTGTTTTAGAAATCAATCAAGGGCAATTCTAACTGTGCGTTGGTCCAACTTGGCCCGAAGTCCATATAAGGCCAGTTGAAAGCGGCGGCATATATTCCGAAAGAATGTCTGGTAATTGATTTGGAAAACTTATATCGGGGGAAGTAGATATGGGTAGCATCTGTCATCTGTACAAAGTTTGTTTACTATCTTTTAGGCTGTTGTATTCTCCTGTTTATTTACCCGTTACTCAGCGTTACTTTTACTGCGGTAATATGCGGAATTGAAACATCGTATGTGTCACTATCGCTTGATTTCATTGTACTATTTGTGAAATCCCTTCCGCTTTATTTAGGCATTATGGGTCTGTTTTTCTTGGCCACTATTCTGTTTCAAAAGGCGGCTATAGCAATGGCCATATCTGTTGCACTATCCCTGTTCTTTACAGGTTTTCCAAGTATATTCCATAATGTGTCCTTTTTGAAATTCACGCCCATGATTCAACTAAGCTCAATTACAGCAAGCTCGTTTTCAGTTGAGTATCTAATTACTGCCATTTTATCATTGTGTTTCTTAGGGCTTTGCCTTGGAGGAAGTGTATTGAAAATCAATCGAGATCAATTTTAGCTATGCTTCGGGCCAAGTTGGGGGCGTTGACAAATTAGGAGCAAAAGCGCCCGGACTATGAAATAAGTGTTGGAAATTGCGGACAAGATCATTGGCATCTGCCAGGAGCCGCTTTGCTTTGAAACAATCCTGCAAAAGCTCTTTTCAGACTACGAGCTGACCATGAATTATGAACAGTATTTCTGGTGGGCAGTACCGTCCGCTCCTATCTACCATGGCTGAAGGGATAGCAGCATCACAGAGAAATCGGGATTTTTCTATGAAATACAGAGGGAAATATAAATTAGAGCGTTTAAGATGGTCTGATTATTTCATGTCAACAAAATACAACAGGAGATGATTTTTATGTTTGGATTTGGGAAAAAAGAAGTGAAATCCCCGGATGAGCGGTTGGCCGATCTCCAGAGGAAAAAGGACTGGGCTGGGGTGTCCAGAACCTATTACGAGCTGGGCGTGACCGCTATGGATGTGGGCGACCTGCATAAGGCCCATCTGTGGCTTCACCGGGCGGACACTATTTACAGTGCTGACGACAATATCTATGATAAGGTGGGGGAGAAACTGATGGACGACTGCTCCGACCGTATTGGACGGCTGGAGGATGAGGACGGATTTTTCTACAACGCCATTCCCGCCGAAATTGAGACCAGGGCGGAGGAACTGAGCGACCCCCAAGTCCGGGTGTGGGGTCTGCTGTCCATTGCCCGGCTGGTGCGGCTGGGGGAGCGGCTGGCCAAGCTGCCGGGCTGTGAGGTGCTGGGTCAGCTGGACTGGGCGGTGGATATGATGCTTCACTCCCTCCAGACCCCGCCCTCTCAGGAGGCTTACCAGCGCCTGATGGATATGTGCAACGCCCTCTATGAGCTCAACGGCAAGCCAGTCTATTACAGCGGCGAGATCGAGATCCCGGGCAAGGCCCCCTTCCAGCTGTTCGACCTGAACGGCTTGTTTGGGGTGGAGCAGGAGCTGAACGGCTATACCGATAGCCACCTGCGGCTGCTGGCCGCTCTGAGCCAGGGCATGGAGGAGCTGCCCCAGGCCGAGAGCAGCATCGTGGCCTGTGCCCTGCTGCCCGACTACTACGTCCGCTCCGGCGCAGACAGGCTGGAGGACGTCCCTCAGATTAAGGCGGAGCTCCAGCGTATTTGGAGCGACTATGATTTTGTCCGAGACCGCCTCACCTGGGAGGAGGTCGGGAAGAGAATCGCGGATTATAAGCGGTTGGATATTCTGGCCTGACGGCTTGCCCTTCAGGCGGCGGGATCATACAAAAAACAGTCCCGCCTTTTCGGAAGCTGTGCCAATAGCCGAAGTACGCAGACTTGCGAGGAAAATTGCCGCCGGCAAGGCAAAAAATCGCAGGAATACTTTGTGTATTTCAAGATTTTTCAACGCGGTCGGCGGCAATTTGGGCCGCAAGGATGTGTGCTGGGGTCTATTGGGTACAGCTTCTTACAAAAAGAAAGGGGAACAAATCAAGATGGAACAATTTTTCTTAGACCTGAAACCCGCCATTGAGGAGGCCGTGCGGCACGCGATGGAAAAGATTCGCCGGGAGATTGGCCAGGAGCATATTTACAGCGCGGCTCTGGTTACCGACAGTGACTGCATCACGCTTTTTCTGGCCGTGAACACCGAGGAGGCTCTGGCGAAACGGGATAAGGAGGACCAGACGCCGGAGCGTTTGGCGGAGCTGCGAAACTATTGGGCCGAGGAATTGGTGAACCAGGTGGCGGACGGCTCGTTCAGTCTGAGCCGCTATGTCCCCGACGAGTGGAGCTACTCCGACGGGACAGACAGTGTGCTGAATCAGATCAGCAATCAACTCTATGACCAGGAGGAAAAGCTCTCCGACGCGGACGACGATACCTATGATGAGGTCCACGAGCAGTTTCAGGAGCAGCTCCTGGAGACGGCGGCGCTGGCCTTTGAGACGCTGCGGGCGGAGGGCGTCTTTGGATCGGAGGTCATCTGCTTCCTCTCCATGTCCGATGATGACCGAACGCCGGAAATCGAGGATGAATCCGCCCGGCGGCTCAACACCCCGGAGCAGTATGAGCGGTTCCGGGCCTGGACGGAATTATTCAACGGATAAATGATTGGATGGAGGGTGATGTCATGAGCGAAAAACGGTATCAGATTTCCCCTGTTGAACTGGTTCGGTGGGCCGAACCCCTGGTATTTGATGAGGGAGAGGCTGAGGGCTTCTCCGAGGAGGTCATCGCGTCCTATGAGGCGGCGGCAGGCATCAGGCTCCCCGCCGCCCTGCGGGAATACTATCTCGCCTGCGGCAAGGCAAGCCTGAACTATGCGCTGCATGAGATGTTCATCCCGGACAAAAAGGCCAAGCTCTTTAAGAGCCGCCTGACCTTTTCTTACGATCATATTGACGAGGACTTGGAGTCTTTCAGCAAACCAGGAGAAGAAGACTATGAGGAGCTGGCGAAGCTGCGCGCCCTGCCGCGAGAGCGATGGGGTGAGGTGACCGGCAACTATCTGCTGTTCTGGTGCGAAAATCAGGGCTGTTGGTACGCAGGCATCAAAGCAGAGGATTTGACCCAGCCCAACCCGGTGGTATACTACAACGACCAGGACGATGTATACAGTTGGGCGCCATTTTCCGATTCTGTCCAATCCTTTCTTCTGTCCACCATCCTTGAAAATCTGGAGGAAGAGCTTCAGGCGGACGAGATCGACGATCCCGCCGAAATACAGAACATCCTGGCCCAGGGCGGCGTGGACTTCCATCGGCTGTGCGAACCCTACCCCTTCCCTGGCGGACGGTTCTGCCACACCTGTCTGGATGTGGATACCAATACTTTGTATGTCTATGGAGAACAAGCCAAGAATCGTCCGGCGTATTTGAAGATTATTCAGGCCGAATAGGGAGCAAATGTGAAATGAGAACGATATTGAACTGGGCAGCGTTATTAACCGCGCTGCTGGTGCTTGCTGGCTGTGCCGGGAAAGAACCGTCGGAATCCAAGTGGGAGGAACCTCTTTACCGCACGGTAGTCTACAACAGCGGAGAAGATGAAAGCGATGCAAAGTATTTGGAAATTGCACAGCGCAGCCAAAAACTGCTGGCCTTGCTGGAGGAAAAAGCAGGGGCGTTTGTCATGGACGCATACAATTATCAGACGATGGATGATGAGGGTACGCCCCTATATACCATGAATAATCCAGAAGTCCCAATCGAGATCGCTCCTGCTGGAATGTCTATACAGGTGAGCCGTGAATATTTCAAATGGAATCCCATTGAAACAGCGGATGGTTCGGAATTGGAAAAACAGATCGTGCCGGATGATTTGACGCTGAATCTGTTAGTACCAGACCAGTACCGCGATATGGAACAGGAAATATTGTCTGCCTGGAGAGAATATTTCTATTTTGAAAAAGTGAAAGCCGAGAATGATTACAATGAATTAGCTGGCAGCGAAGAACGGCTGGATATCGCAGAAAATCAACTGACTGTGAACATTATCTATGTGAAGGATGGTCAGAGGTACTTTACTTATCGGAGTGATTGTGCATCTGCTGACGGAAGCTGGATCACCGACCCGCTGGTACAGATTTATACCGGGAATATTCACTGCAACTATGCTCACAGCTTTCTGACGCAGTGGACCTATATTCCTTCGGAAGCAGGTTCGCCAGAAAAGGCTTACGAAGAAATTGCTCCCTATATTTTGGAATGTGAAGCTCAAGAGAGTTTGAAGGAAGTGCGTCCTCTGCGGAATCAGTAAGATGAATTAGAACGGTGGCATTTCTTTGATATTTGTGGCTTAGCATAGCAATTAGCAAACCTCAAAACTTCAAAAGCTCAGTCTGGCAGTCTATAATCCCGCCCATTTGCGAACGACGGCTTATAAATCAAAGCCGCTGTTCTTTTATCCCCCAAAAAATGATGCGGTAACGCTGACAGACACGGCGGCTGATAGGAGGCAGCCGCTATGAAGTACACAGTCATTCGACAAAATATGACGAGGCTTCTGTCGCCAACGGAGCATATCCCCGCCATATCCAGGACATCCAAAATCGAGTTGGCGGAGTCACTGGCCGAGGCAAAAAACTCCCTGTCCAAGCTCTCCGCTTTCCTTACCATCGTGCTGTTTTCCATCGGTATCCTGAACTTTATCAACACCATGAGCGCCAATATTCTGAACCGGAAGAAGGAATTTGCTTCCATGGAGGCAGTGGGCGCAACCAGACGGCAGGTACGAGGGATGATTGTATGGGAGGGGTTCTGGTACTTTGCGTCAACGATGACCTTGGCACTGACTGTTGATTCCGCCGCAGATGTTCTCCTGTTTGCCGCGATTCAAAATTCCCTGGGTTTTGGCGCGTTCTATTACCCGGTTGTTCCCTTAGCACTGTATATACTGCTGGCTCTGGTCCTTTGTGGTATGATCCCGGCGGTGATCTACCAAAAGGCGGGAACCGGCAGTATCGTCCAGAGACTGCGCGAAAATTGAATTTGAACTAACCTCAAGGTTCTCTCAAGGAAAACTCAAGGATGTTGCTGTAAACTCAGCCTATATATCAGAAAAGGGGTATGAATATGCACATATTGATACTGGAAGCGGCAGAGTCAGATGAAACCATTCTGGAAGATGTTTTGGTACTATTATCTGACCGAATGAGTATTCAGGTTGTAGACCTGTCCCATGATACGAAGAAGTGCAACAGTCCGGAACCGCAAGTGCTGACCTTCTCTGATTTGGAGATTCATGTAAGAGAGCAAGCTGTCTACAAAGCTGGCGTTCTCATTCCCATGAGCCACTATGAGTTTTTCACTCTCTGCTACCTGGCAAAATACCCTGGCTGGGTGTTCAGCAAACAGCAGATCTATGAGGCGGTCTGGCAGGAAGCGGATGGTGATAGTGATGCCGCCGTCACCAATGTTATCAGTCAAATCCGAAAGAAACTGAATCCGGACGACCCCACGCACGGCTGTATCAGGACGGTGGTGAACAGCGGTTACAAATTTGTGGCTTGATTCATTTGGGCGAGTTATAGCCAGCAAATCAAAATTGGAAAGACTGAGCACCTGACATCTATCGGGCAGCTCAGTCTTTCTATGTTTGTATGCACAAATATTTTTACTTTGGCACGTCAGTTACCTCCGCAGTATCTGGATGGATATAGATGATCTCCAGCCCCTTCTCCCGCGCATACGCCGTTACCTGAAACGATCCGGTTTCCTGTTCCCTGTGCTCCTCGCCCACAGCTACAAGGCATTGCGCGTGGTCCACCAGATAACGGTTCTGGCTGATATAGCTCTCCCGGCAGTCTTCTGTGCCGACGGTCAGATGCTCCACTCTGTGTCGGATCAGATATTCCAACCGTTTTCTGCTCCGAACGTCCCATTTAGCGTCATGACCGGGAAAGGGCAGTATCACAACCAACTCCAAATCTTCATATCCAGGTTCCTCTTTCAGCTTCAGCAGCAGCTCGCCGGCCCAGAGATTTACCCCAATGGCCCCGCCGATATAGAACCGGCGGACACCTCTTTTGCGGTACAATCTTCGGAACTGCCGCAGCATAGCCTTTTTGATTTTCCGGCATAATGAATTATCTTCCTTATATCCAAATTTGAACCGGGTTGGCTTCGGCCCGGCGACAGCGCATGATTCCATAGTCAGACCTCCTTTGTAATTCCTCCATTCTAATACTAAAGTTTATAATATTCCACTTTGTTCTGTTAATAATTTGTAACAAAGTTGATATGATAAAACTAAAGTAGGGGAGCGGAGGGGCAAATGGATACAAAGCTATTGGAAATAGGACACCGGCTCTGTGTCCAGCGAAAGAAAAAGGGCTTGACACAGGACGCTCTGGCTGAAAAGGCCAATGTCTCCGCACAGACAATTTCACATGCCGAATTAGGCAAGAAGGCCATGCGAGCAGATACCATTATCGGAGTCTGCCGTGTGTTGGAGATCAGTGCGGATTATTTGCTGTTCGGAAACACGCCTCCTATTGATTTTTCCGCCCTGAACCAGAAAATATCCCAGCTATCTCCGGAGCAGCATTGTTGCCTGGGAGATATTATCAACAGTTTCATAACCGCAGTTGCACCCAATGAAAAATGAGGCATGACCAGCTGTATTTTCCAGCCCGTCATGCCTCATTTTATTGTTTGCGGAAAGCGTCCAGGGTTTGCAGAATAGCCGCCTTGTCCGCATCTTCCGCAGGATTGCGTGTGTCGGGCAGTGAACTGTCTGGCTCCTCCCAAGGGATGACCGCTTCTCCTGGTTCCTGGTCGCCCTGTCGTCGCAAAGCTGAAGGAGCGGCTGTTTGCTGCTGGGCAAGAACATGGCGGACAATGCGCTCAATCTCCGTGCTATCCACCGCCGCCGCGCTCCGTATATCCGGTGTTTCAGGGCAGTGAACATAGTGCAGGATCGCTCTGGTGAGAAATTGTGCCTTATAGCGCCCCTGCTGATTCAGAAGGTCGATCACGGCCTTCTGCTGGGGGTCTGCCATGTTGAACCGCACTGTAAATTTGCCAGGGTCTTTCTTCTCGAAGGCCGACATTACCATCACCTGCCATTCACCGTGTACTGATACAGTTTCTCAAAGCCTTTGGCGTTGGCCTGGATGTCATCAACGAAC
>OFGR01003065.1_pt1 | contig 10304 bp, 8 predicted proteins | sample 1521811 | NCBI WGS metagenome assembly OFGR01 (sample SAMEA3504098, study PRJEB24116) | mouse gut metagenome | biome: mouse gut; feature: mouse-associated habitat; material: faeces | place: Denmark | collected 2011
AATCGCGAATTATCGTTACCTTTGCATTATGGCAGTAATCAGATTGACCAAGGAGTTCACGTTCGAGGCGGCGCATGCGCTGGAGGGCTACGACGGCGCGTGCCGCGAGCTGCACGGCCACTCCTACCGCCTCTACGTTACCGTGAAGGGGCGGCCTTCGGAATGCGAGGAGGACCCCAAACAGGGCATGGTGGTGGATTTCGGCGTGCTGAAGCGCATCGTGAACGAGCAGATCGTGGCGCGGCTCGACCATGCGCTCGTGCTGCGCCGCACGGAGCGTACGGCGCCGCTCGTGGAGGCGCTCGGGAGCCGTTTTTCCAATATCGTGCTCTGCGACTGGCAGCCCACGTGCGAGAACCTGCTTTCCGACTTCGCCGCGCGCATCGCGCCGCGTCTGCCCGCCGGGGTAACGCTCCATGCCCTGCGGCTCTACGAGACGGCGACCTCCTATGCCGAGTGGTACGCCGAGGACAATCCCGACGTGCGGTAACCCGGAGCCGGCCGCAGGCTCCCCTCTTTTCCCGAAGATGAAAAAATTGTTTCTTATCGACGCCTATGCGTTGATGTTCAAGTATTATTATGCCTTCATGGGGCGTCCCATGCGCAACCGCGCCGGGATGAACACCTCGGTGGTGTTCGGCTTCACGAAGTTCCTGCGCGACATCCAGAAGCGCGAGCATCCCGACCTGCTGGGCGTGGCGTTCGACCCCAAAGGCGGCTCGTTCCGCCGCGCGATCTACCCCGAATACAAGGCCAACCGCGCGGAGACGCCCGAGGACATCCTGCTGTCGGTGCCCTACGTGAAGCGGGTGCTCGACGCCATGTGCATTCCCGTGCTCGAAGTCGCCGGGTACGAAGCCGACGATGTGATCGGCACCCTTGCCAAGAAGGGCGCCGCGGCCGGGTATGAGGTCTACATGGTCACGCCCGACAAGGATTACGGGCAGCTGGTGGACGACCGCTGCCGCATCTACAAGCAGAAGGGCGACGGCATCGAGGTGGTGGACCGTGCGGCCATCGAGGCCAAGTACGGCATTGCCGATCCCGTGCTCGTGCGCGTGCACAGCGAATGCCTCACCGGGGACGCCTTCGGCTCCCTGCGCTGCGACTGCGGCGGTCAGCTCGCGGCGGCCATGACCCGCATCGAGCGCGAAGGCCGGGGCGCGGTCATCTACATGCGGCAGGAAGGCCGGGGCATCGGCCTTGCCAACAAGCTCAGGGCCTACGCGCTTCAGGATCAGGGCTACGACACCGTGGAAGCCAACGAAAAGCTGGGCTTCAAGGCCGACCTGCGGGACTACGGCGTGGGGGCGCAGATTCTCCTTGATCTCGGCATCCGCAAGCTGCGTCTCATGACCAACAACCCGCGCAAGATCGTGGGGCTGGAAGGCTACGGCCTCGAAATCACCGAACGCGTGCCGCTTGAAGTCGAATGCTGCACCACCAACGAAGATTATATGCGCACCAAACAGGAAAAAATGGGGCACATGCTCCACGTCTCCGGCAACGGGAACTAACATCGCCATCCGGTCCTCGGACTTCGGCACAAATGAGGCTTTCATGAACCAGATCAAGACCATCGAAGGGCATTTCAACGCCGCCGACCTCAAATTCGCCATCCTCGCCGCACGCTTCAACGATCTCATCGTCGAGCGCCTCATCAGCGGGGCCGTGGACTATCTGATCCGGCACGGCGCTTCCGAGGAGAACCTGACCATCGTTCGCGTGCCGGGCGCGTTTGAAATGCCCGTCGTGTGCAAGAAACTGGCCGCATCCGGCAACTACGACGGCATCGTCGCCCTCGGCGCGGTCATCCGCGGCGGTACGCCCCATTTCGACTTTGTGGCCAACGAAGCCACCAAAGGGCTGGCGCACGTCTCCCTTGAAAGCGGCGTACCCGTGGGCTTCGGCCTCCTGACCACCGACAACATCGAGCAGGCCATCGAACGCGCCGGGACCAAGGCCGGCAACAAGGGCGTGGAAGCCGCCGCCGCCCTGCTCGAAACCGTCCGCGTGCTGAAACTGTTGTAAAAAGCTGGGGGAGGGAAGAAGGGACTTTCTAAAGAAGGGGGGAGCGCCCCCACGCCCCTCCTTCCTTCCCCCAGACCTGCCAGTGCGGCTCGCACCCCTCCCCTCATCCCAAAGACTTTGACCGGTGGGGAGGCCGCGCGGCGGGAGTCTCCTTGTGCGGAAGGGTTGAGCACAGCGAAGAGGAAGCCTGTGGGCTTTCGTGGAGCCGGGGGAAAATCGGAGGGAACCTTTCCGATACGGGCCCGGTCCTGCCGGGATGCGTCCCGGGCGCATCAATCCTTGCCTCCGCCGTCCTTCCGGGATATTCCCGGTGATGTTTTCCGGTATTTCCTAATTCTGCATCGAGGCCATTGCATGTCCAAAAACAGACCCCATGCCCGCCGTGCCGCCCGCTCGCGCGCCTTTCAGGTATTGTACAGCCTTCAGTTTTCGCCCTCGACCACGCTCGGGGACGTCCGTTCCGCCTTCCTCGACATGCCCGATCCCACCGATGCGGACATGGACGAAAACGCCGAAACCCGGCAGGAAAAGCTCTACGGCTTCGCCTGGGAGCTTGTGGAGGGCGTCTGGACTCACGTCCGAACCCTTGACGGCGTCATTGAGCGTTTTTCCCAGAACTGGCGCGTGGACCGACTCGGCAAGATTGAACTGACCCTGCTCCGGCTGGCCGTCTTTGAAATGCTCTACCGCGACGACGTGCCCCCCAAGGTCGCCATCAACGAGGCGCTGGAGCTTTCCACCCGCTTCGGCGACGCCAAGGCCAAGAGTTTCATCAACGGCATCCTCGACGCCGCCATCAAGGCGCAGGAAGCCGGGACGCTCGCGGTTGCGGGCAAGGCCGACGCCTGATAGATTGACGCGGTTTGACGACAAGGCCGGCACCGCCCGGCTCCCGATCATACAGACGCAAAAGGATCAGCCATGAGCAAACCCAAACGCTACGACCCGGCGGCCATCGAAACGAAGTGGCAAAGCCGTTGGGAAACGGAAAAGACCTACGCCTGCCGCGTCGATGCGGACAGGAAAAAATATTACGTGCTGGAAATGTTCCCCTATCCTTCCGGGAACCTGCACATGGGGCACGTGCGCAACTACTCCATCGGCGACGTGGTGGCCCGCTTCAAGCGGATGCAGGGCTTCAACGTCATGCACCCGATGGGCTGGGACGCCTTCGGCCTGCCCGCCGAAAACGCCGCCATCAAGCACAACATCCATCCCAGCGTCTGGACGCACGCCAACATAGACAACATGCGCGCCCAGTTGAAGCGCCTCGGCTACTCCTATGACTGGGATCGGGAAGTCGCCACCTGCGACGAGCCCTACTACCGCTGGGAGCAGCTTTTCTTCCTGCGCTGGCTGGAAAAGGGCCTCGTCTACCGCAAAAAGGCTTCCCAGAACTGGTGCCCCCACTGCAACACCGTGCTCGCCAACGAGCAGGTGGTCGACGGCCTGTGCTGGCGTTGCGACACGCCCGTGGTGCAAAAGGAACTGACCCAGTGGTTCCTCAAGATCACCGACTACGCGGACGAACTGCTGGCTGATCTCTCCAAGCTTGAGGGCGGCTGGCCCGACCGCGTGCTGAGTATGCAGCGCAACTGGATCGGCAAGTCCGTGGGTGCGGAAATCGCCTTCCCGCTGGAATCCGGCGAGGGCGAGATCAAGGTCTTCACCACCCGGCCCGATACCGTCTTCGGCGTGACCTTCATGACGCTGGCCCCCGAGCATCCGCTGGTGGACTCGCTCATCACCGGGCAGCCCGGCGAAGCCGAGGCCCGCGCCTTCATCGAGCGCATCCACAATATGGATCGCATCGACCGCCAGTCCGATTCGCTCGAAAAGGAAGGCGTCTTCACCGGCTCCTACTGCCTCAATCCCTTCACCGGCGCGCGCGTCCCGATCTGGCTCGGCAACTTCGTCCTGGCCGAATACGGCACCGGCGCGGTCATGGCCGTGCCCGCGCACGACCAGCGCGACTTTGAATTTTCCAAGAAATACGGCCTCTCCCGCATCGTGGTCATCCAGCCCGAAGGCGAAGCGCCCCTTGATCCCGACACCATGCCCGAAGCCTACGCCGCGCCCGGCGTGCTGGTGAACTCCGGGGAATTCGACGGCCTGCCCAACGAAGAGGCCAAGAAGCGCATCGCTGACGCGCTGGAGGCGTCCGGCAAGGGCAAGCGCACCACCAACTGGCGTCTGCGCGACTGGAACATTTCCCGCCAGCGCTACTGGGGCGCGCCCATCCCGGTGGTCTATTGCGACACCTGCGGCATGGTGCCCGTGCCCGAGGATCAGCTCCCCGTGCGCCTGCCCCTCGACGTGCAGACGCACCCGGACGGCAAGTCCCCCCTGCCCCACACCCCCGAATTCTACGAATGCGTCTGCCCCAAGTGCGGCGGCGCGGCCCGGCGCGAAACCGACACGATGGACACCTTTGTGGAATCGTCGTGGTACTTCGCCCGCTACACCGACGCCCGCAACGACAAGGCCCCCTTCGACATGGAGGCCCTCAAATACTGGCTCTCGGTGGACCAGTACATCGGCGGCGTGGAGCACGCCATCCTGCATCTGCTCTACGCGCGCTTCTTCACCAAGGTGCTGCGCGATCTGGGCTTTTTCCCCAAGGGCCTCGACGAGCCCTTCGCCAATCTGCTCACGCAGGGCATGGTGCTCAAGGACGGCAGCAAGATGTCCAAGTCCAAGGGTAACGTCGTCGATCCCACTGAAATGATCGCCAAGTACGGCGCGGACACCGTGCGCCTCTTCTGCCTCTTCGCCGCGCCGCCGGAACGCGATTTCGACTGGAGCGACAGCGGCATCGAAGGGGCCTCCCGCTTCCTGAACCGCATCTGGCGCCTGTATGCGGATACCCGCGACTTCCTCTCCCCCGTGAGCGCCTGCTCGTCCGAGGCAAGCGATGCGACGACGCCCACGGCCAAGGAAATCAGGCTCAAGGAACATCTTACGGTCAAGAAGGCCAGCGAGGACATCGGCAACCGTTACCAGTTCAACACCGCCATCGCCGCGATCATGGAACTGGTCAACGCCCTCTACCTCGCCAAGGACGAACTCGCCGCCACGGAAGAAGGGCGCAAGGTGCTCTCCTCCGCCGTGGCCACCGTGCTCACCCTGCTCTCTCCCATCACCCCGCATGTGTGCGAGGAACTGTGGGAAGATTTGGGCCATGCCGCGACCATCGACACGCAGGCGTGGCCGACGTGGAAGGCCGACGCCCTCGAACGCGACGTGCTCACCGTGGTCATCCAGATCAACGGCAAGCTGCGCGGCAAGATCGATGTGCCGTCCTCGGCGTCCAAGGAAGAGGTGGAAAAGCTCGCGCTCGCCGAACAGAACATCGTCCGCCATCTGGAAGGGCTCACCGTCCGCAAGGTCGTGGTCATTCCCGGCAAACTCGTCAACGTGGTGGCCAACTGACATGATGCCGCACCCGGAAACCACTCGGCAGGGGACTTGGTCGCATCCGGCGGCTCGGCTGCTTTGCGGGCTCTTCGTCTGCCTGCTGCTGGCCGGGTGCGGCTATGTCTGGCGCGGTCAGGAGGGCTCGCTCTCCGAAAACAGCGTACTCGGCAACGGCAGCAAAACGCTGCGGATAAAAAGCGTGGAACAGACGACGCTCTACCCGTGGCTTACCTATCAGATACGCTCGCTCGTGCGCGACGACATCAACGCCCGCAGCCTTGCGAAATGGGTGGACGACGGCCCGGCGGACTATACCCTCACCGTGCGCGTGCCGAGCTTCCAGGTCCGCAACTACGGCCAGTACCGCAGCGCGGCCGAACTCTACACGGCCACCATCACCATGGAATTCATCGTCTACGACGGGAAGACCAATACCGAAGTGTGGCGCTCGGGCAGCATCTATTATAGCGAGAACTATGAAAACGCCAATGAGGAGTCGGCTATCCGCTCCATCCTCGAACTGGCCGTCCGTCGCTGCATGGACGCCTTGCAGCAACGTTTCTGACCCGACGGGACAGGGCCGTCGCGCACGCCTATGACCACACGACCCGGTTTCACTTTCTGCGTTTGCCCGGACGGGAAGCTCCTCCGCCAGCAGGTGGAGGAGCTTCTTGCGGCCTGCCCCGAGGCGGGCCGTGAGCGGCATGTCTTCTGGGGGGACGAGGAGCTTTCGCCCAAATTCTGGGAAATCCTCACCCTGCAAGGGCTTTTTTCCGCCTCGCGGGTCATGCTCGTGCGCAACGCGCACGCCCTGCCCGCCGACACGTGGAAACGCCTCTCCGCCGCCCTTGCCCGGCCCAACCCTCAGACATGGCCCATCTTCTGCCTTGAAACGGCGTGGGAAAAGGGACAGCCCAAAATCCCGGCCCACCTGACGAAACTCCCCTGCTTCACCTTCGCCGACTCCAAGGGCTGGGTCTGGCGCTCACCGGGCCTCGAACCCCGCTCCATGCGCCGCCATATCCAGCAGCGGGCCAAGGCCATCGGCCTTGAACTGGAACCCGGCTGCGTGGACATCCTCGCCGAGACGCTCCTTCCGGACGCCGCCGCCGTGGACGCCGAACTCGCCAAGCTCCAGCTTCTCGCGGACGGCAGGCCGCTTACGCAGGAAGAGGCCCGCGGCGTGGCCGCCGTAGGGGAATTCAACGTCTTCGCCTTCCTGCGCCAGCTCCAGTCCGGCCAGACGGCCAAGGTGTGGAAAAGCATCCTTGAGGAACAGGCCAAAGGCGAGGAGCCGCTCTTCTACCTGCTCGCCATGCTCCAGCGGGAGGCGCGCCAGCTCTGGCAGCTTGCCGCCGGGGAAACCGTGCGCCTCAACCCTTCGGATCAGCAGGCCAAGGAGCAGACGGCTTCCCGGCTCGGCCTCGGCGGGCTGGCCCGGCTGTGGGACGCCATGCACACGGCCGAGCTTTCCGTGAAGTCGGGGCGCCGCTCCCCCGCTCAGGCGCTGGACGCGCTTATGGGCGATCTCACGCTGCTTTTCGCCCCCGTCCCGCGCCGCTCTCAGCCGCGCTGATTCTTTCTCACGGCGGATTCGCCCCTTCCCTCTTGCTTACCCCGCAGGACTGCTTATTATGTCAACTGGTACGCCCCACTATGCCGGACATCGGGCCCGGCTGCGCCAGCGCCTGCTGCGCGACGCCTCCGCGCTGGCCGAGTATGAAATACTCGAACTCCTGCTCGGCTACGTCTTTGTGCGCAAGGACACCAAGCCGCTGGCCAAGGAACTTCTGCAACGCTTCGGCAGCATCCGTGGCGTGATCGACGCCCTGCCCGCGGAATTGCAGGCTATCCCCGGCGTGGGGGAAGGCGTGGCCGCGTTCCAGCTTCTCTTGCGCGAACTGCTGGCCCGCTATGCGGAGGCCCCGGTCCGGGAACGGTCGGCCCTCTGCTCGCCCGCCGCAGTGAGGGCGATGGTCCTTCCCCGGCTGGCCGGATGCCCCTGCGAGGAATTGTGGATAGCCACCGTGGACGCGCAAAACCGCCTCATCACGTGGGAGCGGGTGGCGCAAGGCACGGTGGGCACCGTCCAGTGTTACCCGAGGGACATCCTGCTCAAGGTTCTGGAGCGCAAGGCCAGCGGCTTTTTCCTCGTCCACAACCATCCCGGCGGCACGCCCAAGGCCTCGCCTGAGGATGCAGAAATGACGAGGAACATCCAGCGCCTCGCCACGGGCATGGGGTTGCGCCTGCTTGATCATCTGATCATCGGGGACGGGGTTTGCTACAGCATTCGAGAGGACGGCCTGATCTGAACCATGGGTTCGCACCGTACTACTTTTTGAGGATACCGCTATGACATTTGATTCCGAAAACGATAACGACGACAAGAAAGAGGAAACGCCCGTCCGCCGTCGGCGCAGGCCGGCCCGACGCCGCGTGGCCGCCCAGATTCAGGACGTGCAGATGGACGCCTCCCCTGACGACGATACCGCCGCTTCGCAGGAAATCCCCTCCACCATGCCGCTGCTGCCGCTGCGGGACGTGGTGGTCTTCAACTACATGATCGTGCCCCTCTTCGTGGGCCGCGAGCAGTCCGTGCAGGCCGTGGAAGCCGCCGCTACGCATGGCCGCCATATTTTCCTCTGCGCCCAGAAGGACGGGCAGGTGGAGAACCCCAAGGCCGATGATCTCTATCCGGTCGGCTCTGTGGCCCTTATCCTGCGCCTGCTCAAGATGCCCGACGGTCGCATCAAGGCCCTCGTGCAGGGCGTGTCCCGCGCCCGGCTCATGCGCCTTGAGGAGGGCGGGCCCTATCTTTCCGCGCACGTGGAGCTTATGCCGGAACCGGAAGCCACCGCTCCCGAATCGGAACAGGAAGCCCTCATCCGCTTCGCGCGCGAACAGTGCGAGCGCATCCTCTCCCTGCGCGGCATCCCCACCGGCGACATCATGGGCGTGCTCAGCAACGTCAGCGAACCCGGACGGCTTTCCGATCTCATCGCCGCCAACCTGCGGCTCAAGATGGAGGAAGCGCAGGAAATCCTCCAGTGCATCGATCCGATGGATCGCCTCCGCCTCATCATCACCCATCTGGTGCATGAGTCCGAAGTGGCGACCATGCAGATCAAGATTCAGACCTCGGCCCGCGAGGGCATGGACAAGGCGCAAAAAGAATATTTCCTGCGCGAGCAGCTCAAGGCCATCCGCAAGGAGCTGGGCGACGGCGTAGACGCCGACGAGGAACTTGAGGACATCACCAAGGCCATCGAAAAGGCCGGACTTCCCCCGGATGTGCGCAAGGAGGCGGACAAGCAACTCAAGCGCCTCGCCACCATGCACGGCGATTCCGCCGAAGCCAGCGTGGTGCGCACCTATCTCGACTGGCTGGCCGAACTGCCGTGGAAAAAGACCTCCAAGGATCAACTCGACATCAACAAGGCCAAGGCGGTGCTGGACGAGGATCATTACGGGCTTGAAAAAATCAAGGACCGTATCCTTGAATATCTGAGCGTGCGCAAGCTTAATCCCGATTCAAAAGGGCCCATCCTCTGCTTCGCGGGCCCTCCCGGTGTGGGCAAGACCTCGCTGGGCCGTTCCATCGCCCGGGCGCTGGGCCGCAAGTTCCAGCGCATTTCCCTCGGCGGGATGCGCGACGAGGCGGAAATCCGCGGCCATCGCCGGACCTACATCGGGGCCATGCCGGGGCGCATCATTCAGGCCATGAAGCAGGCCGGGACCAAGAACCCGGTGATCATCCTTGACGAAATCGACAAGCTCGGCAACGATTTCCGGGGCGATCCCTCGGCGGCTCTCCTTGAGGCGCTGGACCCGGAACAGAACTTCAATTTCAGCGATCACTACCTGAACGTGCCTTTCGATCTCTCCAAGGTGCTCTTCATCTGCACGGCGAACCATCTGGAGAACATCCCCGGCCCGCTGCGCGACCGTCTGGAAATCATTTCCCTGCCCGGCTACACGCAGCAGGAGAAGCTGGCCATTGCCCGCAAGTACATCCTGCCCAAGCAGCTCAAGGAAAACGGCCTCAGGGAAAACGATCTGGCCCTGCCGGACGCGGCCATGAACCGCATCATCCGCGAGTACACCCGTGAAGCCGGGCTGCGCAATCTGGAGCGGGAAATCGGCACGGTCTGCCGCAAGATCGCACGCCGCAAGGCCGAAGGTGAAAAGCCGCCCTTCCGGGTGACTGCCGCCGGGCTTCCCAAACTCCTCGGCGCGCCCGTCTTCATTGACGACGACACTGAAAAGAGGCTTATTCCCGGCGTAGCCCTCGGCCTCGCGTGGACGCCTGCGGGCGGCGAAATCCTGCACATCGAGGTTTCGGCGGTCAAGGGCAAGGGTTCGCTCACGCTTACCGGGCAACTCGGGGACGTGATGAAGGAAAGCGCGCAGGCCGCGTTGACCTACGCCCGCTCCCGCGCGGACTCCCTCGGCATCGAACCGGATTTCGCGGAGCACAGGGACATCCATATTCATGTCCCCGCCGGTGCCACGCCCAAGGACGGCCCCTCCGCCGGTGTCACGCTGGTGACGGCGCTCATTTCGGCCCTGACCGGCAAGTCCGTACGTGGCGACATCTGCATGACCGGAGAAATCACCCTGCGAGGCCGGGTACTGCCCGTAGGCGGCATCAAGGAAAAGGTGCTCGCCGGGGTCGCCCGTGGCATCGGCCACGTCATCCTACCTGCCAAGAACCAGAAGGACCTCGAAGACATCCCGCAGGAACTGCGCCGCAAGATTGTCGTCCACACCGTGGACAGCATCGACGAAGTGTTGCCGCTCGTGTTTGAGAAATAGGGGAAAAGAGATTGGGGAGGGGAGAGGGAACCCTTCTG
>OFGR01003067.1_pt1 | contig 10303 bp, 10 predicted proteins | sample 1521811 | NCBI WGS metagenome assembly OFGR01 (sample SAMEA3504098, study PRJEB24116) | mouse gut metagenome | biome: mouse gut; feature: mouse-associated habitat; material: faeces | place: Denmark | collected 2011
TGACCGCTACTCCGTCAACAACGCCATCTTGGTTTCGGCACAGATGCCCGAAGCGACGCAGCTTAAAGATTACGGGAGTTGGAAACAGAGCCGTGTCTATGTGGATAAGGACGCACAGAAAGTCACTATCCTTGAGCCGGGGAAAGAGTATGAGCGTGACGACGGCTCAAAGGCTGTCGGCTACAATGCCAAAGTGGTCTATGACATTTCCCAGACCTCGGCAAAAGACAGGGGACAGCCGCAGGAAGCAAAGACCATGCGTGAGCTTGTGTCGGCAATGATTGACGCAAGCCCCGTGAATTTTCAGCCCGTGGAGGAACTGGAGCTGCCCGCCTTTTATGACAGCTCTCAGCAGACCATCTTTATCCGCACGGGCTTAAATGAGGAACAGCTCTTTGTGAGCATGGCAAAGGAAGTGTCGGCGGCGGTGTTTGATTTCAAGCATAATGAGAGCCGTGACGCTTCCGACTTCAAATCCTTCTGCGTCGCCTATATGGTCAGCTCACGCTACGGCGTGGATACCAAAGGCTTCAGCTTCGGGAAACTCCCGAAGGAATATGACGGGATGGATGTGCAGGCGTTCAAGGGCGAGCTTGGCTCGATGCGTGATGTTCTGGGCGAAATCCAGAGCGATATGTATAAGAGCATGGAGAAGAACAAGCCGCCGAAATCCAAAGAGCAGGAACGCTAACGGGAGGTGCAGACCATGAAAGAAGAACGATACCATCTGGCATTGGATAAATATGATAAAAATATTGTCCTTAATGCCCTCAACACCCTGCGGACACAGCAGATACAGGAGGAACGCCCCACCGACCCTGTTGACGAGCTGATAAGCACGGTGGCTCACGCCCCGACAAAAAGGGTGAAGGTGGTGCATTGCAGGTGCAATGAGGAACGGTAACGATGATAGGACGGGCTTAATTCTTGCCCTCTGCGGGATTATTCCTGTTGTGTGGCTTGCCCTGCTGACCGCCCCTTATGTGGGCGGCGGCATCGTGGAGATTGTCAGTAACCTATCCGTGGCAATAGGCGACCCGTTTGCAATAACGGTGTGTGAGGACAGCGTAAGGACTGTCCTTCTTTTTCTGCTTGCCTATGGGATGGGCATCGGCATTTATTTTTCCACACGCAGGAACTACCGCAGGGGCGAGGAACACGGCTCTGCAAAATGGGGCGATGCGAAAGTATTGAATAAGAAATACCGTGACAAAGACCAGTCTGCCAACAAGCTATTAACCCAGAATGTCCGTATCGGGCTTGACGGGAAAAAGCACCGAAGGAATCTGAATATCTTAGTCTGCGGTGGCAGCGGGGCGGGAAAAACGAGGTTTTTCTGCAAGCCCAACGCCATGCAGTGCAACACCTCTTTCGTGGTGCTTGACCCCAAAGGCGAGATTGTCCGTGACATCGGCGGTCTGCTTGAAAAGAAAGGCTACGAGGTGCGTGTCCTCGACCTTATCAATATGCACAAGAGCCATTGCTATAACCCGTTTGTATATTTAAGGAACGATAACGATGTACAGAGGTTGGTAACGAATTTATTTAAGGCGACAACGCCGAAGGGAAGCCAGTCGCAAGACCCGTTCTGGGACACGGCGGCGAGTATGCTGCTGTTATCTCTGGTGTTCTATCTGAAATACGAAGCACCGCCAGACGAGCAGAATTTCCCGATGGTCATGGAGCTTTTGCGTGCAGGGGAAGTCCGTGAGGATGACGACAGCTATGTCAGCCCCCTTGACGAGCTGTTTGACCGTCTGGAGATGGAAAACCCAGAGCATATCGCACTCAAGTATTACCGTGATTATCATTCTGGTTCGGCTAAGACACTAAAGAGCATCCAGATAACCCTTGCCGCAAGGCTTGAGAAATTCAATCTGGAGAGCCTTGCTTCCCTCACCGCCACGGACGAGCTTGATTTGCCGTCTTTAGGCGAGAAGAAAGTGGCTCTGTTCGCACTGATACCAGACAATGACACGAGCTTTAATTTCCTTGTGTCGATTTTATACACGCAGCTATTCCAACAGCTTTTTTATCTGGCAGACCACAAGTACGGCGGGAGCCTGCCCGTGCATTGCCATTTTATTATGGACGAATTTGCCAATGTTTCGCTGCCTGATGACTTCGACAAGATTTTGAGCGTCATGCGTTCCAGAGGGGTGTCGGTTTCGATTATCCTGCAAAATCTGGCACAGCTCAAAGCCCTTTTTGAGAAACAGTGGGAAAGCATCGTGGGCAACTGCGATGAATTTCTGTATCTGGGCGGCAACGAGCAAAGCACCCATAAGTATGTGTCGGAGCTTTTGGGAAAGGCGACCATTGACACGAACACCTATGGGAAAAGTACGGGACGCAGCGGGAACTATTCGACCAACTACCAGATTTCGGGGCGTGAGCTTCTGACCCCAGACGAGGTGCGTATGCTTGACAACCGCTACGCACTTCTTTTTGTGCGTGGGGAACGCCCCGTCATGGATTTGAAGTACGACATCCTGAAACACCCGAATGTGAAACTGACCGCCGACGGTGGGAAGCCGCCGTATATCCACGGCGAGCCGACGCAGGCGGTCGCAACCTTTGTGTTTGGCGGGGATATTCCAAAAGACGCTGTTGCGCTTAACCCTGTCAGCACATCCTATGAGCTTCTGTCCGATGAGGACTTGGAAGAAATATTCAATTTATAAGGAGGATTTACCCTATGAAACTTTTTCAGAAAAACGAGAAGAAAGCAACCCAGAAACTGCCGATGACAGGCAAGGTAAAAAAGGGCTTCCGCCATTACTGCGTGGCGGTGCTTGCCGTTATGATGGTATTTGGCACATCCATGACCGCCTTTGCCGCCAATGACCCGATTGCCGTCGTCAACAACCTTTCCAATTTCATCTTCGGTCTGATACGGGCGGTCGGGATGATTATGCTCGGCTTCGGCATCGTGCAGGTCGGCTTGTCGCTGAAATCCCACGACCCGTCCCAGAGGGCGAACGGCTTCCTCACACTGGCGGGCGGCGTTGTGATTACCTTTGCGAAAGAGATTTTGACCCTCATCACAGGCTAATCCAAAACAGACTAAAATAACAGACTGACACAAGACAAGATAACGGGGCAGATCCGCTCTGCGGAACTTGCCCCGCTATCAAATTTTAAGAACGGAGGTGGTCGAATGTCAGACAACTGGGTAGTCCAGAACTTGGAGAACGCCCTTGACACATGGAATGAAAAGTTAGCCGAGATATGGCAGCTCATCACCCAATCCCCAGAAACCTTTAAAGGCGGTGCGATATGGAAAGTCATCGTTGACATCCACGGAGCGTTGCAGGCGATAGGGCTTGCCCTGCTCGTGCTGTTTTTCGTCGTCGGCGTGATGCGTACCTGCGGCGACTTCGCAAGCGTGAAGAAGCCCGAACACGCATTGAAGCTGTTCATCCGCTTCGCCCTTGCGAAAGGTGCGGTCACTTACGGCTTGGAGCTGATGATGGCTCTGTTCAAAATCGTGCAGGGCGTGATTTCTGCAATCATGAAAGCCGCAGGCTTCGGCTCGGCGCAAAAGACCGTGCTGCCGCAGGAGATTGTGACAGCCGTGGAGGACTGCGGCTTTTTCGAGAGCATCCCTCTCTGGGCGGTCACGCTGATAGGCGGGCTGTTCATCACGGTATTGTCGTTCATTATGATAATGTCGGTGTACGGCAGGTTTTTTAAGCTATATTTATATACCGCCATCGCCCCCGTGCCGCTGTCCTCGTTTGCGGGAGAGCCGAGCCAGAGCGTGGGAAAGAGCTTCATCAAGAGCTACTCCGCCGTGTGCCTTGAGGGGGCAATCATCGTGCTTGCCTGCATCATCTTCTCCCTCTTTGCGGCTTCTCCCCCTGCCATAGACCCAGACGCAGCGGCGGTGTCGATGGTGTGGAGCTATATCGGGGAGCTTGTTTTTAATATGCTCGTCTTAGTCGGTGCGGTCAAGATGGCAGACCGTGTTGTCAGAGAAATGATGGGGCTTTAAGAGAATGAAATCGAAGTGCGTGTGTAAGGACGAAGCAGGCTCACCGCAGAAAAGAAAAAGACGTAAAAACCACTTGACATCTATTTGTCACATGACTTATAATGCAATGATTTAGGTTTGGAAATCTGAACGGCTGGCTTGGGGAGGAAAGGAGATTTTATGTTTGATTATGTAAAGGATAAGGAATTTCTAAGCCGTATGCGGAATCTATGTGGTGAGATAATGCAGGGTTTTTGCCACTACTTGAAAGAGGACTATGATATAGGCGCAGTATTCTATCTTGTAGGGAGCGGCGCACGGAACCTCATCGTACAAAATGCTTCGTTGCCGATAGACTTGGATTACAACCTTGAAATTGTAAGATGTCAAGATTTTAAGGATTGCAGGACTATCAAAGAATCTGCAAGGAAATCCTTTAATAAGATGTTGCAGGAATACAGTTTGGGAGATTGCGAAGATTCAACATCTTCTCTGACCACGGGAAAAATTCATTTTGTCAAAGGCAATCCCACCGAGTTTTCGATGGATGTCTGTATTGTTTGCAGGGATACAGAGGAACATTTTCACAGACTGATGCACCAAAAGACAGGATTCACCTATTGGGACAGATACTATTGGAATGAAGCCCCTCATTCTGCGGGAGTGCAGGAAAAAGCCAAGTATATCAAGAAAAAGGGAAAATGGGAACTTGTCAGAAAGCAGTATCTGGATATCAAAAACAGATACTTGTGGCAAAACGACCACGACCATCCCTCTTTTATATGCTATATCGAAGCCGTAAACAATGTATATAACGCAAGAATGAGTTGGAAGTAAACTGAATAAATTTGAAGAATCGCCATTTTCCAAAGATGGCGATTTTTTTGCGCCAAAAAGGAGGTGCTAATCATTTGGAAGTCAAGGTAAATAAGGAAATCCGCAACTACACGGAGAGTATGTTTTTCGGGCTGTCGATGCGGCAGTTCATTTTCTCCGTCCTTGCCGGCGGTGTGGCGGTGGGCTTGTATTTCCTGCTCCGCCCGCAGTTCGGGACGGAAACACTAAGCTGGATGTGTATTCTGGGGGCTTCCCCCTTTGCCATGATGGGTTTTATCAAGTACAACGGCATGACAGCGGAGCAGTTTGTCTGGGCGTGGATAAAATCGGAGTTTTTAATGCCCAAGAAGATTTTGTTTTCCCCAGACAACCTTTACTACGAAGCCATGAAGCCGACCCATGAAGCCCACGAAAAGGGCTTGCCCACCGTGCAGAAAAAGCAGAAGCAAAAGACTGCGAAAGCAAAGACGAAGAAACCGAAACATTCCAAGAAGCCAACAACCCTGCTATAAAGCAGCAGGATTGTTGACTCTCGCAGCATTCGCCAAATGCTCGTGCAAGCACGACACTTGGCTCATTGCTCGTGGAAATCAAAGAAGCGTAAGGAGGTAGACCATGTTAAAGACGCTAAAAAACCTGTTCAAGCAGGACAAGGAGAAATTCGTTGTGCCGAAATCGGTGCAGGCGGTCATCCCCATCAAGACCATCTGGGAGGACGGCATTTTCCTCGTGGGCAGGAACAAATACGCAAAGACCTTTAAGTTTGAGGACATCAACTATGCCGTGGCGAGCCGTGAGGACAAGGAGGCAATGTTCCTTGAATACTCGGAGCTGCTCAACTCCCTCGACAGCGGGGCGACCACAAAAATCACCATCAACAACCGCCGCTTGAACAAGGCGGATTTTGAGCAGACCATCCTTATCCCGATGGCAATGAGGGACGGTAAAGCCGTCGATGACGGCTTGGATAAGTACCGCAAGGAATATAACAAGATGCTGCTCGACAAGGCGACAGGGGCAAACTCCATTGTGCAGGATAAGTATGTGACCGTATCCGTGTGTAAGAAGAATATCGAAGAAGCGAGGAATTATTTTGCCCGTGTGGGGGCTGACCTTATCTCCCACTTTTCACGGCTCGGCTCGAAATGCACGGAGCTTGGTGCGGAAGAAAAGCTCCGCATCTTCCACGACTTCTACCGCACGGGGGAGGAAACGGCATTCCGCTTCGACCTCTCCCAGACCATGCGGAAAGGTCACGACTTCAAGGACTTCATCTGCCCCGACACCTTTGAGTTTGAAAAGGATTGTTTCAAGATTGGCGACAGGTACGGGCGTGTGATATTCCTGCGGGAATACGCCGCCTATATCAAGGACAGCATGGTGGCGGAGCTTTGCGAGCTTAACCGTAACATGATGCTCTCCGTTGATGTCGTTCCCGTCCCTACGGACGAAGCCGTGCGGGAGGTGGAAAATCGCCTGCTCGGTGTAGAAACCAATATCACCAACTGGCAGAGGAAACAGAACCAGAACAACAATTTTTCCGCCGTCATCCCCTACGACTTGGAGCAGCAGCGAAAGGAAAGCAAGGAGTTCCTCGATGACCTCACGACCCGTGACCAGAGGATGATGTTCGCCGTCCTCACGATGGTGCATACGGCGGAAACCAAGGAGCAGCTCGACAACGACACGGAAGCCCTGCTCACCACGGCGAGGAAGCACCTCTGCCAGTTCGCCGTATTGAAATTTCAGCAGATGGACGGTCTGAACACCGCCCTGCCCTTTGGCGTGAGGAAGATTGACGCTTTCCGCACCCTCACCACGGAGAGCCTTGCCGTGTTCATCCCGTTCCGTGTGCAGGAAATCTACCATGAGAACGGCGTGTATTACGGGCAGAATGTTATCTCCAAGAACATGATAATCGCCAACCGCCGCCACCTGCTCAATGGTAATTCCTTTATCCTCGGCGTGTCTGGGGCGGGCAAGTCCTTCACGGCAAAGGAGGAAATGACGAACATCATCCTCACCGACCCCAACGCCGATGTGATTATCATAGACCCAGAGCGGGAGTATTCGCCCCTTGTGAAAGCGATGCAGGGCGAGGTCATCCACATTTCAGCGACCAGTGACAACCACATCAACGCTATGGATATGAACTCTGATTACGGAGATGGGGCAAACCCCGTCATCCTCAAATCAGAGTTTATTTTATCCCTCTGCGAGCAGCTTATCGGCGGCGCAAGTTTGGGGGCAAAGCAGAAGTCCATCATCGACCGCTGCACGGCAAGCGTCTACCGCTACTACCAGCAGGGCAACTATATGGGTACGCCGCCGACCTTGCAGGACTTCCGTGAGGAACTGTTAAAGCAGGACGAGCCAGAAGCGCAGGAAATCGCCCTTGCGATTGAGCTTTTCACGGACGGCTCTCTCAACACCTTTGCCAAGCATACGAACGTGGACACCCACAGCCGCCTTATCTGCTACGACATTCTGGATTTGGGCAAGCAGTTACAGCCTATTGGTATGCTCGTCGTCCTCGACAGCATTTTAAACCGCATCACCCAGAACAGGGCGAAAGGCAGGAACACCTTTATTTTCATTGACGAGATTTACCTGCTCTTTCAGCACGAATACTCGGCAAACTTCCTCTTTACCCTCTGGAAGCGTGTGAGGAAGTACGGGGCGTACTGTACTGGCATCACCCAGAATGTAGACGACCTTTTACAGAGCCACACGGCGAGGACGATGCTTGCCAACAGTGAGTTCATCATCATGCTCAACCAAGCGTCCACGGACAGGATTGAACTTGCCAAGCTCCTTAACATCTCCGACTTGCAGATGAGCTATATCACCAATGTGGGTGCGGGACAGGGGCTTTTGAAAGTGGGCAGCTCCCTTGTGCCGTTTGTCAACAAGTTCCCCCGCAATACGGAGCTGTATAAGCTGATGACAACGAAATTTGGGGAGGTCTAAAAAGGGAGTGATTTTGGAGAGAAACCGTATTTACCCGATGGACTGCGTGGAGGTGTTAAAGGAGCTGCCATCGGAGAGCGTGGATTTAGTCATTGCCGACCCGCCCTACTACCGCATGAAAGGGGAATTTGACTTTGTATTCCAGTCCGTGCCGCAGTATCTGGCATGGTGTACGGAATGGGTACGGGAGTGCCACCGCATCCTAAAGCCTACGGGGGCGTTCTACTGTTGGGGGAGCAGCCAGATGATAGATAAGCTCTCCGTGGAGGTACTGGATAAGTTCGACTGGATAAAGCGGAATCTGATTGTCTGGAATTACAGGACGGGGCGACCTGCCAAAGCCGCCTACCGTGACGAAGCAGATTTTTTGTGGTTTTACAGTAAGCCCCTGCATGAAATCCATGTGGATGCCGTCCGCATCCCCTACGACAAGGGCGGAGAAAAGGACAAGAGGAAGAACCCCAAGGGGAAGTCCTGCGGCAATGTCTGGGAGGTGCCGAGGGTGATGCCAAACTACAAGGAAGCCACCAGCCACCCCACCCAGAAGCCAGAGAAGCTGGCGGAGCGGATGATACGGGCAAGCAGCGATGCGGGCGGCTTGGTGGTAATCCCCTTTGCAGGCTCTGGGAGCGAAATCGTCCAGTGCATTAAGAATGGGCGGGATTTTATCGCCGCCGAGAACAATGTTTCCTATGTGCAGGACATTATCCTGCCACGGCTGAAAAAGGAGACGGAGGCAGATTTTCTGTATCGGAGCAATGAAAATACCCTGCGGGCATCCCACGATGCCCCAAAGCAGGGCTTTAGGAAAGGAGGATTTTATGGCGGATATTAGATTTCGCAGCACGGCTCACCGTGATTTCTTTCTGGAGAACATGATGAAATGCAGGGTAAACGACTGCTACCACAGGGCGTTTTTTTATGTGATGGGGATTGCGGAGGAAACAAGGAAGAACATCAATACCATGTTCGACTTCAAGACGGACTGCATCGTGCCAGAGGGGATGCACAGCGGATGGCAGACAAGCGGCACGGTCAAGGTCTGCCACCTTGCTTTCAACCTCTGGAACGGTTACGCAGAGGACGGGCGTGAGAGGTATTCCACACCAGAGGAATTATTCTGCTGCGAGTTCGCCCCCTACTTCATGGAGGGCATCAAGGTGAGGTATCCCGAATATTGCAGGGATTTACCTGCACCCAAGCAGCACACCGACCACGCAAGGTAGACCAAACGAAACGAAGCCAAGCCTATTTTAAGTGAGAAAGGAAAAGAAAAGCCTATGAAAGAATATCTGAAAAAGTATCAGTCTGTTATCTGCATCGCTGCCGCCGTCTGCCTTTTAGGTGCGGCAGTTTTCTGTATCTTCCGCATCTCCCATCACGATGCGCAGGTGGACGAGCAGGCGGAGAACTTTGAACAGCTTGCCCAGATAGTGGAGCAGGCTCCCGAATCCGAGCCGGTTCCCACGGACAAACCCGTGAGTGAGGGCGAGGACGTTCTGGCGAAGTACAACGAGCCGTTCTTGCAGAATGAAGATTTGATAGGGTGGATTGCCATTGACGGCACCACCATCAACTACCCCGTCATGCAGAGCAAAAACAATCCCAACTTCTACCTCAAGCGCAACTTTGAAAAGGAGTACAGCGATTTAGGTACGCCCTATGTGCAGGAGGACTGCGACATCGCCGCAAGCGATAATCTGGTTATCTACGGACACCACATCAAGGGTGGCAAGATGTTCGGGGCGTTGGAGAGCTACAAGGAAAAGGACTTTTACGAGGGACACAAGACCGTCCAGTTCGACACCCTCACGGAGCAGGGCGAGTATGAAATCATTGCCGTATTCAAGACCGTGGCGTACAGTGCGGAGGGCTACCGCTACTATGATTTTATTAATGCGGAGAACGGGGACGAGTTCAACGCCTATGTGGGGAAATGCAAGGAGCTTGCCCTCTACGACACGGGCGTGACCGCCGAGTACGGCGACAGGCTCATCACCCTCTCCACCTGCGAATACTCCGCCCAGAACGGTAGGCTTGTGGTGGTGGCGAAAAAGGTGGACTGATTTGACCGCCAAATCCCAGAGGATACGGCATATCTTCGGAAAGGAGGCTCCCTATGGCGAAGATTAAGACCAGAGATGCGGTCAAAGGCACCATCAAGGCTATCGACAAGGCGGCTGTCGCTTCGGAGCGCATGAAAGCCGCCTACGCCAAGACCAAGGAAAAAGCGGAGCAGGGCTATTATGCGGAGGAAAGCTCTGCCACCGAGTACGCCGCCGACAAGGTTTCCTATGCTTCCGAGCGGATTGCAGGCGAGGGCGCACACCAGTTCAACAAGCAGGGGCAGAAATCCGTCCAGACCACCAAGGAGAACATCATCAAGGCAAAGGAAAAAGTGGCGGATTTTAAGGAAAAAAGGGCGGCAAAAACCGCAGAGAAACAGAAAGCACAGTCTGCTGCAGAACGGAACGGCTCACAGCCCCATCACGGGGCGGTGAGCCGTTCCCCTGCCCCCGA
>OFGR01003069.1_pt1 | contig 10302 bp, 6 predicted proteins | sample 1521811 | NCBI WGS metagenome assembly OFGR01 (sample SAMEA3504098, study PRJEB24116) | mouse gut metagenome | biome: mouse gut; feature: mouse-associated habitat; material: faeces | place: Denmark | collected 2011
TATAAATACTGGGGTTGTGGGTGTTTTTTACCCACCATCACCCATGAAGAGCCACAAATATCAACGATATCTTTAGCTTTAAAGCACACCCATTCGCTGTTTGCAACTTTTACTTTCTTTGCCGAGTTACTCAATATGCCATTAAAATGTCCAAATCCTTCTGAACAGCCGCCTGATGATACGGGTATGACATTATTGTCTTTATTGTAAGCCCATCGGATAAATAATGTTCTTCCTACTACCTGTTCCACATAATGGATTATGGTGGCAGCGTCCAATCCTACTCCCATCAGGAGAACATACCCATCATCATCGCATAATTGCCTCATCGGCGCATATACATCTTTATGCGTCTGGCAGCCTACAAGCTTCTTAGCATTATCGCCTAATGCTGTAAAAGAATTAAGAGGATGGTTTCCCCTTACACATTTTTCGCAATTAAGTACATATTGGGCAAACAATCCCATATCTTCTACAGATATTTCTTTGCTGGTTACATCAAAAGGGGCTATATCTGAATAAGTTTTTTCCAAAAAGTACGAGTAATCACCTGCCCCATTACGCTCTGGCATATACTTTTTCACTGGCCTTGCTTCATAAATATCTGAAAACGTTGGTACCATTATTGTACATTTCTGAATTAAAAAAGAATCAATAATCCCCTTTATGCCACACTTGAAATCTGCACCAAATGATTTCATTGAGGAATGGATACATATTTCCGAACCACTTATTCCCAATACCTTAATAGCATTGATAAAGTCTTGTGTATCTAAATCCACAGAAAACTGCTTTACTGCATTTTTGTCCATATTTGTATCTCCTGTAAATTTAATTTCCCAGCATGAATGACCAGCAACAGTGTAAGTATCCGTTTCCAGAAAGGACAACCGCAGGCTATCCCTACCTGCCCTAACCTGGCTAAGAGAAGTATAGCATGTTATGCCGAATAATTCTATAATCGCATAACAATTATAAAATATGCGTTGCAATTATGTACCAGTTATGTTATATTTCATTAACTGGCTGGATCTGAGAAAATGTCTATTACTGAAAATCAGTTTCCATGTTTTAGGAAAAGCTGTTGCATTTGAGAGTGACGCAAGGCACACTTCAAGAAATAATGTCAAAATCCACAATTCTTTAAAAAACCGAAAGGAGCCCCCTTATGGCATTACATCAAGAAGTAACTTATACAATTGAAGATATCTACGCCCTGCCAGACGGGCAGAGAGCAGAACTGATTGACGGACGGATTTATGATATGGCCCCGCCAAATACCAGGCATCAGATGCTTGTCAGCGAACTCAACATTACAATAGGGAATTATATCCGTTCCCATGGTGGAAACTGCAGAATATTTCCTGCCCCATTCGCCGTCTTTCTGAATGAAGATAACAGGAATTATGTGGAGCCCGATATTTCCGTAATCTGTAATAAAGACAAGCTGAATGACAAAGGGTGTAACGGAGCCCCGGACTGGATTATTGAAATTGTTTCACCAAGCACGGAACACATAGATTACGGAGTAAAGCTTTTCAAATACCGCTCTGCAGGTGTGCGTGAATACTGGATTGTAAACCCAAAAACACGAACCGTAAATGTTTTTGATTTTGAATACGACCAGGCTTCTACACAATACTGTTTTGACGATGAAATCCCTGTATGCATCTATGAGGGTTTAAACATCTGTATTTCTGCATTATTATAACAACGGGCAGCACGCTCCGCGAACTGCCCTTATGTTAAAACAAAACCGCCCCTGCGCTAACAGGAACGGCTTTTAGATATATCCGAAATTACTGGCCTGACACCCCATATCTTCCGGCATAATACTGTACTATGCTATTCCGGAATCAGCCAGAAAAAGCCCTGGAGCTGATAGGGCACAGTGATGTAACCATGATAATGAGCGCCTACGCACATCTGGATGGAGAGAAAGCCGGAAACCTTTGGTTTTATTAAGGTTTCCGGCTTTTTTACTGATGAGCCACCCGGGACTCGAACCCGGGACAACTTGATTAAAAGTCAAGTGCTCTACCACCTGAGCTAGTGGCCCATTTTATTGGAAGTATCTCCAAAAACAAGCACTATAATACCAAAAATACTTGCGACAAAAAAAATATTACCATAGAAATATCTGGAAGTCAATGAAAATTTTTCTATGGGCAGGCATGCTCCTCAGCACTTATCCAATTAAGTGCCGGGGAGCTGATACCTGGAGCCAGATTCCTTTTCTGGAAAATTATTGGTAATCCGGCTTCAGCCTTATGCCAAAACTGAATGCCTCTTCATTTAACCGGTACTTCTCCTGCAGTTCCGGCCCGCAGCTGTTAGATCCAATCCCGCTTTGCCTGTAATCCAAGCACAATACCGTATAAGGAGACTCCTCCAACTGATAGTTGTGCCCTTTCCTGGTAAGCTCCTCCTGTGTATAGACAGATGCGTTAAAGGAGAACGTTTCTTCCCCAGCAACGGCTATGGAAGTTTTTCCGCCGCTCACAGCCACATAATCACAATCGTAATGGCTGCCATTTTCCTGAGGCTTTATATAATCCTCATGCATTTCCTTCACATCAGCCTTAAATACTCCGTGATACCCTGCCCACTTTTTGTCTATATAACTTTCCACAGGGCCTATTCCACAGTAAACTGCCTGGTTCATTGACTTTGGCAAAAATAAACGGATACCAAACCTGGGAAGGAACGGGAATACAGGGGTCTTCTTCACATCCAGCCGGACATCTACCGCCCCGTCAGCCCAAACATCCCAACATGCATTGACAGCCAGAATTTTCTGTAAATAAACAGGGGCAATAGAAAGGGTTGTCTCAATCCTGGCCTTATCCTTCCCCACTGTTACATTCGTTCCATAAGCCCTTGCTACAATACGGTCATATCCGGCCTCTTTCCAGACTTCCATGATATTACGGTCGTTATCTGTAGGTGCACGCCAGATATTATATTCCATGGGGCGCTCTAAAAGAGTCTGGTTATGGTAAACCATTTCTGCAAACACGCCTGTCAGTTTATCATATTTATAGCAGAATTCCGGCCCGGAAACCACCAGTAAACTGTCATCTTCCACAATTTCAAATTCTGCTGTTATTCCCCTGTCGGTTAACAGCTCTTTCACCCTCTGATTTTTATTTTCACCTGTTTCCACTACTACTTCTTCGAACCCAAGAGGAAAGCCTGCCGGGAGCAACTCTGTTTCCGCCTTTTGATAATATGATACCTTAAGGAAACATTTCCCTTTTTCAGGGATATCAAAAGAAACCGGGACTGCTTTCTCTTCATGGGCCGGGATATCCAGAAGTTCTCTGTCTTCAATCTTTCCGCTTCCCACTACGGCACCATCACATATTACCTCATATTCTGCCGTCAGGTAATCTTTCAGATTTACAAAATCCATAAAGTTATGGATCACCAGTTCTTTCTTTTCCTGGTCAAACTTTACAACCCGGGCAGGGCGGTGTACATTTTTAAATTCCTTCAATCCTGTATGGGGACGTCTGTCCGGGTACACCAGGCCATCCATACAGAAATTACCGTCATGAGGGAACTCATCATGGTCTCCCCCATAAGCATACACCTTTTTCCCTGAAACCGATCTCCCCATATCAATGGCATGGTCACACCATTCCCAGATAAAGCCGCCGCAGGCACCCTCATATTGATGGATCACCTGGAAATAATCCTCCAGGTCGCCAGGGCCATTACCCATTGCATGGCAGTATTCACACATGATAAAAGGTTTTCTTCCGTCCTCTTTAAAGTAATTGTGAATTTCCTCCAAAGAAGGATACATACGGCTGAAGGTATCCAGATTGCTGAAATCGTATTTATGCCTATCCTCTACATAAAGTGCGCCTTCATAGTGGGTCAGGCGGGTATCATCAAATTCTTTCGTCCATTTAAGCGCTGCCTCAAAAGTACAGCCATAGGCACACTCATTTCCCATTGACCAGATGACCACACTTGGACGGTTTTTATCCCGTTCCACACAGCGCATGGTTCTGTCCACTGTGGCCTCAGTGAAATCCGGATTATTCGCAATTACTTCTCCCCAGCGTTTTTTCCACTGGAGGACATTCTCGTCCTTGGATGCAAAAACGCTTGTAGTGCCATGGCTCTCATTATCCGTCTCATCAACCACATAAAAACCAATCCTGTCATATAACTGATAAAAACGCGGCTCATTTGGATAATGGCTGGTACGGATAGCGTTTATGTTATGCTCCTTCATAAGCTTCAAATCTTTCATAATCTGCTGTAAGCTGATGGTAAACCCGGTAACCGGGTCACTGTCATGGCGGTTAGTACCATGGAATTTTACCTTAACTCCATTGATATAAACAATATTGCCCTCAATATGAATCTCACGGATACCTACTTGGTCTGTAATTACTTCACTTTCTGTTTCCAACACTAATGTATACAAATAAGGGCATTCCGCATTCCAAAGCCTGGCATCCTTTACCTCCAGCAATACTTTATTCCCTTCTGCCCTGGCGCTGGCAACCATTGTTCCCTGATGGTCAAATAATTTTACTTCTACGGGTATTTCCTTGTTTAAATACTGAAAGGTAATCTCAACATTACCATTTTTATAATCCTCTGAAGGGCGTGCCTTAACAAAATAATCAAATACCCCTTCCTCAGGCCGTTTCAATAAATATACATCCCGGAAAATACCGCTCATCCGGAATTTGTCCTGATCCTCCATATAACTTCCGTCACACCATTTCAATACCAGGACAGCCAGCCTGTTCTCCCCTTCCCGCAGGCTTTCTGTAATATCAAATTCACTGGTAGAGTGGGAAACCTGGCTATAACCGATAAAAGCACCGTTCACCCATACATAAAAACAGGAATCCACGCCCTCAAAATTTAAGAACGCCCTGGGCGCTTTATCATCCTTATGGTAAATAAAGGTGTGCACATACTCACCACAGGGATTCTTATGCGGTACAAAAGGCGGGTCCATAGGGAACGGGTAACGGATGTTGGTATACTGATGGCAGTCATACCCATAGCCCTGCCATACGCCCGGCACTATTACCGTATCAAATTTCCGGGTATCAAATCCCTCTGCAAAAAACTCTTCTTTGGCATCATAAATGCTGTCAAAGTATTGGAATTTCCACTCCCCTGAAAGAAGCGTAAAACGGTCAGAACTTTCCCTCTCCTCCACTGGGTTCTCCAATCTGGATGAGGCAGGAATATAATAAGCCCTGTTTGGCATGGTATTCTTATGCAACACATTGAGGTCTTCATAATACTTTGGGACAATCATCTTTTTTCCTCCTGTTAAACAATCCTATTGACAATAGCCGTTTCCGGCACTGTACAGGCAAATGCTGATATAAAATTTACTGTTATTAACCATTATAGGGAAACAGCATGGAAAATAACATAACCACTATTGGACAAAATATATACAAAATGATACAATCATTAAAAAGTAAGAAGGAGACATGCCATGTATTCCAACACCGGCTACCTGAATGGGGCAGATACAGAAATTGAAGACACCGCCCATCCCCTTACCATATCCGGCTGCGGCATCTACCGCCTGGTCCACCAAAACGCCATAACCACCATAAGGCCTTCTGGCCGCAAAGATTACCAACTATTATATATTTCTGAAGGGAAAGCCTGTTTTCATTCTGAGGGGAAAGAAACAGAACTGCCAGCAGGATATATGGCGCTTTACCGTCCAGGTGAAAAACAGCACTACTCTTATTATGCAAAAGACAATCCCGAGGTATGCTGGATACATTTTTCTGGCTTCGAATCCTGTGAAATTCTGGATAAAATTGGCTTTCTTGGAAACCATTTTCTTTACTGCGGCACTTCTTCCCATTATCTGGAAGCTTTCCGCCGTATTATTTTGGAACTGCAGTTAAAACGCCCCTGCTTTGAAGAGCTGGTAGGCCTTTATCTCCGCCAGCTATTAACTGAAGTACACAGAAGCCAAATAAATTCCATCACTTGCAAATGCCCCCACCAAAAAGAGATGGAAGCCGCCGTCCATTATTTTAACGAAACATTTTCACAAAACATCTCTATTGAAGAATATGCAAAAAACCAGCATATGAGTATATGCTGGTTTATCCGCAGTTTTAAACGCTATATGAATATGACGCCCATGCAATATATTACTTCTATCCGGATTAACAAAGCAAAAGAATTGCTGAAAAACAGCGACTACAACATTCAGGAAATCAGCAATCTCTCCGGTTATGAAAATTCTCTGTATTTCAGCAGGATTTTCAAAAAATATACAGGATTTTCACCTTCAGAATACCGCAAACAGCCAAATGAATGGGCCAATGCCCCATCCAGCTAATATGGGGGTTACATAGCCTCCTTACCGCCTTTTTCCACCTTAATTACGATACTTTCCAGGGATCCCATTTTCCCTTCCTTATTCCCAATTAAAACTGTACCCTGGGGCAGGCAAAGCTGTACAGGTACCGGACTGAAATTCTGGAGAAAAATATAGTCTGCCTTCCCGTCGCTTCTGCTGGTAATTTCCACACCTTCCGGAATTTCATCATGCCATATACCTTCTATCCCTGCTTCCTTAGACAATTTCCGGTAAAAATCATTATAAAACCACTGTTCAGCGTCCGCGCCCACATAATAAGCCTTGCCCCTGCCATAATTATTTTCCAAAAGTACCGGGCTTCCGGCGTAAAAATCTTTTCCATAAACCATCAACGTCCTAGCTGTAGTTGGTTTGACTAGCTGGCACAAATATTTACATACATATTCCTCCTTCATGCCTGCCATTTTCTCCTCTGTCTGGCATATGGAATTTTCCTCCCAATCATAAAGGCCGTCAATCTCTTCGCTGCGTAGCCCGAATACGTCCATCAATTCATAAGGCGTGCCTCCCAAAAAGCACCTGTCATTTTCATCCACAACACCTGACCAGTATGTCATTACAAAAATACCGCCATTTTCTATATATCTTCTGATTTCCCCAGGAAAATTCTCATGGAATAAATACTGCATGGGTGCGGCAATCATCTGATAGCCCTGGAGAAAACACTTCTGGTCTATCACATCGACATTTAACCCCAATCTGCGCAATGCCCGATAAGATTTCTCTACACTTTCTTCATAATGCAGCCCTTCGTTTCTGGGGCCTCTGGATCCCTCCAACGCCCACCGGTTTTCCCAGTCATATATCACTGCCACCTTTGCTGTAGTATATAATCCGGCAGTTTCTCCCAGTTTTTCTAATATTTTTCCTGTTTCACACACATCCCGGAAAGTCCTGGTATCATTCCCATCATAATGGTCTAATACTGCACCATGGAACTTTTCTTCCGCCCCCCTGCTTTTACGCATCTGAAAATACATGGCACCATCAGCCCCATGGGCAATACTCTGCAGGGAAGCTGCCGCCACCATCCCAGGCTTTTTCAGTTTACTTATTGGCTGCCAGTTTGTGGCTCCCGGAGAAGATTCCATCAAAAGGAATGGTTTTCTTTTTAATCCCCGGATCACATCATGCCAGAAAGCTGTATCCAAAGCAGTCTCTATTTCATTTCCTTTATGCCATGCGGGATAATTATCCCATGACGCTACATCTATCTTTTCCGCCAGCCGATAATAATCAATGCCTCCATAATGGTACATTAAATTTGTAGTGGTTGGCTGCATCCCACCTGTTTCTCTGATTGTACGGATTTCTTCTTCCATGAAATCAATGGTCTGCCAGGAAACAAATCTCTTCCAGTCCAATGTTAATCCCATAATACAGCTTTCCCCTAAGGGAGAAGGACTTTCTACCTGTTCAAAGCTGTCATATGTATGGCTCCAAAAAGTAGTACACCAACTGTCGTTTAAGGCGCCGATGGTCTGGTATTTCTTTTTTAACCACATACGGAATGCATCCTGGCAAAGCTCACAATGGCATTCCCCACTGAATTCATTAGAAATATGCCACATTTTAACCGCAGGATGATTCCCAAAACGCTTTACAAGCTCTGTATCTATCTGGCGCACTTTTTTACGGTATATAGGAGATGTCATACAATGATTATGCCTTATCCCAAATAAATACTTCTGCCTTAGTTCATTTACTCTAAGTACCTCTGGATATTTATCTGCAAGCCAATGGGGACGGGCTCCTGATGGCGTTGCCAAAATAACAGAAATCCCATTTTGGTATAATTTATTTATGATTTCTTCCATCCATTCAAAATGGTATTCCCCTTCTCTTGGTTCTAATACAGACCATGAAAAAATACCAATTGTTACTGTATTAATTTTTGCCTCTTTAAAACGTTTTATATCTGTTTCTAAAATCTGCGGCATATGGAGCCATTGTTCAGGATTATAATCACCGCCATACATCAAATATTTATTGTCCATTTTCCACCTCTTTTAAGTTCAAGTTAAGAATTCCATATGTTGTTATCATAACAAACCTATGATTTTTATTCAATAAAAAAGATTGGTAACAGCTTCAGGTACATCTATGGCAGTGAACAATAATTGTTTCTGCATTGTGGGTTTATTATATTCATCTGCAGCAGATAAGTTATTCTCCGTGAGAAATTGGATATATTGCTCGTCTGTAAAGTATTTTTGATTGGATAACTGCATTTTTAATCGGTTTAATACTTGCATTGTTGAACTCCTTTCGTTCTATATAAATCGGTTTCCGTCCTAATGGACGGAAAGCGTTTCTTCTATAGATAAATGGACATTAAAAAAGGACTACGGTGTTTTGCCGTAATCCTCTTGTTAAATTATTATTTACTATGAACATATGACATCTTAAATGTCCAATCTTTACCACCTAAATCAAAAGTATATGTCAAAATTCCTGTAGATATGTTTAGTGTGTGCGGCATAAAAACAGATTCCCATTTTAAAGTTGTTCCAGTATATTCAAGATTTTTGTAATCAAATTCGTAATTAGCAAGGAACAAATTACCGTCATTATCTACTTTCACTATAAAATCACGCTCTTTACATGCACGCTCATCTGTAATCCATCTATAATCTAATGCATCATATCCCACACACTTCCATTCTCCAACAACATTTTTATATTTATTACATAAAGCAATTTTTTCTGTAGCATCCTTAAAATCAGAAGGTAGTTGATTTAAATAACTAAGTGCATCGTATAAATTACCTTCTACTATTAAATTTTGTGCTGTTGAATACAAATTTATTAAATACAATTGTTGTTCGCATTCACTCAATATACCAGCAACATCCTGATTATCGGATACTTTTTCCAAATAGTATTTTGCATTTACATAATTTTCATTTTCAAATTCATGTATTCCGAATTGATAACTTAATTCCAAGCTTCTTTTTTTTGCATCCTTATAATCTTCAAGCCCCTCAAATAAAAGTATTGCATTCTTATAATCTCCACGCTCAACATAATCTTCTGCATCCAAATAATCTGCTTCAAGACAATAGTTTGCGAGAATACTAATGCTATCTTTAAAATCCCCCAACTCCGCTAAAATTTCTATCGCTTCTCTATATTTTTTGCTTTCAGCAAAATTAAGGGCTTCTTCATATTTCAAAGAATTTTTACATAAATTTATTAATTCAAGCACATCTTTTGTTCTATCCAGTTTTATTAAAACACTTAATGCTTCTTCATAATTTTTTTCTTCTATATAAGATATCGCCAAATCATAAATTTTTTTAGGAACTATATATGTTTTATAAAAATAGTGGCATCCCATAATAATTCCTACGGTAGTGTAAAATAGTTTGTGTCTTTGGATAAAAATACCTCTTTTTTGGTAAGAATCAAGATATGACAATTCTTATCGAAAAGGAGGATTTTTTATGCCAGTGGCAAAGGAACAGATTCGACGGATTATTGCAGATAACAACTTAAACAGCGTGGCTGATGTCTACAGCCTGCTAAAGGACAGCTTCAAAGACATCCTTCAGGAGCTCATGGAAGCAGAACTGGATGCTTCTCTTGGTTATGAAAAGAACCAGAAAGAAAATGTCCAGACATCTAATAAGAGAAATGGGCATTCCCCTAAAACGCTAAAGAGCCAGTATGGTGAATTCCAGATCGATGTCCCAAGAGACCGGGATGGTGAATTCGAACCAAAGCTCATTCCTAAATACCAGCGGGATGTCTCCGGAATAGAAGAAAAAGTAATCTCCCTCTATGCAAGGGGCATGAGTACAAGGGACATCCATGACCAGCTCCAGGAGCTTTACGGGATAGAACTGTCCCCTGAAATGGTCAGTAAGATCACGGACAGGATACTGCCGGAAATAAAAGAATGG
>OFGR01003070.1_pt1 | contig 10298 bp, 14 predicted proteins | sample 1521811 | NCBI WGS metagenome assembly OFGR01 (sample SAMEA3504098, study PRJEB24116) | mouse gut metagenome | biome: mouse gut; feature: mouse-associated habitat; material: faeces | place: Denmark | collected 2011
GTGACGGATGCATCAGCCCTGCGGGCAGGCGACCAAATTGAAGTGCGGTTTGCGAAGGGGAGCGCACAGTGCACAGTCAATAAAACCGGGAAATAAACCGTTTCGGGTGGAGAAAAAAATATACAAGAGTGAGGCTGGGAACAATGGCTGCAAAAAAGCAGAGCTTTGTCCGCTCGATCAGGTCTGCCGCCTGTTTTGATATGTTTCCAACGCCGACGGTCCTGGCAGCGTCTGACTGATATCCTTTATATATGACTCCCGTATCCAGACTGATAATATCTCCCTCTTTTACGATTCGTCTGCCAGACGGGATCCCATGTACGACCTCATCGTTTACAGATACGCAGACAGAAGCAGGAAATCCCTCATAATTTAAGAATGAAGGAATACATCCATAACTGCGTATTAATTCCTCACATATGCGGTCAATGTCCAGGGTAGACATTCCGGGCACAATTTCCCGGGCAAGTTCTTCATGCACCCTGCCCAGGATTCTGCCCGCTGTCCGCATTAGTTCTATCTCTTTTGCAGATTTTATCGACACTGGCATCTCTTACGCTCCTAAGATCCCTATAATCGCCTGAAATACTGCTTCCATAGGCTGTGTCCCGTCTACGGATTTTAAAATGCCCTGGTTCTTATAGTAATCAATCAAAGGCTGTGTCTGATCATGGTATACCGTCAGACGCTTCTGAACCGTTTCCGGCTTATCGTCGTCTCTTAAGACCGTCTGCGCGCCGCAGGCGTCACAAACGCCTTCTGCTTTTGTCGGGTTGAATTCTACATGATACGTAGCGCCGCAGCTTAAGCATGCCCGGCGTCCGCCCATACGGTTTACAATATTTTCGTCCGGAACGTCTACGTCAATGGCGTAGTCCATTTTCTGGCCGATTTTCGTTAATGCTTCGTCTAAAGCTTCTGCCTGCGGAATGGTGCGCGGGAAGCCGTCTAACACGAAGCCGTTTTTACAGTCATCCTGCTGGATACGGTCCATCACAAGGTCGCAGGTCAGTTCATCCGGTACTAACAGGCCCTGATCCATATATTCTTTTGCTTTTTTGCCAAGTTCTGTGCCGTTTTTAATGTTGGCACGGAAAATATCACCAGTGGAAATGTGCGGTATTGTGTATTTTTCCGCAATCCGTTTTGCCTGCGTGCCTTTGCCTGCGCCTGGGGCGCCTAACATGATGATTTTCATAAAATTCGTAACCTCCTGATTTGATTTTTACAGTTTATTCATCTGGTTTTGTGAATGCTGCACTGTTTATAACTAACATATCATAAATTGGGACTTTTTTCTACTGTAAGTTTTTGATTTCGAGGATAAATATAAATTGGGAATAGCCCATTGAACTGTTACGCCATTTTCATTAATGATTTTGATTATGATAGATTTATAATTGCATATTCTGTCAGATCATGTTATAATCCACACAAAGCATATTTTTCTCCATGCGCCGCATCAAAGCCGCGCATGCCAAAGGGCAGCGCCCGTCAAATGACAGTTCCCATAGGGCATTCATGCCAGGGTTTTGTTCCGTCATACTAAGGAAAATCCATGCCAATACAAATACAACAGCATAACGAGCAGGGGTTTCCAGCCGAGCGGCCCCTGCAGCAGACAGGAGGAAAAATGAACAAACACATAAAAAAAGAACATCCGCGCAAAACTGCAAAAACCCCACGCGGACAAAAAACAGCTCTGGAAACCAGCGAAATTGCCCACCAGAACAAGGACATTTCCAGTAAAGTACTCGCCGAATACTTTAAAGGCAAGACGTTCAAAGTTTACGGCCTGGATCTGCCTGAAATCTCGCATGTCGGCCCTACAAATATTCCGGCCGTCAAAGCCAATGAACTGCGCCTGGACAACCTTTTTGAACTGGCAGATCATTCCGTAGCAATTGTAGATTACGAAAGCAAATATAAAAAAGAAGACAAAATCAAATACCTGAACTATCTGACCGGAATTGCGAACCGTTACCAAAACGAGAAAAAAACATGCCCTCCCCTGCGGATGATCGTCATCTATACAGGAGATGTCCGAAGAAGCCAGGTAACTGCCACATGCGATTTTGGCGCTATAAAAATGCGCATAGAACCAGCATTTCTTTCCGAACTGGATGGGGACAGTATTTTTAACAAGCTAAAGCAAACTGTGCATTCCGGACAGCTGCTGACAGATGAGGAATTAATGGAGTTTATGATTCTGCCGCTGTCATTTCGGAAAAAAGAAGAAAAATTACAAAAAATACAGGAAGTTGCAAAAATAGCGGAAATGATCGCCGACTATGAGCAGCAGCTGTTTGTAATGGCAGGGCTTCTTACCTTTGCAGATAAAATTATAGACTATGCAACAGCAAATAAAATTAAGGAGAAAATCAATATGAATAAAGTAGAATGGCTGATCCGGCAGGATATCCGGAAAGAATACGATCAATTATTACAAACTACAAAACAGGCCGCCGAACAAGCCGCCGAACAAGCCATGAAACAGGCTGAACAACAGTTTAAAAAAGAACGGGAACAGGACCGGCAGCAATATGAACAAAAACTGAACCATCTCGTGAAATGGATCTCCGATCAAGGCTACTCCACAGACGAAATATTGTCCCATATTTTATAATAACACCGCTCTGATCTTCCATCCGTCCCAAAATCAGAGAACCAGGCAATCGGATCTGCTGCGGCAAAAGCATCGTTATGACATCGCCGCATTGGGTGAAATGCCCTGATTGTAAAACAGTCCTGGCTTTGCTATAATAAGTTTTAACAGAAAATACAGAGAGGAGACCATTTATGTTATTGATTCAATATCCAAAGTGTTCCACCTGCAAAAAGGCAAAAAAATGGCTGGACGAACATCAGATTGCCTATACCGACCGCCACATTGTAGAAGCGCGTCCGTCTTATGACGAATTAACCGAGTGGTACAAAACAAGCGGCCTGCCGCTCAAACGGTTTTTTAATACAAGCGGTATGCTGTACAAAGAGATGCAGTTAAAGGATCAGCTGCCAGAACTGAGTGAAGAAGACCAGTTAAAGCTTCTCGCAACAAATGGAATGCTTGTAAAACGGCCGCTTCTGGTAGATGACAATCAGGTCCTGGTCGGATTTAAAGAGGCGGAATGGGAAGAAAAGCTTTTATAATCCGTCTGTCGGCGCATAGGCGGCAGAATGGCACCGCAAAATTACTGTGCGTATGATCAAGGCATGAAGCTTCCGCTGACCTTGTTGCAAAGATTGTGGAAGACCTGCTGTCCAGCACGGTTGCTTACACGCCCTGCAAAAAGTATATTCCAGCTACTGTTACATCCGCGTTTTTTTCTGATAGGCAATCCGTGGGCTGCCGTCCGCAACATAAATCTGCCCGCATTTCCAAAAACCGCTGCTCTCCAGCAGATGCTGCATGATCGCATTGCAATTATGGGTATCAATCCGGATATTTGCTGCCTTTGCTTCACAAAAAGAAAGGCAGCAGCGCAGCACGCCTTTTTGTTTCCCGCTGCTGGCAATTCTGTGAATCGTTCCATAAGGCTCATCGTTCAGCCACCTTCCGTTTTCGATTCGCTCATAAGTAGGATCATCGCCACAGATAAATGCAAACACACCGGCAATTTCCGGCTGATCTTCTGCAGTCCCCTGCTCTTCGATCACATAACTGTTTCCGTTACGGATATCTTCTTCTATGATTTCCAAAGAAGGATAGTGGTCCTTCCACTGGTCAGGATTGCCAGACCGTTTCATTTGACTGCGCGCATAAGCATAAATCGAAAGTATCTGTTTGATATCCTCTGGCGTTGATTTGCGTATTTTCATGATCGTTATCCTCTTCTTTCTTTTATTCGCTGTTTCACAACAATCCTGTTACTGATTGTGATCCGTCTGCCTAAACAGCAGAATTTCGTATCTCCTAGTATAACATACTTTGACTTTTTTGCTCTTTTTTCTGACCGTTTTTTTATTTTCTGATCTTAAAAAACCGGAATCTGTCGGACTGGTAATCTATGTAGTCTGTATGCTTGTATGCAGCGTAGTTTGCCTGACGCTTGCACATGGAATTGACTGTATCTGCTGGAATTTTGGAAAAAGGTTCGGCTTATATCATACAGGAAAAAGGACAGCGCTTACGATCCTTTTTCCTGTATCATCCCGGCTTACGCCATACCGTTTACTGTCTTATACTTATACAGCATTTCCGCATGATTCTGTTCTTCAATCTGGATATCCGCCAGTAATTTGCGAAGGCTTGGCTCTGAGAACTTAAATACGTTGGAATTGTATTCAGAAGAAACCATTTTTTCGGTACCAATACAGTCCGTTGCCAAAAAGCAGTCATTCTTCTTATCCTCATTATCCGTCATCGCATTGTAAGTTGCCTGCGGGCTGTAATTTTTACCATCTCTGTCATTGCAGTTGCAGGTTGGTACATTGCCGGAAAGTACTTTGCCAAGAGATTCGTAATGCTGTTTTTCTTCTTTTTCCAGGTTCTGGAACAGATCCTTTAATACCATATCTTTTGCTTCTTTTCCGTATCTGTTGTACTTTTCAATACAGCTTTGTTCCTGTGTCTGCAGATCTTTGATTGCGGTTGTCTCTTTTTCAGTTAAGATCATAATTTCGTACCTCTTTCTTTATATAATAACTTTTTACAGGACGTATTATATGTAACCCTGTTTTTTTTATACAGGTATTTGAAACAAATCCATTTATGTGTAAGATTCCAGCCCGAATCTATAGTAAACTAACAGAAAGGATCATAAAGATCTTAAGTATACTAAGAATAGGAAGGATGGTGATCTGTATGGAGGACAATGAAATTATAGATTTGTTTTATGCACGCTCTGAACAAGCGATACTGGCATTGTCTGAAAAATATGGGCCAATCTGCAGGAAAGTGGCGGTAAATATTTTAAAAAATCCTTTGGATGCAGAGGAATGTATAAACGACGCATATCTGGGTGTCTGGAACACCATACCGCCGCAGCGGCCTGGTCGGCTGTCAGCTTATGTATGCCGGATTGTGCGTAATCTTTCGATTACAAAATACCATGCAAATACAGCAGTCAAAAGAAACAGTTTTTATGATGCTGCACTGGATGAGCTGGAAGACTGCCTGGCATCACCGCAGACCGTAGAATCAGAATGGTCTGTCAGGGAATTATCCCGTTTGATTGATGATTTTCTGGATACGCTGGATCAGGAAAGCCGTGTAATGTTCGTGCGCCGCTATTGGTATGCAGATTCCATCGGGGACCTTGCTCTGCGCATGAAGCGAAGCCGTAACAGCGTATCCACACGGCTGTCCCGGATTCGCGGAAAGCTGAAAAAATATTTAAGGAAAGAAGGATATGAAGTATGAAACGAAAAGAACTGTCAGAAGCAATCAGCGGCATCAGCATCCGCCATGTACAGGAAGCGGAAGACTATACTGCCAAAACAGCATACAAAAGAAGCAATAAAAGCAATAGAAGCAATACAAGCAATACAAGCAGATACCGGAATATATTTGCCGCAGCACTGGCCGCCTGTATCTTTGGATGTGCCGCTCTGGCGTGTATTCCTTCCACAGCCCGTTCGCTCAAAGGTTATTTTCAAAATGTGATCCAATGGAACGGCGCCGTCACCGGACAAACCTATCAGGAAGGCGCAGACGAAATTGCCATCCGTGTCACAGATGCAGTGCGTGACAACAAAAAATTAGTTCTGTCGGTGCAGATGCAAGTGCCAGATACGCAAGAACCGCCGTTTGGGCCGCGATTTATAAGTGAGATCGCACTCGGCACATATCGTATTACGGATGCATCCGGCATAGAAATTTGCGTGGCATCCGGCAGGCAGGAACATACAGCAGGTCTTTTGGAAGAACAGACGGCACAAATCGAACTGGTGCTGGAAGCAGATGCATTTGCACCCGGGGACTACGTATTGGAGGTTGCTTCTGTTTATGGACTGCAAAAGGCTGAACAGCCGTTGGAAATCAAGGGAAATTGGAAGTGTATGTTTACCATGTAAAAACCTGTAAAAAACGTAACCGTTCCAATCACCCATGAAACGGTTTCCTAAAATTCTGCACGGCTTCCATCGATAGGAACCGTGCAGTCTGAATCTTAATCCCCAGCATCCTGCCCGGCGTCATTCTTTTTGCCCACTTGGCCTTTCAGCTCTTCGATTTCATTCTTTACTTGCTGAATCTTGGCGTCCTGTTCCAAAGCGCGCAGGATTCTGCCCTGGTCTTCCGGTGAAAACATACCAATTGCACGTGCCAGCTGTCCAATACAGCTGCGGTTGACAAGCAGACTGCCGCCCGCGCTAAGCGGAATGCGGACGACCTGGTCAAGATTTTCCATATTTCCAAGGCAAATGCAGTCACCCCTTGTTTGAAATTCAACACCATTGTATACAATCACACCGTTTTCATTTGCGTAAGATGCATAAGGTCCCGCTTCCTGTTTCCTGCGCAGGCCGAACGGGTCCTGAATGGTACGCACTTCGCGTTTTTGTGTATTCCCATTGCTCATTTTTTCAAATGTTTCCATCAGGTGATTGTTCTGCTTTCCCAAATACACGGCCTGTCCCGGTTCTGCATCTGCTGGCTGGACGGCCGCTGGCTGGCTGTCATCTTCCGTCATCCATTGCCTTACCGCGGCGGTATACTCCTCCGCATAATAATTGCCATAATGATTCTGTTCCCATCCGATCCGGTTCATATTGATACCTCCTGTTCCATGCACATCAGTCCCTATCTATGTTACGAATTAAAATGCCTGAAAGTTTCATACGCAATCCGCTCTGCAGCGCTTCCACTCTCCTTACGCAATGCACACTCCTCAAACAGCCATGCCTTGCTGATTCCTTCTTCATTTTTCATTTCTACATAAACGCTTTTGCCCAATCCGCTTCCATTTTCAGTATCCAGCTTCGCTTTCAGCGTATACCCCTCCAGCACGTGTACCTCCACCCGGTCACATGCATGATATGGAATCCGGCGGACTTCCACTTCTCTTGCCGATGGCATACGATCACACGGTTCTGGTTCGATCCTGCTGTCCCGCGTCTCTTTGGACGCCGCAGTTGTTTGAGCCTCCATATGCCTGCGCAGTCTCTTGGAAAAATCTCCCTCAGACACCTGCGACGCATGATAACTTCCGCCCGCCATCTTTCTGATTTCCCTTGTATGATCTATACGCATACTCACCACCTCATTTCTCCAGCTTTTCTTTCAGCATTTGCCTGCCTCTTCGAAGCCTTGTTTTTACAGTCCCTTCTTCCAGTCCCATAATCTTTGCGATCTCGCGGATCGAATAGTCTTCATAATAGAACAGGTACAATGGATTCCGGTAAGCTGCCGGCAGCTCCATCACCTGCCAAAGTGTCTCGTCTTCCTGTACATAGGGCAGATGAAAATGCTTCATTTCACATTCCGGCACTGCGTCAAAGCCCACCGTCCGCGAAAACCAGACACTTTTTTGCAGGTCATAACAAATATTAATCACGACCCGTATAAACCAGTTTTTCTCATGTGCATCATCCGCTAACACAGGCTTTGCTTTCAGATAACGGCAAAAAGCTTCCTGTACCACGTCTTCCGCATCCGCTTGATTCTTCATATTGGAAAACGCGATCCGGTATAACAGCTCCTGATACTTTAAAAACGGCGATGCTGCTTCCTTTTCCATATTTATCAGCATACCCAAACCATGCCCTCTCATCGTTGCAGGATTCTCTTTAGAATCCCCGGCTTGTTAAACCTTTCATATAGAATACGAATAAGATGCCCAAAAAGTTTCAAAAATAAAAAGAGATCCCATCCCTGAAATCTCCCATTCTCTTCCGTATTCTCTATACCTGTTCCAAAAATAATTCCAGCACCTGCAAAATTTCGACTCCTTCATTCTTTCCGGAATCAAGCAAAGAATGAAAGCAGACACTTATCCGAGAAAGAGTTAACGGGAAAGACCCGGCCGCTGTGTCGGGAACAGCAGCCAGGTCCTTGTCTTTGTTACTTTTGCCCACAGAATCCTACATTGCCAGCTCTTCTTCCAGCATTTTTTGAATGACTCCCTGTACATAACTGCCCAGGTGCTTTCTTTGTTCCTTTTCCAGACTTCTGACATCAATCGGTTCTCCATATGTCAGTATCACATGTGTGCGTCTGATAAACGGGATATGTTTTTCAAAAATATCCGCGGTATGGACCATTGCCATTGGAATAATCGGGCAGCCAGTTTTTTCGGCCATTTTAAAGCTTCCTTCTTTAAACGGCAGCATCTCCGTTTCCGTTTCCGCCGTACCACGGGTGCCTTCCGGGAAGATGCACATGGAAATACCGTTTTTGATCTGGTCGATGCCTGTCAGTATCATTTTCATGCCTTCCTTAATATCCTTACGATTTAAAAACAGGCAGTGCAGCTGCTTCATCCAGATTCTTAAGAACGGTATCTTAAGCATGCTGTCTTTGGCCACGTACCCGGTCAGGCCCGGACATCTCGCGTAAGTGATCACCGTATCAAACAGACTGCGGTGATTGCCGATATAGAGTACAGCCTGGTCCTTCGGCACATGCTCTTCGCCATAGACTTCTACTTTTACCCCGGAAATCAGCAGCACGACCTTAAATGCAAACTGCACACTGCGCAGGCAGATCAGATCCTGCCTGTATGGGTTAAAGCGTCCGATGATCCATGTTATTCCCCAGATCAGGATACCGATGAGAAAGAACAGGATTAAAAAAATCAGAATCAATATGGTACGAATCATAATTTTCCTCCTATTTCGCTTATGATCCCATTATAAGAAAGATTTTCCACAGATGCAACAGATTTGTGATTTGTTATACCAATCATTATACGCAAAGAGAGATACAGCCGAAACTGTATCCCTCACAACTTCTATTCACTTAAGAATCCTTTATAATACCGTACTACCATCTTCGATTCAATCTGCTTGATCGTCTCAATGACAACTCCGACAATAATGATAATCGACGTGCCGCCAAACGATACATTAGCATTGAACACGCCATTGAAGAAAATCGGAACTACCGCACAGATCGATAATCCGACAGCGCCGATAAATACAATATAATTCAAAATCTTCGTCAGGTATTCACTCGTTGGTTTGCCCGGCCGGATGCCTGGAATAAAACCGCCCTGTTTTTTCATATTGTCTGCGATTTCCAGCGGATTGAAAGTAATCGACGTATAGAAATACGCAAATACAATCACCAGGACCAGATATACGGCAAGTCCGATCGATAATACAGGATCTGCCGGATCACACCAGTTTCTTTGCTGCAGACCATTTAAAATCTTGCCGCCGATGCCTGTCCCTCCCTCAATGCCGAGCAGGGTGCAGATCACGACTGGAAATTCCATAATGGATTGTGCAAAGATAATCGGGATCACGCCGCCAGTGTTGACTTTTAACGGAATAAACGTACTCTGTCCGCCTACTGTCTTTCTTCCCTGAATTTTCTTGGAATACTGCACCGGAATCTTGCGTTCCGCATCCTGAAGCACGATAACGAAGACAACCGTCAGAAGAATGACTGCAAGTATCACAACTGCCGCAAGTACGCCTCTTGCAACTTTCTGGTTCTTTACAAACTGGCTATACAGTGTTGACATATCAGCCGGGATTCTGGACACGATATTGATCACCAATACGATCGAAATACCGTTTCCAACCCCTTTTTCTGTAATCTGTTCGCCGATCCACATCAGCACCGCAGATCCTGCTGTCAGGATACATACGATCTGGATTACAGAAAACGTACTGTACATCGTCAGATATCCCATTCTTCCAAAACCGATCGCCATTGCAACAGACTCGATCAGTGCAAGCGCCACCGTTACATAACGGGTAATGCTGGCAATTTTTTTCCTGCCGTCTTCCCCGTCACGCTGCATCTCCTCCAGCTTTGGAATCGCGATCGTCAAAAGCTGCATAATAATCGAAGATGTAATATACGGTGTGATACTCAATGCAAAAATAGACATTTCATTGAAAGAGCCACCGGTAATCGCATCAAAAAAGTTAAACGCCCCATTGGTCTGTGAGCTGAACCATTCTGCAAATAACGCAGAATCAATACCCGGACAAGGAAGCTGTGAGCCTAACCGGATCACGATCAGCATAAAAAAAGTATATACCATTCGTTCCCGGATTTCCTGCACCCTGAATGCACTACGAAGTGTCTGTAACATTAGATCACCTCTGCTTTTCCACCAAGAGCCTCAATCTTTTCTTTTGCACTGGCACTAAATGCGTTCGCCTGAACAGTGAGCTTCTTGGTT
>OFGR01003073.1_pt1 | contig 10295 bp, 10 predicted proteins | sample 1521811 | NCBI WGS metagenome assembly OFGR01 (sample SAMEA3504098, study PRJEB24116) | mouse gut metagenome | biome: mouse gut; feature: mouse-associated habitat; material: faeces | place: Denmark | collected 2011
AGGGCAGGGCAGGGCAGGGCAGGGCAGGGCAGGAACTGATGAGAGCTGTATTGTAGGCAGCCCACAGCCTCCACTGTGCAGTCCGCCACTGTGCTGAGCTCTGGAAAAAGAAGGTGCTTGGTCCAGGCAAGACTTCTCAACCACCAGCACCCACCACATTCAGCAAGAGAGTGACATTTAAGGATTCTTTCCTCTCTGGACATGCTGCGGAGGCTGGAGATGCTACCCAGGAGACAAAGAAGCTTCGAGCTCCTCCGTCTCAGGGAGTCCTGGGTAGTTTGGCAGGAGCTGCTGGGGAGCCCTGCCACCTAGACCTGTGAGTGGACTGTGGTTCACCTCTGCCTCTAGTCCTAGAGCCAAAGCTGGGCACACACAAGAGGGACAAACAGCTGTAGGAAGGACAAGATGAGAGTGCTACAGCCTCATCACACCAGAGCTGCTCAGGGGCCTGTGTCAGACCTTTCTTCCCTGGGCATTGTTCTGAGGCAATTGTCATTCCCAGAGTAACCAGCTCTGAGCTCAGAACTCATGGTGGGTAGAGTGTTCTGGACGAGCCCCTACTTGTCCCCACTCTTTACCCCTCACCACTAACCTTGGCAGGACCCTGAATATCTCAGAGGGTCTTCTGATAGGAAAGAACACATACCATCAGCTTGCTGTGAAGGTCAAAAGAAACAGGTGTAGCTCCAGCACCCAGGAATCAGTCAGGAAGGCTGTAAGGGTCATGTTGAGTTGTCTAGGCTCAGACCTACCCTGTGTACATGCTGGCCTTCAGTCTCCCTGTAAAATGTCAAGGACTGAACCTTAGCGAGATCTCAGGTGCCCTTGCAGACCTTGTCAGTCCGAGGAACAGACTATTTCTCTCCAGCAATGCAGCCCGCTCATCACGGAAACAGCCTCGACGTCCATCCTTCCTGCTTGAGCGTTTGGGGAGCCAGAGGTCCCCAGAGTGGTACAGCCTTGGGGAGCAGCAGTAAGTTGAATGGTTGTGAGTCCAAAGGCACTGAAAACTATGTGTTCCTATATTTTATGGGATGTCTGGTCCCTTTAATCCAGAGAAAGGTTCCATGGTGTGAGCAGCTTCTGCTTCTGCTCAGGTTAGAGAAGCCCCCAGAGGAGGAAAGCATGGCTCTGCTGGGAGGCTCTTCCCTGACAAGACCCTTCCTACCTGGGGTCCTGCCGAATGTTCCTGGTCCGAAGCTGCCTCCTACGGCCAGTCCAGGCCTGGAGCTGCTGCCTCCCTCCTCCATCATGCCCCGTGTGGCAGGAGGCACTGCTAGGGTGAGTTCTCGACTGCGCTGTCACTCACTCTCCTTTGGTGCTCATTCTCCAACCCTTACTACTCTTCTTTCTAGAATACCTTGGTCACTTGACAAGCTTGGGTGCCCTGCACACCAGGCCTAAAACACAGCAGTGGCTAGTCTTCTAACACCCCAGCCCTTGAGCAATGACTGATGTCTGGACAACCAGAAGAACCTTATAGGCGGGCTCCCAGCAGGGCCTCTGGTCTTGGGGGACAGGTGGGAGCTTGGAGTGGGAAGAGGAAGAAATTGAGGGGCTGTTGTAGGGCACCACATCTGGCCTGGACTCATGCACTAAGTGCTAGGGCAGCCATGAGCTGTGGTGTGATTAGACAGACATGCTAGTGCTCTGGCTGTAGCTTCTCACTGGTGTGTGTGTGTTGTGTGTGTGTGTGTGTGTGTGTGTGTGTGTGTGAGTGACAGTCTGTTGGGGACTGTCTTTGGTAGGACGTGCTATGTTAGTTATGGTGAGGGAGGAAGAGGAATCCAGGGTCACTAAGAAAGAATTCTTTTACTAAAAGATGGAATCTGGGGTAGGGTCCAGTGTCTGGTGAGGCAGTCAGTCCCCACTCAGTCAGCCTTCAAGGCTATGAGTATCTACACTGCACAGCAAAGTTTCACCTCGAAGAACAAGGGGACACGGAGTCCTGGGCAGAGGTAGTCAGGGGTACTCCTGAAAACAGCCAGTCAGCAGTTCCTAAAAGTTTGTGCTGGCTGGGGAGAGGTGGAGACAGGAAGGAGGTAGCTTCTGGTGGAGCGTGGCTGGTAACAGAAGCGACATACACCCAATCTCAGCACTTAGGCAATAGAGGCAGGAGGATAGAGAGCTCAAAATGAGCCTGGGCTTCATAGCAAGACTCTGTCTCAGTAAATTAGTATTTTTAAAAAATAGTGGCACACAGAAGAGAAACCTTGGGGGTGCAGGAGTGGTAGGACAGGAGTGCTGCCCTGTAACAGTCTTCCCTGAGGCTCAACAGGCAGGGCAGTCACCCTCAGCACTGCAAGGCATGGTGGGCAATGAATCAGGACAGGACTCACTTTCCAGGGTCCCTACTAGCTTTCTTGTTCAGCATCCACCCTTTGCTCCTCTACAGGTATCAGCGAAGCCCAGCATCCCTGGGCCTCAGCCTTGGGGGTGCCCGTCCTTACCCAGGGACCTTGATCCCCATCTCCTCCCTGGAGATTCCATAAGCACCCGGACTGGGCCTGTTTATGGCTCAGAGGCTACAGGTGAGTAAGTCAGGGTGCTGGAATCACCCTCTACCAAAGTCCTACCAGTCTCCTGGGTCCTAAAGGGATGGTGGGCAAGGTCAAGCTTATCTTCCTGTTGCTGCAGGCCACACAGAGCTTGAGGCTGAGTTGGAGGGGATCCAGCAGCAGTTACAACACTACCAAACCACCAAGCAGAACCTTTGGTGAGGCCCACCAGGTGCCCTGGGACCTGTCTATGGGAATAGCTGTGGCTTGGAAAGGCGGTTGGTTCCATTTCCCGCAGCAGGGCCTGGGCCTCCTCTGTGTGGTCTAACTCCAGGGGGTGGGGTAAGTGTCCTCTGGCACCTTTATCCACTCCTGGAAGGGCCAAGTTGGCCTTACATAGGGCTGGAAGTCCTGCTTTCCATTTGGAGGCTATGGAATGCCAAGCAAGGCTTTCCTGGGTTCTGTTACCTACCTGACAACTGTGACTGTAATGCTAACAAGGGACAGACAGCGTGGGCCTGGGTCCTACTTATACCCAGTGTTCTGGGGACAGTTGACATACAGCAGCTTTCAGAGACCTCAGTGAAAAAGACTGGTCCCTCTAGAAAGGGACAGGAAGAGAAGTTTTCACACGGCTCACATGAGTTGCTGTTTGCTGGGGAAGACAGAAGATTGTTGGCCATTCTCTCGAAGCACTTTATTAGCCAATATATCTCTTCAAAGGGCTCACTTGGGGCTGTGCCAAGAACCCAGCCTGATAGGTGTCCCCATCTCCAGGTCATGCCAGCGACAAGCCAACAGCCTGCGTAGGTGGCTGGAGCTAAGCCAGGAGGAGCCGAAATCCGAGGACCTTCATCTAGAAGAGCAGGTGAAAACAGAACTGGAGGAGGTAAGACCAGGTCAGCCCAGGGCCAGCCCCTGGCTGTCCTTCCTTTCAGCTTGCCTTGTCCCTCCCTCTCGCCCATGTCCCCAGGTGGAACTACAGGTCCAGCAGCTGGCTAAGGAGCTTGAGGCCCAGCGTCAGCCTGTTGGTACATGCATTGCTCGTGTTCGGGCCCTGAGACGGGCACTGTGCTAGTGGCCCGTCCCTGGGGGATAGGTGCTATCCTTCACAAGGCCTTGGACACCCTCAACAACAAAATTCAAAGCTATGGTAGTTTTTGTTTTGTTTTGTTTTTTAATTTCAAAATGTCTTGCAATTAAATGAATTACTGTTCAGAAGTCTCCTACTTTTCATACAAAATACGGTACTACTGATAGGGTTGAAAAGTTAAATGATTTCTCCTGCAGGGGAAATTCATGGCATTCCCAAGATCGACATGAACTCTGGTCTTGTCCCTACCACTGGGTTCCCCATGGCCTGCATACCTGTTTTCTAGGTACTGACCTCCATACCCTCTGCTTCCAACACAGTCCCTAGACCAATAGCAGCATGTCCCCTACTTCTGCAGGGCAAGGCCTCAACCTGCCCTTTCACTCCAGACTCTACCAGACAAGCCAGTAATTAATTGGTCTTGCCTACCAGCAAAAGGATTCAGCCAGCTTCTTAGAGCCTACAAAGGTCTACATACATCATTAGTCATTGTCCTCAGAAGACACTGACAGAGCCCAGGACAACACATCCAGCATTATATAAATGATTTTACTTTTTCAGCATGCAGACGGGTGAAATTTGGGAGCAGAAAGCAGTTATGAAGGCCATGTGGCCTGCTCTAGGAAGACAGTGGATCCACAGTCTCTGCCCAGCAGGCACCTCACCCTGTGCACAGTGAGAGAGCCCTGTGACGGGTGGGGGGCGCAGCTAGAGGGTGTGGTAGTACACAGCCAGGAGTTAGGGGTGGGAGGCTCTGGCTTGTACAAAAATTTAAAACACCCCTGAAAGTGACTTTGGGGTCAAATCACACCCACCCATACTCTGAAAAGGGGCCTAGGTCCTGAGAGACCCAGAACCTCTCCTCTGCACCCATGGACAGGCAGGAACACATCATTCAGGTCTTATAAGGTCAGCCCCGCAGTGTCCCTCACCTAGACATCCAGACATCCTGGGGCTCCGCTAAAGACCCTCATGCTCCTGTGTGGAAAGATCCTTTGGCAGCCACAACCGAGAGGACTAGAGGGAGCCCAGTGCTCCTGCAAAGCAGATCTTCTGTTCTGCCTTCAGCCTCAAGTTGAAGTCCTTGGGTGCCTCGAAGATGAGCACGATGTGGAGCTCAGGTTGAACTCGCCCAGGGGCTCACCCTTGTGCATGGGAATGCCCTCCTTGTTACAAAGCTCAGGTCATTGTAGTACCTTGCTGTACCTGGGGCTGTTTGTGTGCAAGTCCTAGGAACAAGAAGGTTGAGCCTGTCCTCAACCCTGCCCAGCCCAGGTGGCAGAGACAAGCCTCTCAGGGCAAAGGCCTAAGTAATCAACTCCCAGTACTTGCTGTGACTTTGACAAGGAGGGGTGGGGGTCAGACATAAATGCTGAAAGGCTAGCACCAGCAGCAGCCATTAACACCTAAAAAGGCAGAGTGGGTACCAGATTTTCTCACCCAAGCCAACTCTACCCTCCTGCAGGCTCCATCCTTGCCTCTGATCAGGGCTCCTGGCAGAAGCCGTGTGTTAGGATGTGGGATTGGTTCAGGCAGGTGAATGGCCACAGATTGGGCAACAGGGAGAGGGAGGCTGAGCTGGTATGGGTGTCTGCAGAGCCTTGGCAGAGCTAGATCATCCCTCCTGCACTACAAAATTTATAAGCCCAAAGGTAAGGCTGTACAGCAAATGAAGTGGTTGGACCCAAGAGGTTTAGCCTGTGGGCTTTGCTCACTCAGTTAAAGTGGATACGGATAGAGCCCACATTGGTGGCTCCCACTGCTGTCAACGATAAGAACCCATGTTTCCAGTCTCCAGTTAGGACTACACGCTCATTGTGACAAAAGAGCTCTTTGATCCATCGGGCCATGCCAGGGTTCACTGACATCAGGGAACCTGAAGAGACAAGAGAATATGCTACTTTCTGCTCAGCCCCTGACATGTTCACATCAGAATGGCCGAAGAGCCACAGGGACTCACAGGTCAAGCGGTCCAAATTCTAAGCAGGACCCCAGATACCCTCGCCTATAGCCAGCCACCTCAAGAAGTCCTCTCCTGGCCTTGACGACACCAGCCTCAAGCCCAGTCCTCCCAAGTCAAAAGGCCAAGGGCCTCTAATGCCCACCCCTGGGCAGACCTGGGAAGTGGCGCCGATGTGAGACGGTCCAGTCAGTGGGGGAGTGGAAGCAGTGGTAGTCTCCTGGGGCCAGGTAGACGACACAGTGGTAGAGCGCATTCCCTTCCCGGGTGACCAGCTGGTTTCTGAAGGAGTCACTGGAGGAAGCTATTGGGTAGGACAGAAAGAAGGCCTGGCTTTTGGACAAGCTCCAGGTGCCATTCATCCCACAGTGAGCACCTGTACATGGCCTGCATGTAGCCTAGCTGGGGGCTCCAATAATGACTTTTGGCTACATAGCAGCCTGCTGCCCCAAAGCTTGCCCAGCCTTTATTCCCTCAGCCCCCTATGCCTTTTGTTACTACCCTTTGCTGTCTACCCCAGCTCCAATCCTGACTAAGCAATGACCCACCTGGAGGGAAGGGCAGGTCTTCTGTACTGGTTCGAGGGCCCAGGAAGGACTCCAAGGAGTAGGTTTCGCCCTTTACCTGTTCCACCTCAGAGTTCTTCACCTGCCCAAAGGTGAGGATCTTGCCATGATGGGCTGGTCTGGAGGAATCAGAGTTTTGATGGTAAGGAGGGGGTAGTGCTCACCTTCAGTGGCTCCCCAAACTCTACCATCTGCCAAGTCCTCAGGGAGCTCCAGTCCAGGTCAGAAGGGAGCCTCCCGGAGTACCATGGACATGCGGTGCTGCTAAGCCTGGCTTAAAGGCAGACAAGGATTTCATTTCCTAATGAAGAATGGAGACAAAGGCCAGGCATTACCACACAGTACAAATCTCAGACAGGCTGTGCCTGAGGCTTCAGCTTACGCCAGAAGAACTCGCTGAGGTTGTGGTAGTGGTGCAGGTCCTCCACTGCAGCTTCAGTCATGTTCACCCCAAAGGTCCAGATATACAGGCTGTAGACAGGCCTCCAGAGCCAGTAAGGAAGTTCTACTTGGTTGAGGCGACCACAGGCACGTGACAGCAAACGAGTTGGCACAGTTTTATACAGGGACACCTGTAGGCCACAGTGCAGGAGGCTGAGTTGATCACAAATTTGAGTACTTTCATATACTCCAACCCCGCATCCCCACATGAGTGAGAGAGAAAGAAACTCTACAGACGCCACCACGAAGGCCCAAGTGTTCAGGCTGGTTTGTGAGGTGGCTGTTTCTCAGAAGGAACCAGACTGCTCACCAAATACTCAAAACAAGGCTGGATATACATGTAGCCTGTATCATTTTTGCTATAGCACACAAAGGTCAAAGAGCAGCTGCCTTAATCCCAGAGGTGGAGACTGGGCTGTATAGCCTTGGTTCTTACAAATGGAAGATGAGGACAGAAACAGACCTGGTGCAAGCTTGAAAGACCACCAAGAGGCATGCTGCCCTTGTGCCAGCTAACTGCCCACATTCCAGACCACTCAAGAAGGCATCAGGCTCCCAAGAGGAAAGGGCAGCCCTACAGTCCTGAGCATCCTCTTCAAAAGGAAGCAAGGATGGTGTTTTCACTCCCAGATCTACATCACCCTGCCACATCTGCACCTGAGCAAGCCCATGGGCTCTCTACAGAGGCAGGAGGAAGCTCTCTGTCACCTGTCTAGTACAGAGCACCAGGAGGTAGGTACTAGTCCCACTTTCAGGCCAGAGGGTCCTGCAGAGCACTTGAGCATCTGCCACCACTGCTGCACCAACAGCACCAACTCCCTTAGGAGTAAAGTAATTTTACCAAGTTTCAACAGACCTTCCCACACTAAGTCAGTGTCTTCTGACTGATGTTTAGTGACTTGGACAGAGCAATACCATCAAGTGGCCCCAGGCTATGCTCTAGTGTCTAGTATACTTCCTTGGGCTTTTGTGGTGCCTACCTAGGCTACCAGTGTCCTAGAAGCAGGGCTTCCTTTTTGGAGTCAGTCTGTCAAGAAGCTGAGTGAGAGAGAACCTTCCGGTACCTGCTGGCCAGGGCCTGCCTGAGATGCTGCCTGTGCAGTCCTGAGCTCAAGCATGTACTCCAACTAACAGGCCCAGCCTGGCTACAGCTTCCTAAACCACCCTCTGCTGGCTAGACTCTGCTTGGTCTTTTTCTTGCAATCACCTGTTTTCTTCTGCATGTGGAAACCAGTGGCATTGTTTTCTGATTGACAAAACCAGCGAGTTCTGAACTGTCACAGGGCTGCCAACCAAACAACCTTCTCACACATATTATTCATGAGTGCGGTCTCTGATAAGTTGTTTCCTTCTCTGTGCTTCCCCTTCAGGCCTCTCTAGGGAGGGTCATGGCCAGGAGGCCTATTTACACTTACCCTGCTCAGGGGCCTCCATCCCACCTGGCTGTGGGGCCCGAGCACACGGAAGGGCAGGAGGTAGTGGAGTATGGTCAGCAGCCAGGAGCGCAGATTCAGAGCAGGTCTGGACATGCAGCTCAGCTGGCCTAGCCTCCGCCATAGGGCCAGCTGGGGAAAGTACAACCTGCAGGACACATGTCCACACGTGGCCTGGGTCAGTGCCTAAGTCTGGAGGAACCTGAGGAGCAACCCCTCAGCCAGTGTCCGGTCCTGCTCCCTACCCCTACCCTGCCCCCTCACCTCCCCAGCAAGCTGCCTCTCTCTCCAATGGAACCAAAGAGTTCCAGCAGGCATTGCAGTGCCCATTCCATTCTAACCAACTCAAGTTGTGAGACAGGGGCCTGGTTGCCTGACTACTGGGCTTATTTCCCAGTGTCTCCCACCTGCCGGCAGGCTGAGTGGGCAGCAGCTCAGGAACAACTCCTAGGAACCTCTAAGTACAGCAGCAGCCTGACCAAAGGCCTTGGAGCCCCTAATGGGAAGGAAGAGAATCCACCTTATACCCACAACCTCCCATGCTTAGGAGGGTTGGGACCCAAAGACAGTTCTGCCCTCACAGGTGCCAGAAAGACGAGACACAGTGCCATGAGCCTAGACAATTGGGCGACACCTGCCAAGTCTTTTGTTCCTCCATCGTGGCACCTGAGAAAACCTTCAATCTTTTGCTTCCTCTTCTGCTAAATGGTAGCAGTGGCTCCATCCACAGGCTCAGGAGGCTCTCCACCTAGCTCGAAAGCTGCCTCCCTGCTCTGCTACAACCACATGTATGACCCACTAGTTTTACAAGGTCATTGTCTTCTATTCAGCCAGCTTTCCAAAGGCACAGAGAGGCCTTTTCACTGTAAGCTCAGCTTCCTGAATGCAACTAAGTTGTCTGTCACACAGTGGGCATCATGAGACTCTACTGCAACCCACTCTAGGATGTTTGAAAAAGCACAGTTGATTAAACAAGCTAAGGCTGCCATCTGAGCCTTGCTCAAGAGAAGCTGAGTCCTGTGTCTCCTAGAAACTGAGCAAAGCAAAGAACAAAAGGGGATTGCAACAGAGAACTGGTGAGCGGCACAGGCTAAGACCACAGCACACCAACTGTCCTGCTCTCCTCCTTTCTCTTCCACAGGACCCCAGTATGTCTCTAAAAAACAAGAGGAGGTGGCAGGGACCAAGCAAAGACAAATCAGCATTCTCCTGTGGGCTGCCCTTCCCAAGTCACTGCAGAAGAGCGGATGCCAGTCCAGAAGAGCTTGGGGGAGGATCTGGTAGAGGAAGCAGGGATCTAGGGAGGAAAAAGGGGGCCTCGGTGCCCTTGCCAAAGACCAAGACACAGGATAGAAGCCCACTGCTTCCCCTGCCTTACCCCATTCCCCCAGCCAGAGCCATGGGTACCTGAAGTGAGTCTCCTACTCGGGGCACAGAGGACTCCCTCTCCAGACCCCTTTAGCCACTCCCTCCCCCCTGAGGCCACTGGACTTGGTGTCTGACCCTCCTGAAATTATGCCGGGGTACATTGAGGGTTAGGTCTCATGGGCAGCATCTCACCATTTCTCTGCTGCTTGGAGCTCCGGTCCTGGATGCTTCTCTGACTGACACATCTTGGGTAGGCACAGGGAGGGTGTGGGCCTCCACGAGAGTGTGCTCCTGTGCTTGCTGGCTTGCTTGCTCACTTGCCTTTTTTTTTTTCCCTCCTGACTCCCCTTTCCCCTCGCCAGAGAAACTTCAGTGTGGTCACTGCTCCAGTTGTTGGTGGCAATGCTTCTAGTTTCCGTTCACTCTTGGTGGCTCACAGGCACAGGTTAGAGGACCACAGCTATTGCAAATAGACAGGCACCAAACACCTGTTTAGACCTCCTGTTCATGTCACCTGCCAGGGTGCTGCCAGGGCAGAAGCCCTTGTACTTGGGCCAGCCCTATCACTCAGCTTTGGTCACCCTGAGGCAAGGGGATTCCCTTGAGTAAGGAAGGAGCTGAGGCAGGGGGATGACATGGTTATGTAACCACGCCCTCAATCCCCCTGTCAATCACCGGCTCTGCCCACTCAGCTGTGATAGCCAATCAGAAAAAAACCTCAGCTGGGCGGTGGTGACCCACGCCTTTCATCCCAGCTCTCGGGAGGCAGAGGCAGGCGGACATCTGAGTTTGAGGCCAGCCTGGTGTACACAGAGAAACCCAGTCTCGAAAAAAACCAAAAAACCAAAAAAACAAAAAAGCGAGAGGGAGCATTGCAGTGACAACCTGTCGCCATCGGGTGGCGTGCGAGAGCAACCGTCTCAGGGTTAAGCCGGG
>OFGR01003074.1_pt1 | contig 10292 bp, 9 predicted proteins | sample 1521811 | NCBI WGS metagenome assembly OFGR01 (sample SAMEA3504098, study PRJEB24116) | mouse gut metagenome | biome: mouse gut; feature: mouse-associated habitat; material: faeces | place: Denmark | collected 2011
GGGGGAACCGCCTGGCTCGACAGTTGGCCTTGGAGACGGATTTTGTGCTGAATCTGGCCTCCAAGGAGTACAGCAAGGCGGTAGAACCTCATCTGCCCCCAACCGTCCGGTTTGTCACCTGCACATTTGGGGAGTTGAAAAACGGCAAGGTTATTGAGAAGGGCTCCCTGTGCAAAATGGCACGGGGACAGATGGTGCGGTGGCTGGCGGAGAACCAAATTAAAAAGCCGGATGAGCTCCGGGCCTTTGACCAGCTGGGCTATCAATTCTGCCGCTCCACATCGGTGGGGAATCACACCGCTTATCTTTGGATACAGTCCCGCAAGGATTGAGCCGCTTCCTGGCCAGGAGCGGCTTAATATTCCGTACTCAGCAGGAAATCCGCAACGTGCATCATCTTGATCCCCTGGTAATTTCCGCTGGTCTGTTTGTTGATGCGGGGGTATTTTTATATCGCTAAAGTATATGGCTATAACCGTAATACTCACTTAATATCAAAAGTTTTGCGGTTTATACCCGCAAAACTTTTGATACAGTCATTGCAGCCCCCTGATTTTAAGAAGTGAACCTGAGTTTTGCTTCCCTTTTATTGCAACCATCTTTAACACTTCTCATAATGTATTGACAAAGCAGATTTTTCTGCTACAATGTAACGATTTAACATTGAAATGTTAAATGGGAGGCATGGGCAGAAAGGAAGAAGACAAATGTTCAGAATTGTTGATGAGGCAGAGTGCAAAAGATATCGTTTAGATTGTTCCTCTGTACTGAAAAAAGTGTGCCTAATGCTAAAAGAAAAGGGAATTTCTGCTCAATTTACACTTGTGGGCAGTGGTGCGAGGAATATGGTGACGAGAAATGGCGATGGGCCATTCGACCTTGACTATAATCTCGAAATCATTAAAGCACCGGAAGAGTATTGGAATAATTTGCGCGGTTTGAAAGATACCATCCGCATTTTGCTGGATAAAGCGGCGGGCCTGAAATGCTTTTCCGAATCACAAGACTCAACTTCCTGCCTGACGGCTCTGTTACACTTTAAAGATGAGCCTGCAATTAAATTCAAATTTGACGTTGCAATTGTCTCCAGAAATTCTAAAGGAAAACTGCGCCGGTTGATTCACAATAAAAATGCCTGGGGTCTTGGGATGGATCAATATGTTTGGAATGGGATTCCTGATTCTCACAATGTTGCACAAAAAGTAAAGAGACTCAAAGCAGAAGGACTGTGGCTTACAGTAAGAGATCGATACGTTGACCGAAAAAATACGTATTTATCTCGTTGGTTGGATAAAGATCATCCTTCACTTATCATTTACATCGAAACGGTCAATGAGATATATTACAAATATTTTGGATTGGTGTAGGCAACTTTCCAGTCAAAAGAAACTCCATATAAAATCCCCAGATTCAGGGAAAACTGAATCCAGGGTGATAAATTATGGGATTTTTCCGCGGTACAAATAGGATAGGCCCCTATTTTGAGGGCTGGTACTTCAAGCACCAAAACCCGCAGGGGCAGACTCTCGCGCTGATTCCTGCATTCCATATCGATAGAGATGGATGCCGCACCGCCTCCCTCCAAGTCATTTCAAAGGATCAGGCGTGGTGGCTGGAATACCCGGAGGCACAGCTGCAAGTCTCCCGGCAGCCTTTCCAGGTACAGATTGGACAGTCCAGCTTTGGCAGTCAGGGAACCGACCTCCATATCCGGCAAGACAATCTTTCCCTCTGCGGCTCACTGCGCTACGGTCCTTTTACCGCTCTGCGGTCTGACATTATGGGGCTGTTTCGATTTTTCGCAGGGATGCAGTGCGCCCACGGCGTCATCAGCATGGGGCATTCTCTGAGCGGCGCGCTGGAACTGAATGGTGAGCATTTGGATTTTTCCGATGGAATCGGATACATTGAGACGGACCGGGGCCGCTCCTTTCCCGACAAGTACCTCTGGACGCAGTGCGTCTGGGACGGGCCGGAGCGCGGCAGTCTGATGCTTGCAATTGCGACGATCCCCCTGCCTGTGGGCAGCTTCACTGGCTGCATCTGCTCCGTTTTGTACCGTGGCCGGGAATACCGCCTGGCCACCTATCGGGGCGTCAAAATCGAGGCGTGGTCCTCCACTGGCGCGGTGATCCGTCAGGGACAGTATCGCCTGGAGGTAGAACTGCTGAACGAGCGGCGGCAGGCCCTCCGGGCTCCAGTAGAGGGCCGCATGGAGCGCACCATCCACGAGAGTCTCTGCGCAGAGGTTCGTTACCGCTTCTGGCACGGAGACCATCTCCTGTTTCAGCACACAGATTCCAGCGCCAGCTTTGAGTACTCCTCAGCAGACTGATTGCCCATACACGATTTCGACATCCTGCACTGCGCCTTGCGATTTGATCTTCTGTCCTTATCTTTGGATGTACCAGCGCACACGCTGCTCTGAGGATAAGGGCTGATTTATGGTCATGAAAATCTCCATTATCTGTTTCAAACCTGCCATTTCCGCAACTCCTTTCGCCTGTCCATCAAGGGTGTTTACTCTCTGACCACATATTTGCCCACAGACAGAGAAAACCGGCCCACCGGGCTATTCCGGTGGGCCGCAGTTCTTAGCTTGCTCTATTCTCTGCCCTCAGCCGCTCCTTTTCAGCGGCCACCTCCGTTTTCATCTCGGTTATCATTACTGCCAGCAGTTTTTCGCATTCTTCCGCCGTATCAGCGTAGATGTCTCGGGTGCGCTTTGTCCCATCGGGCCAGGTCACCGTGTACCTTCCGTTCCAGCGACCACCTTTGGTCTGACCCAGGTATCCGCTGCCCCAGTAGCGGCGCTTGCCACGTTTTGGTCTGAAATCTGTCATGGTGCGGCTGGCTACTGCCTGGGGATTTTCTGTGGGAATCTCTACTTTACCAATGCCTCGGTCGATTTTAGCGGCGGCTTGCCTCTGCATATCGCTTGTGACATGGGCGTAAACGTTCAGTGTAGTGGCGCTGGAGACGTGACCGATGATGGCGGACAGGGTCTTTACATCCATCCCATGCTCCAGAGCATTAGTGGCGAATACATGACGCAGGTCGTGGAAGCGAACCTTTTTGCACCCAGCATGCGATAGGATTTTACTCAGCCTGTGGCTGGCGGCTGCTGGAGCCAGCGGAGCGTCCTCCTTTTTGGGCGAGGGGAACATCCATCGGGAGGAGACGGTTTTCTTGTACTCCTTTAGCGCCTCGACCACAGGCGGGGGAAGAATCACTGTTCGGATAGATGCCTTGGTCTTTGGCTCCTGGATCAGCAGTTCCTCTTTGGTTCGACAGACCTGCCGCTCAATCCGCAGCTCCCCAGTTTTAAGATTTAGATCATCCCACTGGAGCGCCATCAGTTCTCCCACACGAAGGCCAGTGGTCAACTCTAGAAGGAATACCTCGTAGTAACCTTCATCCTTGGCCTGGATGAGCAGTCTTTGCAACTCCTCCCTGGTGAGCAGCTGCATCTCCTTCCGTCTGATTGGTGGAGCCTTGCATTCCTCAATTGGATTCTTTACGATCAATCGCTCTGCCACAGCTTTTTCCAACGCCCTGCGGCAGAGACTGTGACAGTTGCGCACCATATTGTCCGAGAGACCACCGCCTCTGGTTTCTCTATGCAGCGTACGTCCATCCTTTCTCATCCAGTTGAAGAACCGCTGGAGGTCATTCATCGTTAACTTGTTCAGAGGAACACTGCCTAATTTGGGGCGGATGTAGAGCCGGATAAAGTCCTCATAGGATCGTTGAGAACTGGGGCGAAGCATTGGCTTACTGTAGTTTTCGTACCAGAATTCCATCCACTCACCGAAGGGCATATCTGCTCTGATCTTAACGGCGGTTGCGGGAGCCACGGATTCTTTCAGCGATTCCAGTTTCGCCACGCACTCCGTCTTGGTCTTGGCCAGCACATTTTTTGTTTTAGGTAGGCCCTTGTCATCGTAACCGACGACCACTCGGCCCTCCCAACGCCCGTCTTTTCTCAGCCGGACTGTACCCTCGCCGCTTTTGCGTTTTCTTCCCACGGTCTCAGCTCCTCTCCGAAAATATCTGTCAGGAAATCTCCTACTACTTCCGATGCCCGCCTCTGCATGTCGCCAGTCGTATGGGTGTAGGTGTCCAGCGTGAACGCCGCTCTGGTGTGGCCCAGGATACCCGATAAGGTTTTCACATCCACGCCCGACGCCAGAGCGTGAGTTGCGAAGGTGTGCCGCAAGTCTGCTAATGTCAAGCCAGAACTAATAAATTTTTGAAATTTTTTAGATGACCTATTCAGTGGTTTTCGTTCTCTGCTCTGCCACAGCCGAGACAGGCAGCTCGTTAAGGAATTTCAACGAAACCTCCAAGCGGCCATCCGGCCACACTGTAACACGGTCAAGCAGATCAGCTATCGCATCATCCGGTAACACTTCCATATCAGCATAGAGCCGGTATCGTTCCATATAGATAGAGCAGTCACGGGTTCGCTCAAAGAGTTCTGCTTGGATTTCAGCCTCGGCCCTATGTGCATCGTCACGCTGTTCCACAAGGCGGGCCTTTTGCGCCGTGTACGCATCACAGGAGAACAAGTTATCTATTACTGCATCTTCGTACAATTTTTCAATCCTCTGAGTAAGTTCCCTTTGCAGAGCTTCCAGTTTTTTAACTTTCTTACGCAGGAGCGACACGGCTGCCTCCTGCGATTTCTTCTGCTGCTCCATCATGTGCTGTGTGTCCACCACACAGCGGGCTTGCTGGTGAATCGCCTCCGTGACAACATCCAAAATCTCCGATTCAAAAACCTTCTCTGGATAGCACACCATTCCCGGTACTGTCCGAGGCGTTTGACAGCAGTAGTACCGGTTCTTACTTCCGCGCCGGACAATGGCGTACCCGCAGACACCGCAATACACTTTCTTGCTCAAAGGGTTTTTCCACTTGTTATGCGTGGACAACTGCCGCTGTTCCCCTCCGAGCCGCTCCTGCGCCCGGGCAAACAACTCCTTTGTCACCAGCGGCTCATGGCAATCGGCAACAATGATCCAGTCCTCCAGTTTGGCCGTCAACTGCTGATGAACGCCTATGCGGGGCCGAACACGTTTCCCATATACCATGCTGCCGATATACTGCCGATCCCGGATAATCCAGTCGATGGTTGCCCTGCGCCAGTAATTCGGCTGCCAGTTTGCGTGACCGCTGGGAGTGCCGACCTTGATTTGCGATGGCGTAGGGATTTCTTCGGCATTGAGAATTGCCGCTACCTTTTCCGTAGAAGTCCCATTCGCTACCAAAGTAAAAATGCGCTGCACGATTGGTGCGGCCTGGGGATTTGGAATAAGCCTGTGCTTATCGCCAGGGGCTTTCAGATAGCCGTAAGGGGCAACAGGATTGATGTTGACGCCTCGTTGGGCAAGGCGCAGTTTTGCGCTCTTGACCTTCTTGGAAATATCCCGGCTATATAGATCATAAATCAGCGCACGGAACGCCCTGTCCAGGCTGTCTATATCCCCTTTGCGGTTACTGTCAAAATTGTCATTGACCGAGATAAAACGTACTCCCTTAAACGGAAACACGCGGGTGATATAGTTTCCTACCGTGATGTAGTCCCTGCCGAAGCGGGAAATATCTTTCACCAGAATACATTGGACTTCCCCGCACAGCGCCGCTTTCAACAACGCCTGCACACCAGGGCGGTCAAAATTCTTCCCACTGTAACCATCATCAGAAAATTCTAACACCTTTGTGCCGTACAAGTCTGGGTCATTCCGAATGAAGTCCAGCAACAAATGCCTCTGGTTGACGATGCTGGCGGATTCCTGGTCTGTGCCGTCCTCCAAAGACAGCCGGACATAGATTGCGATGGTCACAGGCTCGTCCCCCCTTCCCGCAGAAAGCGGAGCAGGGCTTCAACTTCGTCCTGATAGACCAATTTTATATCCAGACGGTTCCCATCATGGACTTCGATTCTGGAAACCAGCAGATGAATCAATTCTTCTGTCAAGCCCTCTGTATTACGCAAGGTCTGGCAGACTGCGAACATGGGATTGGACGGGCCATACCGTTCCAACTGCTGAAGCTGGGCGCCCAAATCCGCCAGCCGCAGCGTGGCATCATCAAACCGCTCCTGATAGTGACCCTTCATGGACAGATATTCCTCACGGGTCAGCATACCGTCCACCAAGTTTTGATATAAGCCATCCAGAAGGGTTTGACTGCGGGATTGTTCCTGCTTAACCTGGGCGATCTGGCGGTCAAGAGTGCGCCGCTTTTCTCTGGATGCGGACGCATATTCCTTCGATACACGCTTTTCCAACGCCGCAATCGTGTCCATGTGCCGGTGTACGGCGCTGGACACAACAGCCAGCAGTTCCGATTCCATCAGGTTCTTAGGCGAACAGGCACCCGGCAGCTTTTGAGAGGTCACACACTGATAACTGTAATAGTAAACCCTGCCCTCCGTTTTTCTGGAATAAAGATGGCGGCGGTTCATCGCCTTTCCGCAGTCGGCGCAGTAGATCAGCTTCTTGAACAGGTTGGGGGATTTCAGATCATCCGCCGCCCCCTTCCCCGGCATGGCCTCGAAGTTGGCCTTGCTCTGCTTGGCTAATTCCTGCACCGCCGCAAAGGTGGCTTCGTCAATGATAGGAGCGTGGGTATTCCGGGCAACACGCCATTCGTCAGCGGGGGCGTACCGTTCTTCCCGCTTGCGCTTGTAGGACACCTGAGTGCGCTTGCCTTGAATCAAGTGCCCTAAATAAACCTCGCTGTGAAGAATTGTTTTCATGTTCCAGGCCGTCCACAGCGCGTCCCGGTAGGTTTCCCGATCTGAAAGTCCCTTCTGATAGAGATATGCGCCAGGGGCCGGTATGCCCCGTTTGTTGAGCAGGCGGGCAATTCCCGTGTACCCCATCCCCTGCATCCGCAGGGCAAATATCTCCATGACCACCGGGGCCGTTTCCGGGTTTATTTCCAGTCTGCCATGATCCGCAGGGCACTTGGAATAGCCGTATGGAGCAAACGGGCCTCTAAAGTCACCATGCAGCTCCTTCGTCTTGATGGCGCTGGATATTTTTCGGGATATATCCCGGCTGTAACTCTCGTTCAGAATGTTGGTCAGGGGAACAATGTAACCGTCATGGATGCCTTGGTCAGCAGTATCGAAATGGTCATTGATTGCCACAAAGCGCACTCCCAAATAGGGAAAGATATGTTCCAGATAGTGACCGGCCTCTTTGTAATTGCGGCCAAACCGGGACAAATCTTTGACAACGATGCAGTTGACCTTGCCAGACCGCACATCGTTCATCAGGCACTCAAATCCTGGCCGCTCAAAATTTGTCCCTGTCCATCCGTTGTCGCAGTATATCTTATGGAGCCGCATATCCGGCTGCTGTTCGATATAGCTTGCGACCATTTCCTTTTGCGCCTCTATCACATCCGCGCCCAATTTACCGCTGTCCTCCGTAGAGAGGCGTACATATCCCGCCACAAGGAAAGCAGACGGCGTTTCAAGCTCCACAGTGGGGGCCGGAATGATGGGGTTGACTTTCCGCTTTGTTCTTGCCACGTCAGACTGCCTCCCTTCCGGGGAGCTGGCCCTGCGCCCGCAGAAGCAGTTCCGTTTGCCACTGAAATTCATTCTGCCAGCGGTAGACAATATCTACACGGCGGTCACGGAAGATCAGGATGCGCTCAATCAGCCTCACAACGATGGAACGGTCAAGAACCTCTATGTTCTGATACCTGCGAAATTCCTCTATCCATCCAAGTCCCTGATCGGAGCGATTGATCTCCTGCTCCATTTCCCCCCGAATGGCGTCGGCCTGTTCCTCCGCCTGGGTGCGGCGATTCGTATAACTCTTTTTTAAGTTCTGGTACTCTGACTGGTCGATCAGGCCGTCCGCCAGACTTTCATAGAGAGAACAAAGGAGCCGGTGATAGCGGTCAATTTCCGCTTCTTTTGCGTCCAGGCGCTCCCGCAGCTTCTGAACCTTGGCCTTTTGAAGCTGGGCCGTGTCCGTCAATGCCAGCAGGTCCGCCAGGTCGATTACGTCACGGATGTGCTTTTTCAGAAATTCCAGCACGATCTCGGTGAGCGCCGTGTCTCGGATGCCGTGGGAAAAGCAAGTCTTTTCGTTTTTGTGGGTAGCGCAGACAAAATAGGTATACTTCTTTTTACCGGAGGGGACGGTCTTTTTTATCATGGCCCCGCCGCACTCGCCGCAGTTCACCATGCCGGAGAACAGGTCTACCGCCTTGCCGCTTTCCGTGGTCCGGGCATCCAGGGCAAGCGCCTTCTGGACGCTCTCAAAATCATAACCGCTGATGATCGCCTCGTGACAGTTCTCAACGATTGCCCATTCCTCGCGGGGCTTGTTGACCAGCCGCTTGACCCGATAGCTGGGGGTTGTCACCCGGCCCTGTTCCAGTATGCCGGTGTAGACCGGGTTTTTCAATATCCGCAGGATCATCCCGGCGCTCCACTCGGACTTTTCCTTGATACGGAAGGATGTGGAGTAGTTCATCCCCTGGGACTGCTTATAGTCCATGGGAGTGGGAATACCGGAGGCACTTAACCGGGCGGCAATATCCCCCGCACTCAATCCGTCCAGCTTCCACTGAAAAATATCCCGCACGACCTCGGCGGCGTAATCGTCTACCAGCAGGCGGTGGCGGTCTGACGGGTCTTTCCGGTAGCCAAAAACAGCAAAAGAGCCAATGAAATCTCCGCGTCTGCGTTTGATTTCAAGCTGGCTCCGAATTTTGACCGAGGTATCCCGGCAATATGCCTCGTTTATGAGGTTTTTGAACGGAACGATCAGCTCATCGGACTCCGCGTTGCTGTACAGACTGTCGTAGTTGTCATTGATGGCGATAAAGCGAACGCCCAGGAAGGGAAAAATCCGTTCCAGATATTCGCCCGCTTCCAGGTGGTCCCGGCCAAACCGGGACAAATCCTTGACAACGATGCAGTCTATCCGTCCTGCCCGGACATCCTCCATCAGCCGCTCAAATCCATCCCTTTTAAAGTCTACGCCTGTTTTCCCGTTGTCTATATAGACGTCAAAAATAGAGAAACAGGGCTTTCCTTCAAGGAACTGGCGCAGCAGCGCTTCCTGGGTCTCCACGGTATCGCTGTCCTTTTTTCCGCTGTCAAGAACTGACAGCCGGACATAGAGCGCCGTCTGGCAGACCTTTTCCACAGTGGTCTGCAGGCCGGTTCCTTTCCGGGGTTTTCCCATCCCATCTGAAAACCTTTTATTTTGTCTCCTGCTGGTTCTTGCCATCCTACAGCGCCTCCTTTCGGAGTGCTGTTCTGTCCTGGAACGCTGTTTCTTCCTGAACTGCTGTATTTCCTGCCAATATCCTAACACTGTCATACTCCACCTGGAACCGGAAAAGGATATGTATCCTTTTCCCCTCATAGACTTCAATCCGCTCGATCAGCGCCACTGCCAGCTTTCGTGTCAGCTCCCGAATATTCCGGTATTCCTTAAAATGCTCAATCCATTCCTGTTCTCCGGTATTCCCGTTTACAAGGTTCTCAATCTCTGTTTTCAGGGCCTGCACAGTCTTTTCTGCTTCGCTGATCTTGGCATCGTATCGTTTTCCAAAGGCGGTATAATCCTCACGGGACAGGATGCCGTCTGCATAGTCCTCATGGAGCTTCATCTTATACCGCCGGTATTTTTCCACTTCCTGCTGTTTTGCCTGTACCCTGCCGTCCGCCTTTTTCACTGCCCGCGCAGTATAAGGCAGCCGGGCAATCTGCCCCAAAGTATCCTCAATATCCAAAACAGAGGCGATATACTGCTGTTCTTTTATCGGCGGCACTGTTACATTGACTTCTCCAAGTGTTGCTTTGTTTAGTGTAACTCCCATTACTGCCCGATTTGTTCCTTTGGACCAATCCTCTCCTGATAACATATAGAAGAAATAATCAGGGGAGATTTTGTAATGCCCATTAGGAATAAATGCCATAATCGCTTCATTTGTATATACTGCCTCTCGCGTTATTGCTGTCTTACCAAGCGAAAGCTTGAAGCTCATGATTACAGTGTTCGGCGGTACTATTTTAATTCCACTTTCCTGCACTGCTTTATCTGTTATCTGTTCCTTTGTATCTCCTACATATTTTTCATATCTGCTTAAATCTGCAATAGAAACCCAGTTGTTTCTACCATCCTCCCAATAATCTCCATTTGCTCGGGCTGGTGTCTTCCCCATCTGCAAATCAAAAATTTCTGATAGCCTCGCCATCACACCATCCCCTCCAATTCCTCCAGCCCCTTCTGAATCTCCCGCTCCAG
>OFGR01003075.1_pt1 | contig 10287 bp, 16 predicted proteins | sample 1521811 | NCBI WGS metagenome assembly OFGR01 (sample SAMEA3504098, study PRJEB24116) | mouse gut metagenome | biome: mouse gut; feature: mouse-associated habitat; material: faeces | place: Denmark | collected 2011
GAGCTTTTCAATCGGATTCAAATCCGGACTGTATGGAGGCAAATAAAGGACCTCTGCTCCAGCACCATGCAGAAGTTCACCCACCGCTTGGATATGATGGGTCCTGAGATTGTCCATTACCACGATATCCCCTGGATGGAGAGTAGGGATCAGAACATCTTTCAGATAAGTCAGGAATTTATCTCCTGTTGTTCCACCTTGAAAAATCGTAAAGGCCACTTCTCCATCCAGTCGAACGGAAGACAAAATGGTAGTGGATTGCGGCGTGTTCAGCGGCGCATGATCTACCACGCGCCGGCCCCCTTTTCCCCGGCCATAACGTCTGGCCATATCGATATTCACACCACTTTCATCCAGGAAAACCAGATGAGATGCCTGGACTGTCTTCGCAAACCCACTCCATTGTTCTCTCTTGGCCTGCACATCGGGGACGCTCCTGTTCTGAAGCGTGGATCATCTTCTTTTTGCGCCGGTACCCCATTGCCTGGATCGCCCGCCGCACCGTTTCTATTCCAACTGGCAGTTCCAATTTCTCTACGATTTCTGCCAGCGTGATATCCGGCCGGGCGTCTATCGTTTTCGCTATTTTTTCTAAAGCGTCCTGCCCCAGTACACGCTTGCGCCCTCTTTTGCTGACCCGCAGATCCACACTTCCGGTTTTGGCCTTTTGTTCGGCCAGTCGGTATACTGTCGGCACCGATACCCCGTATGCCAATGCGATTCCTTTTGCGTCATGTGTTTTTTCATATGCTTCTACCAGCAAATTCCTCGCTTCGTTATGCAGCATCTTTCTCACCTCGATGCTATTTTACCTTATTTGCTCCTTTGTTGCTATTTCTGAGAACCGCTCTAACTGAAAGTTGTCATCAGCAGAAGATCTTCCGTATCTCAAATCATCTAATCCAATCTCCATACGATTTTTTGCAAGCGCGTGAGCAACTTGGTAAGAATTTGGGCGAATATTCTGGGCGTATAAGAACTGATTATTTGTCTCTGAAAACCTTTTTACGAGTTGGAAAGACAGACCATACTGAACACGGAAATAACTAATATCTGCGCAATACTTTTCAAGTGACATAAACAAGTGTTCGGTTTGATCAGGTGAAAGCAATGAATAGTGGCGAATACGTTTTACACGCAAAGCTTTTTGAAATATTTCGTAAGCCTCACTTTTATCCCCTTCAGAAAATAACCCAACCATATCTGGCGCGGCTCATGGCAAAAGCCGGAGAAAGAGGTATATCTGCATTGGCCCTCCGTTGCCAATACCATCTATGGGATGATCCTGCTTGACCAGTGGCTTGACCCGGACGAGCGTCCCCTCCCCAGCGAAGCGGAGCAGATCTCCTTTATCGAACAGGCCGAAGCGGAAAAGGCTTCGGCCTTTACCATTCCCCAAGAAGCCATTGACTATATCCTATGCGGGAGCGGTATATCCCAAGGCAAGTACCGTATTTTTGAGCAATTCCAGAAAAACGAGGGCAAGCAGGAAAATATCAAATTCCTGCGGGATGAGTACGGCGTTGGTGGGCACTCCGACGCCATCCCCGGCAGCGGTTATTGGGAAGATCACGACGGCAAGGGTATCACTATCTCCCGCGACTATGGCGACCCTGACGGCAAATTCCTGTTGTCCTGGGCCAAGGTGGAGAAGCGCATCAGGGAGCTGATCGCCGCCGACCGCTATCTGAACCAGGCTGAAAAGGAATATTACCCGAAATATCAGGCACAGGTGGAGGAACGGGAAGCGCGCTGGAGAATTACAGATGAAATCCGCTCTATCATCGACGATTATGTGGACTTTAAGACCCAGCTTGGCGAAAAGGACCAATGTGCGGAGGTCTTGTTTGCCAGAAGGTGTGCGGATTGCTTTGGAACGGAAGAAAAGAAATGCTACGTTCTGACGAAGGAGGGCAGCTTTGTCCTGCCCACCCTGCGGGACGCCATGCAGACTATCATTCAGGACAATACCTACCTGACGGAACGGTGCGAGGCCATGCTTGCCGAACTGAACGGCCCTCTGGCTGCGCCGCTGGAACCAACCTATGAAGAATTGAACCCGCCGCCCCCGCCGAAAAAGGAATACCGCTTTGCCCTGGGCGACACCGTGTACCTGGGCACACAGGAATATGAGCTGCTGGCCTTTGACGAGCAGACTGTACGGCTCTTTGACCCGGCGTTCCCCATCATCAACAAGGAACTGCCCCGCGAGGAATTTGACCATATGCTGGCAGAGAACCCGCTGAACGACCGTTTGCTTCAGGTGGTGGAGGACGTATCGCCCACCGCCGAACAAGGGGAGCCAGACATCCCACAGACCGTAGAGCGGCATCAAAAGGAACAAACCGGCACACCCGGCTATGATTTGGGTTTTGGGCACCTGGGCAACGGCGTGACGGTGTGGAACCGGCTGGAATTGCGGGACGGCGACTATAAGACCGTAGCCCATATCGCCCCCGACCGAACTGTGACCTATTATGAGGATAGTTTGCCGGAGGATGTGCGGGCACAGATCGAGGAATTTGCCGCCACCTCCACCATGACTATCTCCGCCACCCAGGACGCCCCCGTGTTCTCTACCCCGCCGTTGGTGCGGGAGCCTGCCAGCGGCAGGTTTTGGGACGCCTACAACTCCATCAAGGAGCATATCTATTCCCCTTCTATCGCAAATGTATGAAGAATATGGGATGCAATCATTTACGCCAAAAATTACAAACCTCAGTCAGGAAAAGTTAGCCTGCGACAGACCAAGGCGATCCAAAAGCTGATTCAGATTATCCCCAAGCTCCATCAGAATTTGTTGTTTGAGAGCTTCTGACTTATAGGTCCAATTGTCCTTACGGTCCTCGTAACAGTTTTGAATCAGCTGAGTCCAATTGATAGTGGTATTCTCCCCTACCCCTATCATCGCATTGATCCGAATAGGATTATCTCGGTGAAGGCTACCGTACTGGCCCTCAGTCCGTTTGACCATCTCATTCTGAATTTGTCTGATTGCGTCCCATCCACCGCCTCCGTCCAAATCCAAATTTATCATCTCCCAGAGCATCCCACATCGATCAGCCAGTGTCCCTGTATTATATTTCTCGTTGAGCTTCTCCATAATCTCACTATCGGAAAGCCCCTCATATCCATAGGTATACCGTTTCCATTCTTTTCGCCCCTCTTTGTCACTGGCAGAAGGATATTCTGACACTCTTTCTCCTTTGGCCTCCACAAATTGCTGATTATACTCATCTAGGACTTTTGTATAAATAGAGCTTTCTCCTGCACAATTGTAGAAACCACCAGCCATTGCTCCAAAATTAGGGAAAGCATTCATGAAACGCTTACGAATCAGTAAAGAGATATCTTTTTCGGTCATGCTATTGTAGTCTGTGTTTTTGTGAAGTTTCCGTAGTTCGTTCAGCCGCTGTTCATAGCTTAATGCAGAAAGGGATACTGTATCCTGAGACTGGGAAGATAGCCTTGTAGTTTCAAACTGGAGAAGAAAATCAGTCGATTTGGTTTTCGATATAACCAGTGTGTTACAAAAAAAGGACCATCCAGAAGAAGCTATATTCCCAACATCCATCTTCATCACCACCTTTATGTAATGTGCCTACTTGCTAAAGCATTCAAAATCAAGTAAATTGCTTAGGGCCGGCCAATAACGTTGTTGCATTGACCGACCCCATACATACATCCAGGATTTAACTATCTGTTGAGAATTTCACTGTAACCATTCTGACATAGGTATTCATAGGAGCAATTCTGGACCGTGCGGTAGAAACAAGCGTAACCTGCGGCAAAGAGGTATCTTTCATGGTAATGATTTCGTCAAACTTATAGCCAACAGCATCCCCATAGGCATTGCGGACAAAGTCATAGGGAGTTCCGCTTCCACCGATGGAATAGAGTTTGTCGTTGTCATCAAACCCGGTACGTCCATTACCATACTTATAGATGGTAAATGTCAGCGGTTGATCTGCGCAATATGCGTACTTTGTAGTAAGAGCAATCGAAGCAACGCCTCCTTGTTTTGGAAACGTCTCAGTGATGGACCTGTAATCATCCTCACCAAATTTCACTACTCCGGTCACCTTCACAATATCGTACTGTGACAAGCCCGGGTTGCGGGGTTCAGCCGCAGAAACCATAGCTGTCATCGTGAACAGCATAATCATCGCCAGGAAAATGTTTGCACAGCGTTTCATAAAATTTCCTCCTCGTTATTTCATTTGGATTAGATGGCTTGCATCCTCTTAATGATATTGAGCAAGGTTTTTATTGTCTCCGTATTTTGATAACCGTTTTCTTCAAACACCGTTCCTTGAGACTGCTGTGCCAGCAAACTTTCTAGCCAGCGAACAAGATCACCATCTGCATCTTCCAGGGACTGAAGTAGTTCGTTATCTGAACCGTCTGCCGCCGTAGCATAGCATGAACCACACCCAACCCCGGATACAAAGGCATCAGGACTGATATCTAGGATTCTCCACCCCTTATACCCCAATCTCATCGAATCAAATCGTGTCAGGGCACCTTTCTCCACTAAATCCTCCAGAAATGTATCGTACTGATCCTGTGTCATATTACGCAGATTGTACTTCCTGGCAAATTCAGCAATCTCCTGATCGGAAAGCTTTGTTTTAGCAGATGCATCTGTTTCATATGTGTCGCAATCCTGTGGCTGCGATGCAGCGCTTTTGCTGGCATCATATTGATCTTTTAAAATATCGTCAAAATTTTTGGCATGCCAAGAGCCATCTGCTCGTTTTACAAGATTCAGTGTTGTATTGTATGGCACCCCATTGCGAAACCCTATAGCATTTAAATTGATTTCCACGTGTTCACTTCACTTCCCTGATACTACATTAAGTGTGATCTATGCGTTAATCGCACAAGTCCCGCTAACTTTCATTGACAGCGACGTCCCATCCACGGTCTTAAAATAATACATTCCGCCAATCTCAATGTCATATCTCTCAGTCATTATATCAATCCCCTCCGGAGAAGCGAATGGATAAGAACACGTTCCGTACACCTTAGTACCATGCCCTGTCAGACTGAGTGTGTAACGATCAGAAGGCTCTATATTTGTTCCGTATCCCATCCACTCGAAGGATTTCGGAGTAGGTGCTTCAAAAACGAAGGTTACTTTAAGAAGCCAACCAATAAATGTATAGTCTTCTGCCTGCTCTTCACAAACAGCAGCCAGCCGACCAATAAGATTTTTTGCCTCACTGTTTGAAAGCTTCACTAAGGCATTCTGATAGAGGGTTTTAAATTGATAGGTTAAATTGATAGGTTAAACTAATACTATCAAGCTGAGCAAGTCCTGCCTGTCCATCAACAATTACGTACATGATTGGGGATATCGTCATAGAATACACATCCCCACTTACTGAGGGATACGCAAAGGGCGCAGGGGAATCTTCATCTAAAGCCATGCCCTCATCCATGATGGAATCGCCAGACAAAACCATGGCCGCCTCTTCGTCACTCAAGAAGACCAATTTTTCCCCCGCATCCGGGTTGGATTCAGCCGCAAAAGTTGGGCCAACACTGGTAAAAATCAGCACCAGAGCAAGAATAGCCCATGAAAATCTTTTCTTCATGTTATCATTTCTCCTTTAAAATGAATTGATTTTCAAAACTATTCCACCTAAGTAGTAACAGTTTTGGTCTCAGACGCGCCATCAACCCACACAGTAACAGTGGCCTGAGCTCGATAGGTTACCCCTTGCTTCGCCTTGACAGAGCTGCTGGCAGTGGCAATACTCATGTCCTGTTCTACTGTGCAAGTGTCAACTGTATACCAGCGACCGGCCCGTTCCTCCTGAAATCTTGAGAACAATCTTGCACTTTTCAGCTCCACGAACGCCGGTTACTCTGGCACTGGCAATAGCTTTCCCATCTTCGAATACCAGATTGCATCCGGCACTCTCAATATTCGTCATCCGGGCTACGCCATCAGCGGCTGCCAGACATGGGACAGATAACATGAACATGAAGATAAAGGAAATTACCAAGCAAGAAGTCCTTTTGGCAAACTTTCTCAACATAATGAATCACCTCCTTCCTGTCACAAATACAGTAACGAAGAAGGAGGCGATTCGGGGACACTATTTTTCAAAATTTTTATTTTTTAGTAAAGTGGATTCCATTTGCTACCTTGAAAATCTCCTCTGGGGAGAAGTCGCCAGATACCAGCATAACAGAAACGGCATCTTCCCACATCAAAGTTGTATGATCTCCCTTCACAATAAGTGTTGCCTCATATCCATTGAGGTCAACTGTTGCCACCTCTGCATTTTCAGTATCCAAAATCAAAGTGGACCATTTGTTGTCTATTATAATGTTCCGTTCAATGCTAATCCTTCGTCCTTCCATATCTTCAAAATAAACAAATTGATAATGGGTCTCCGGATCATTCTCTCGGTATATCTCTGACATACCATCTGGAAGGTAATCAAACATTAACTCTCCCAATTCAGGCACATCTGTATCTGGGGTAGAAAAGGTAAAACGTGTCAAATCCTCAAATATCTCAGTAATGACTTCAATAAACCTCTCACGATAAGCTTCTACGCACATAAGGCACGAAAAGCTTACCGTTAATATTACAAGGGCAACTACCGCAACACGCTTTGACGCAGAAATAAACCCATTTCGCCAAGGGGTGCGTCGCTGGGCCTGTATCAGTTTCTTCATCTGCTTCTCAAACTTTTTTGAGAATACGTGTTCTGGCAGTTCATCTTCTGTAGGAAGGAGACTCAGCCATAACTCTTCAGCTTTTGAAACGGACTCATATAGCATTTCTTCGGTGATCTTCAAAGGCTATCCCTCCTCCCGTGACATTGATTCTTCTAATTTCCTTCTTGCCCGCTGAATGGTCTTTTTTACGTTTTCTTTTGTCATAGAAAGCATAACAGCAATCTCATCCATCGAATAACCTCTTGCGTATTTGAGCAATAGGACTTCTCGATATCTTCCAGGCAGCGATAAAATCGCTTTGATAATAAGCTCCTGGTTTTCAATCTGGTCAATCTTTGACTGCTCAGGCACACCCAGATATTCCTCTTCATATGGGACAACGCTATGTTTTTTTCGCTTTCTATACAAATCAATTGCTTTATTCTCAGTTATAGTAACGATTAGGGACCGTGTTTGGGGACTATCCAGATTGTCAATTTTTTCAAGAATTTCTATTATTTTCAAAAAGGCCTCATGGACTATATCCTCTGAATCTTTGGTATCCCCCAGGATGCTACTGGCAGTATAGTACATCAGCTGCTTATATGTATTGTATATGATTTCAAATTTAGATTTTCCCTCAGGAGAATCTATCATAGCCAAATAGATTAACATGTGTATCACTCCACCATAATAATCCTGGACCCACCTCAAAATTCAGTCTGAGCTGGATTATATCACAACTAAATATGATGCGATACAGTGTTATAACCTAATTTTCCTTAATTTTTTCCTATATCTATATAAAAAGCACAAAAATAAGAGATGATGGTTCCAATACGGCAGAGAAAACCTACCAATTCAGACTCTACCCAAGCAAGTAGCAGTAAGAACTGATTCGCAAAACCTGTGGCTGTGTCCAGTTTATGTATAACACAACTTTTGCTGCCCGGCTGCGCCATGTCGCCGGCACTCAGTGGGGCAACAAGAAGTACATGAATATGAGGCACCTGGAGACTGTTCTGGAGGACACCTCTATTGCCGGCTGACTTCATTTCGACCAGAGTCTGCATACTAATTAGCGGAATCTTGACACTACCAAAGATTATGGGGAGTGAATGGTAGTGGAACAGAAAATAAGGCGTGATAGAAACCTTGGCAGCAACCTGAAATGGCTTCGGGAGGAACGGCGCATCTCCCAAAAGAAATTGTGTAAGGAGCTTCAACGGCGCTCCTGTGATATCGGTAGGACAACCTACGCCAAATATGAGACGGGGCAGCTGAATATCCGGGCAAGCGTCCTCATAGAGCTAAAAAAATTCTATGGCTGCACCTATGATAATTTTTTCTTTGGATTGGATAATGCCGATGGGTAAGAAGTTAAAAATACCAATATGAACACAACTGGCAATATAAAATCGCCCCTAAACGGGGCGATTTTGTGTTTTATACCGCTATATTTTTCAAAAAATCTGAACGGGGAATATATGGGAGGTTAAGCTGGCACCCCATGCGGTTGAGCTCATTCAGCTTGACAAGCATTAGATTGATGTTTGTCTCCATGATTGACGAAAGCTGTACCACGTCATGCCCCTGGCTCATAAGGTCGAACAATTCCTCGTTGTCAATCCGCAAATGGGCTGAAAAGGCATTGGCTTCGTACTCCATCTCATTCCGCATATCAAAAAGGATAAACTCCTGGAGGCCCATCCCGACCTTGGCTTGCTCCCTATGGAGAGCGTCGTGTCCGATCTCGTGGCCGCAGACCATTTGCGTTGTAATACTGTCCATGTTGGAGTTCAACAGAATGTGTCTCTCTTTGTGCCGGTAGCAATACATCCCCAGCAATTCCCTAAAATCATCAATGTGATGTATGTAAATACCAATCTCGCCAGCTATCCGTAGGGTATCGCATGTTCCACAACGTTTCACAAGGTCGTTGGCCTTTTGATAAATCGTTTCCGCTCTTTGCAGCATAGATATTCCACCCCCAAAAGCGCAAAAATTCCTTCATGCCACAGATTATACACGAGTTACTGTCCCATAATCAGGACTTTTTAAACTTTTTGGGTGTGTACTTTTGCACGTTCCTCGCCTTGGACTCCCAATAAATATCCTGTAACGCTTTCATCACAGCATCTTTGTCTTCCTCAGACAGTGTGCCGCCAGCGCACAGGCCGGAAAAGCCTTCGATCACAGCCTGGGCCTGGGATGCTCCGCGTGATCCATACTTTTCAGCCGCAGCAACAACAAACGCTTCATCTTCTGTCAAGAGGTAGCTTGCAGAAACATTGAGCGCCTTTGCCAAAGCAGTATATGTTTCTCCTTTCCTGGGACAACTATCTCCTTTTTCGTAGCTGATAATCGTGCGGAGCGAAAGGTGAGCAGCTTCTGCAAGCTGCTTTTGAGAATAGCCTATATTTAGCCTTGCGGACTTTACCTTCTCTGCGAACTTCATCATGCCACCTCCATCAATATGCGACTTGCTTCACATTTCCTCTTGACACATGCAGCATACTCGTCTATAATATAGTGCAACAACCTGCATATATACTACACTAAGTTGCATACAATGTCAAGGGGGCGATGCTTTTTTTGTCGAAAATCGTTTTTTGTGGCAAACAGTAGAAACCTGTCTATGGATATGGAATAGGAGGCGACCAAAAAATGAGCTATTTGTCTCGGAACGATCTTGAAAGAATAGCAACACGCGTTTTCAATGATTATAAACACTTACCCCAGTTTGCAAGCCAGCAGGTCGATTATGTTGACCCGGAAATCCTGGCCTGCGGGCTTTGCGGCCTCCATATTGACCATTTCCATCTGTCACAAGACAGGTTGACCTTGGGAATGACCGCCTTTAAAGAAGTTGAAGTTGAGGTCTATACCGATAGTGGACAACCCTTCCTCTACTATCTTGATGGGAGAACCCTTTTGATAGAAACAGACCTAAAGGACGATCCGGCTCAGTGTGGAAGGTATCACTTCACTACGGCACATGAAACGGCACATCAGATTTTAGCTAACCTATATCCAACTGATCGGGTGATTCAAAACCGTATCATCTATTACCGGGGCCACAGTCCACAATATCCCGTCCATGATTGGGGCGAGTGGCAAGCGGACAATCTGGCATCTGCACTCCTGCTCCCCCTTGAAATCGTACATGGGGCACTCCGCAGGTTTGACCTGGAGCGCGGCATTGACTTATTGAACAGAATATACTGGCCAAAGGAGTATGGGCGGTTCTGCGAAATGGCGAGGTTTCTTGGTGTCTCGAAACAGGCTTTGGCAATCAGGCTGAAAAGGCTCGGCCTGATGAAAAAGGATTATTTGCAAAACCCCTATACACTGGCCGATGTTGAGAAGGAGGATGATGATTGATGGCACAATCTATAAATATTGCTGTCAGGTGCCCGGAATGTAAGTGGCGTGTGATGGACAAGGTGTCGCCCACCACGGGAAAAATTGAAATTAAGTGCCCTCATTGTCATAAGATTGTGGCGGTTGATCTGGCCCTGCGCCGGAGGGCATCATGCTGGCGGGTCGGTTAGCTTCAAATATTACATAGGAAGAAGTGACAACAGAATAAGGTCTAAGAGTACCGAG
>OFGR01003077.1_pt1 | contig 10281 bp, 12 predicted proteins | sample 1521811 | NCBI WGS metagenome assembly OFGR01 (sample SAMEA3504098, study PRJEB24116) | mouse gut metagenome | biome: mouse gut; feature: mouse-associated habitat; material: faeces | place: Denmark | collected 2011
GCCCGCATGAAGGAGAAGGAGCCACGGGTTGACGTGGGCATGATCTCTCGGTATGAGAAGGGCGTGTGCCTGCCCACCCGGGCGCAGATCGAGGTTCTGGAGGAGATCTACAACCAGTCCAGAGCGGAGCTTTACAGGATCGAGGATCTTGACCTTGTGGGCTACCTCCCCATTTCCGGGGACAAGCCCCCAGCCCCAGAAAGCGAGCGTGGGCAGCGAGTGGAGCCGCCCAGTCACTTGGGACGGGTTCGGAAGTGTTACCGCATCAGCCAACAGTTTGCCGCCTCCCTGCCGGATGATCTGCTGGATGTGTGCGGCTACTCCTCCTGGCAGAGCTGGCACGATGCCTGCCTGAAAAGGCTGCTGGGAGAGTACGGGGCCAAGAAGAAGGCCACCAAAGTCAAGGGGGAAAAGACGGCGTGATGGTGGATTACAAGGTCACGGTTTGCAAAAGCCGGAAGGAGTGGCTGGGGGGCCGGAAGGGCGGGCTTGGGGCCTCGGACGCTGGGGCCTACATGGGGGTATCCCCCTGGAAGAGCAACGAGCAGCTTTGGAAGGAAAAGTGCGGGATCGTGGAGCCGGAGGACATATCGGATAGTCCGGCGGTGAAATACGGCAACGAGGCGGAGCCCCTTCTACGGGCCTTCTTCCAGCTGGATCACCCCGAGTACGAGCTTTCCTTCACCCCTTTCAAGATCATCCGGCCCGAGAAAATGCCCTTTGTTACCTGCACCCCGGACGGGGAGCTGCTGGAGATCGCCACCGGGCGGCGGGGTGGACTGGAGATCAAGACTACGGAGATCCGCTCTTCTCTGGGATGGAACCACTGGGACAATCAGATACCAGATTACTACTTTGCCCAGGTGTGCCACCAGATGCTGGCGGCGGGCTGGGAGTTCGTGGAGCTGCTGGCCCAGATCAAGTACACCACCAAGGACGGCGAGGATCGCAAAGAGACCAGGCACTACAAGATCGAGCGGGAGGAATGTTTGGCGGACATTGCCATCTTGCAGCACGAGGCAGAGACCTTCTGGAACTGCGTAAAAATGAGATCGAGCCCCGGACTGAAGCTCCCGAGCGTATAAATCAATCAACAAGGAGGACAAGGACATGACAGCACCGAGAACGTGTGAGAAATGCGGCGCTCATCTGGACGCCGGGGAAGTGTGCGAGTGCGAGAAGGTAGAGGCCATCAACGTGGAACCCTCCACCGAGTTTGTGATGGGGCGGAGCCTGGAGGCCCTGCCCGCCACCATCAACTTCAACTTTGAGGCATTGAAACTGGGCCTTTCCCAGAGCCTTGCAAAGTATGACGGCCTGGTGGTGACTGAGGACGACATCAAGGGGGCCAAGGATGATCGTGCGAAGCTGAATAAACTTCGGGAGGCCCTGGAAGCCAAGCGGAAGGAAGTCAAGAGGGAGTGCATGGCCCCCTACAACGACTTTGAGGCAAAGGTTAAGGAACTGGTGGCCCTGGTGGACAAGCCCATTCTTGCCATTGACACCCAGTTGAAGAACTACGAGGATCACCGGCGGGAGGAGAAGCAAACCGCCATCCGGGAGATCTACGAAGAGACTGTGGGAGAGCTGCGGGGTATCCTCCCCTTCGAGAAAGCGTGGCGGGATGAGTGGTACAACGTGAGCGTATCCCTGAAGAAGGTTCGGGAAGCTCTGGTAGCCATGGAGAGCAAGGTTGCTTCTGACCTGGAGGCCTTGTCCACTGTGGAAAGCGAGTTCATCGACGCTGTGAAGATCAAGTACATGGAGGGCTTTGACCTGAGCGCCGCCCTCACCGAGCGCAAGCGGCTCCAAGACGAGGCGGAGAAACTGCGTCAATACAACGCCCGGAAGGAGGCCTTTGAAAAGCTGGCATCCGCCGCACCGCCCAAAGAAGAGGCACCCTCCCCCGTCCAGGAAGGAGCGCAGACCTGGGAACCGGGCGGCGGAGCTGATGTTGAGCAGCATGGCCCCGCCCCGGAGGAAGAGAAGTTTTACATCCTTCGGTTCGAGTGTACCGTCACCAAGGCCCACGCCGCCGAGCTTTCCGCTTGGCTGAAGGCCCGCAACATTGATTATAGGAGGATTTGACAATGGCCGTTACCAACACTCTGGTGAAGAACCAGAACGACGAGAAGAAGCTCCCCTTCAGCGTAGCCATTCAGCAACCCAAGTGGCAGGCCCTTGTGAACAACACCCTTGGAGATCCTGACCGGGCGAGGCGGTTTGTGGCCGCCGTCAGCTCCGCTGTGGCTGTCAACCCCACGCTTCAGACCTGCGATGCCGGGAGCGTTCTTGGGGCCGCCCTGCTGGGCGAGAGCCTGAACCTTTCCCCTTCCCCCCAGCTCGGGCAGTATTACATGGTGCCTTACAACCAGAAGGAGAAGAAGGACAGGTACGGCAACGTCCTTTCCCCCGCAAAAACGGTGGCCCAGTTCCAGATCGGGTACAAGGGCATGATCCAGTTGGCCGTCCGCTCGGGCTACTACCGCAAGATCGTGGTGCTTCCCATCAAAAAGGGCGAGCTTGTCCGCTATGACCCCATGGAGGAAGAGATCACGGTCAACCTGATCGAGGACGAGGCCGTCCGGGAGGAGACCCCCACCGTGGGCTACTACGCCATGTTTGAGTACATCGGTGGAACCTTCCGTAAGACTATGTACTGGAGCCGGGAGAAGATGGAGCGGCACGCAGACCGTTTCTCCCCTGCCTTCAGCATGGAAGCCTACCACAAGCTCCAGAATGGAGAGATCCCCCAGAGCGAGGCGTGGAAGTACAGTAGCTTTTGGTACAAAAACTTTGACGACATGGCCATTAAGACCATGCTCCGTCAGATCCTCTCCCGGTGGGGCATTATGAGCATTGACCTTCAGAAAGCGTTCGCGGCGGACGAGAACGCCGTGAACCCTGACCTTACCCCCAACTACCTGGAGCCGCCTGAAAACCCAGGAGGCGGCCTTGCAAACCCGGAAAACACCATTCCCACGCAACAGCCCGAGCAGGAACCCGCAGTGGAACCCGGTGCGGACGCTCCCCAGGAGCTGCCGGAGGACGCCTTTTAATCTGACCATCAAGAAGGAGGCCGCACGCCATGCCGAGGACAAACGAGAAAGACGCCTATTACTTCCCCCATGACTGCAACGCCCGTAATGATCCTAAAGTCCTCGCCCTCCGCTCCGTTTTCGGGGCGGAGGGATACGGCGTTTATTTCATGACGATAGAGATCCTGCGTGAGCAGCCGGACTATCGCCTGAAGGTGACGAAGTACTTATACAATGCACTTGCTATGCAAATGCAGGTGCAAGCGGACAAAGTGCAGGAGATCATAGAGGCCTGCTGCAATGAGTTCACCGACGGGGAGGGTTCCTCCCTTCTGGTGAACGATGGGGAATATCTGTACTCCGCCTCCCTTTTGCGCCGGATGGATCGGGTGGACAATGTTTCGGAGGCGAGAAGGGCCGCCGCCCGCAAACGCTGGGAAAATGAGCCTTGCAAGGTTTCCGAGGAAAAGGGCGTGGCGGACGGTGAAAGCAATTCCTATGCAAATGGAGAGCAAAAGCAATCCAAAGAAAAGAAAACCAAAGCAGACCAAAGTAAACCAGAGCAGAGCAAAGGAAACCAGACCAAACAAGACCCCCTGGCGGACTTCGCCGCCGGAGATGTGGAGCTGCTTGCCGCCCTGCGTGGGTTTGCTGAAATGCGGCGGAAGATCAAGAAGCCCATGACAGACCGGGCCTTACAGCTCATGCTTGCCAAGCTCCAGGGGCTCTCTCGGGACAGAGATACCCAGATCGCCATCCTGAACCAGAGCGTTGAGCGGAGCTGGGCGGGGATCTTCCCGGTGGAGGACGGACGGCCATCACCCCAGGCCGGAGGCAGAGGCGGAAGCCGTGGTGTGGGCAGTACGGACAAGATGGACGTGCTTCGTGATCTCCACGAGGGCTTTTCGGGGGGTGCCTGACGGTGACACGGGCAGAAATGACGGAGATTTTCTCCGCGTTCATGCTGGCATGGCCCAACGCCGAGACCTTCCGGGCATCGAGCAAAGAGGAACTGGCGGCCAAACTTGGCCCCACCATCACGCTTTGGACGGCCTGCCTGCGGGACGTGGACTACTGGACGGCACAGAAGGCTACGGTGAAGCTGTGCCAGAGCTGCAAGTTCCTTCCGTCCATAGCCGAGATGCGGGAGGCTGTGGAGGCGGTGAACAGAGAGATCACAGGCGAGGCGAAGCGGGCCTACATGGACGCAAGAAGCGCCTGCATGACATTCGGGGCGGAAAAGGCCTATGAGCAGCTTCCGGCCCGCTCGAAGAAGGTCATTGACGCTATGGGCGGCATGGAGGTATTTGCACCGCCCGATAAAGACTTCTTCGCCATGCTTGACTTCGAGAGTTCCTACGAGACATTTCTTCGAGGGAACCCCACAGGCCTGCCGTCAGCCAGGAAGGTACAGAAGGCCCTTGAAAACTGAACGATAGGAGGCTGGAGCAGTATGCCGAAAACAATATGCTGCCCGTTCTGGAAATGGGATGCTGGAAAGTCCATGAGCTGCGAGTTTTGCCGTATGACGTTCCCGGACGGCGAGACCAAGCAGGACTATGTTCGGAGATACTGCGCCAGCCTGGAGGATTGGGAAAAATGCAGCTTTGCTGGGACGCTTCTGGAATTTTACGAAAGGGATGAAGAAAATGCAGTGGAATAAGCTGCGGGACGAGGTTCACAAGAACGCTGTGGAGCACGGCTGGTGGGAGAAACCCCTGACCTTCTCGGAGATCATCGTCATGTGCCATTCCGAGCTGTCGGAGGCCGTGGAGGAGTACCGGGCCGGGCGGCCCATGGTCTACAATGCTTGCGGTTGCAACCATGAATACCACAACAGCGATGGAGTGTGCGCCCCTGAAAGGGTATCGTGTCCAACATCAAATGACCCGCTCGACTGCCCGTATCGTGGCAGAAAGCCGGAAGGTGTGGCCGTGGAGCTGGCCGACTGCATACTCCGCATCCTGGACTACATGGGCCAGGTCAAGGGCGATGTGGACGGGATCGTCAGAGGCCTCCAGGGATATGCCCCCATCCAGGAGAAGAAAGGGGACGGAAAGCCGTTGCCCGATCTGGTGGCCGGGTGCCATTACCTTCTGTCCAGTGCCTATATGAGCCACCGTCATGCGGAGATGCTCGGGAAGAAGAAGGAAGGGCAAAAGATACAGTCCGCCCGCCCTCTTCGCCCCTTCAGAACAAGAGACTTTGAACGGATTGCCAGGGAGAAAATGGTGGGCTGCATTCTGGACATTATGCGCTGGGCCAAGGACAACGGCGTGGATATGGAGGCCATCATTACCGCCAAGAACGAGTACAACAAGACCAGAGAATACCGGCACGGCGGGAAAAGGCTGTAATAAAGCAAAAGCAATCCATAAGCTATGCAAATGCACAACATAGGAGGGCCTGGGTTTGAGAGCCTGGGCCCCTCCCTATTCTCCCCTATCCGACCTGGGGGAGGAAGGAGGAAGGGGGGATATAGGGGGGATAGAGGAAGGAGGGGGCGTAGAGTTCCCTGTTTTCATATATACCTACTCTCTACCATAGGCCTTTCACCCGCTGCTGTAAAATTCTCTCCCAGAGATTTGACGCAATTCCTTTCTGACTGTGCTACGCTGATACAAAGATCATCAGACAGAAAGGCGGGAGGGCAGGACGTATGTCGAAAAGTAAATATGAAACCCATGTCCTCCCCTACCTGGAGAAGATCACGGAATGGGCAGAAGCGGGCGCTACTGCAAAGGAGATCGCAGAGAAGCTGCATATCGCCTACTCCACCTTCCGCAAGTACCTGGACGACGGTGAGAAGGGGGACGAGCGGTACTCGGCACTCTCGGCGGCTTTCGTGCGTGCGTGCGAGGAGCCGGACGGCGAGGTTGAGGCATCTCTGTTCAAACTGGCCACTGGGTACACAGTTTCCCTTGCAAAGACATTCAAGATCAAGCGCACAGACTTCGACCCCAACACCGGGCGGAAGATCGGAGAGCATGAGGAGCTTGTGGTGGGCTATGATGAGACCCATGTACCCGCAAACGCCCAGGCGCAGATGTTTTGGCTTGCAAACCGCAGACCTGACCGATGGAAGTATAAGCCGAGTGAGAAAGAGAGTGGGGATGGTGAGAAGAACGAAAGCGGCGTTGTGCTGCTGGCCCCGGTACTCCCAGAGCAGGCACCGCCGGAGAGTAAGGGGGCGGATGGACAATGAACGTGGTATGGCAGCCACAGCCCAGGCAGGCGGCCTTCATGGAAAGGCCAGAGTGGGAGGCACTGTACGGCGGAGCCGCTGGAGGTGGCAAGAGCGACGCCCTTGTCATTGAGGCCCTGCGGCAGGTACATATCCCCCACTACAAGGCCCTGATCCTCCGCAAGACCTTCCCCCAGCTTGCCGAGCTGATCGACAAATCACTGAACTACTACCCCAGGGCCTTTCCAGGGGCCAGGTACAACGCCACGGCGCACACTTGGACATTCCCCAGCGGGGCAAAGATCATCTTTGGGGCCATGCAGTACGCAAAGGACAAGACCAAGTATCAGGGGCAGGCGTACGACTTCGTGGCCTTCGACGAGTTGACGCACTTCACATACGAGGAGTATAACTACCTCTTTTCCCGGTGCCGTCCAAACGGGCCGGGGACACGATGCTATATCCGCTCCACTGCCAACCCTGGAGGTGTGGGCCACGGCTGGGTGAAGGAGCGGTTCATCACAGCGGCCAAGCCCATGACCCCCATCTGGGAGGAGATCACATGGAGAGATCAGTCCGGCAAGGAACACAGGGAGCGGCAAAGCCGTATCTTTGTCCCATCCAGCGTCTTTGACAATCCCGCACTCCTTCAGAACGACCCGGACTATGTGCGTCGGCTGGCCTCCATGCCGGAGGCGGAGCGAAACGCACTTCTCTACGGAGACTGGGATACATTCTCCGGGCAGGTGTTCACCGAGTGGAGAAATGACAGCGGCCATTACAAAGACAGGCGGTTCACCCATGTGATTGACCCCTTCCCCATCCCGGAGGACTGGGGGATCTGGTGTGGGCTGGACTGGGGCTACTCCCGCCCGTTCTCGGTTGGCTGGTATGCCGTTGACCGGGAGAGGCGGCTTTACCGCATCCGGGAGTATTACGGCTGCACAGGCACGCCAAATGTGGGTGTGAAGATGGAGCCGGGAGAGGTTGCCCGCCAGATCAAGCGGATCGAGGCGGAAGACCCGAACCTGCGGGGACGCACAATCCACCGTGTAGGAGACCCGGCCATCTGGGGCAGCGACGGAACAGAGAGTATCGGAGCCCTCATGGAGAGAGAGCGTGTCTATTTCGAGCGGGGCGACCATGCCCGTATCGACGGGAAAATGCAGGTACACCACCGGCTTGCCTTCGATGAGGACGGCTGGGCCATGCTTTATGTGTTCCATACCTGCAAGAACTTCATCCGCACGGTGCCAAACCTGGTCTATGACGAAACCGACGTTGAGGACATCGACACGGACGGTGAGGATCACATCTATGACGAGCTGCGGTACGTCTGCATGAAGAACCCCATCGCCCCAAGAGTAAACAAAAAGCAGGAACCGAAGCCCTACGACCCGCTGGGGACAGATCCCATGACCGGGGACGGGCAAAAATACGAATGGTACAGGAGGGTTTGATAATGGCAAAGAGACAGTTTGGAAGAGGACGGCAGGAGGAGCGGCGGCAGGCTACGCCTTCCCCTGGTATGGGTATGCCCGGTGTCCAGCGGCAGGAGCCGGACATGATGAGCCCGGAGCTTCAGGCGGCGCTCCTTGGGGCATCCCCTGATGTGGACGTTTCCGAGATGCACCGCATGGACAAGAAACGGCTGGCCTACGCCGCCGAGACCCTGAAGAAGTACAAGGACGGCAAGGCCAACCTGGAAAATCGGATCGTGGAGGACGAGCAGTGGTGGAAGCTGCGGCACTGGGAGTGTATCAGGAACCCGGAGAAGGGGCCGAACAGCGGGCCTGAACCTGCCAGCGCATGGCTATTCAACGCCATTGTCAATAAGCACGCAGACGCCATGGACAACTACCCGGAGCCTATCGTTCTCCCCCGTGAAAGGAGCGACGAGGCAAGCGCAAAGGCCCTGTCCGCCGTTCTCCCGGTCATTATGGAGTACAACGCCTTCGAGGAGACCTACTCCGACAACTGGTATGAGAAGCTGAAGCACGGCACGGCGGCCTACGGCGTGTTCTGGAACAGCCAGAAGGAGAACGGCCTGGGAGACATCGACATCAAGCAGATCGACTTACTTAATCTCTTTTGGGAGCCTGGAGTGACGGACATTCAGAAGTCCCGCAACCTGTTCATTGTGGATCTGGCCGACACCGACCTTCTGGAGCAGCAGTACCCCCAGTTCAAGGGGAAGCTGGGCGGAAATACCATCGACGTGAAGCAGTACATCTACGACGACACCGTGGACACCGAGGGGAAAAGCGTTGTGGTGGACTGGTATTACAAGATCATGGCCCCCAGCGGACGTACCATTCTCCACTACGCCAAGTTCGTGGGAGACTGCCTCCTCTATGCCAGCGAGAAAGACCCGAACTACCGTGACCGGGGATGGTATGACGACGGGCTCTATCCCGTGGTGCTGGATGTGCTCTATCCCGAGAAGGGTACGCCGGTTGGCTTCGGGTATGTGGCCATTTGCAAAGATCCGCAGCTCTACATCGACAAACTGAGTGCCAACATTCTGGAAAATTCCATGATGGGAACCAAGCGGCGCTATTTCGCCAGCACGTCCACCGCCATCAACGAGGAGGAATTTTTGGACTGGAGCAAGCCCATTGTCCATGTGGAGGGCGAGCTGGACGAGCGTCGGCTGAAGGAGATCGACTACACACCTCTTCAGCCCATTTATGCGAATGTGCTTCAGATGAAGATCGACGAGATGAAGGAAACGGCAGCCAACAGGGATATGAACAGCGGCGGCACCACGTCCGGCGTAACGGCTGCCAGCGCCATTGCAGCCCTCCAGGAGGCGGGCAACAAGGCCAGCCGGGACATGATCGCCGCCAGCTACCGGGCTCATGTAGCCATCAACACCATGGCAATCAATCGGATCGCCCAGTTCTACGATGAAAAGCGCACATTCCGCATTACGGGGGAAGTTCCCGGAAGCTATCAGTTCGTGGATCTCAACAACCAAGGGCTTCAGGAGCAGCAGATCGGCGTTGCAACGGACGGCACCGCCCTCTACCGAAAGCCAGTGTTTGACCTGAAGATCAAGGCGCAGAAGAAAAACCCCTTCAGCCGCATGGAGCAGAACGAGCGGGCCAAGGAACTCTATGGGCTTGGCTTCTTCAATCCCGAGCGGGCGCAGGAGGCCATGGGCGCTCTTGAAATGATGGACTTTGATGGCATCGACAAGGTGAAGGAGCAGGTAAGGCAGGGCCAGACCCTTCTCAATATCTGCCAGCAGATGAGCCGTCAAATGGATCAAATGGCCCTCATCATTCAGCAGCTCACCGGGAAAGACATGGGTATTGTAGGCGCACAGAGCCCCACAGCTGGCGCAAGCCCCTCCGGGGTACAAGTTCCCGCAGACGGAGGAACAGACAGCGGAAGCGGGCTTGCAAGCGGCATTATGGAGGCGCAAACGCCCATGACAAGCTATGGGGACAGGCTTGCAAAGCGTTCCGCCCCGGACATGGAGGGAAAGGTATGACAACTATTTCAATCCTCAAAAAGGGGCAGAGTTACAGCCTGGAGGCAAAAGGCCATGCCACAACGACGTCGGAAGAAGACGACGGCGATGGTGTGAAGGTGTGCGCCGCTGTATCCATGCTCACAAGCACACTGGCCCTCTCCCTGGAGATGGTACCTGGCATTGACGTGGGCGGTGTCCATGTGGACACTGGCGATGGCTACACCAAGGTGAGCGCACGGGGGCAGGGGCCGGTTAAGACCCTGTTTCAGAGCGCATACTGCGGGGCGATTGCCCTTCAGATCACCCACCCAGACAGGGTGACGGTGCAGGCTGATAAATTTTTTCAAAAATTTTCTGGATCTCTTGACGCTTTTTCGTGATGGCTATGCTACGCTATGATTGTCCTCCTTGCTCGGCCCCTTCCGGGAGAACGCCGAAAGGCCTCCCGGAAGGGTGACCGAGTAAAAGAGAGACCGACGCACAGGGGCGATACACCTGCGGAAGGAGGAAAAAAGTATGCTGGACAGATTTTTGCCGCTTTTCAACCTGTCTCGTTTTGACGGAGGTGCCGCCGCCAG
>OFGR01003078.1_pt1 | contig 10279 bp, 9 predicted proteins | sample 1521811 | NCBI WGS metagenome assembly OFGR01 (sample SAMEA3504098, study PRJEB24116) | mouse gut metagenome | biome: mouse gut; feature: mouse-associated habitat; material: faeces | place: Denmark | collected 2011
AAAAGAGAATAATAATGAGATTAGTCTGTTTGCTGTCTCAGATATTTTAAACAACAAAACGGCAGGAATTGATGAAGACTTATTAAATCACACTCTTGATCAGTTAAGGAAAGAAGGAATAAAGCTTCTCCCTTTAGATATGGATGAAGGGTATAAGGCGGATATGAATGAACCTGATCAATTTATTCCTTCGGATGTAAATATTACACAGATTCCGACGAATATTTCAAATATTATGGAACGGCTGGAGAATGAGGAATTTGATCTGACACCTGTATTTCAAAGGCATGGCGGTCTGTGGAGTAAAGAAGAACAGAGCCAGTTGATTGAGTCATTAATGCTGAAGATACCGTTGCCGGCTTTTTATTTTGATGCCGCCAGAGAGGATAAGTGGATTGTAATAGATGGTTTACAGCGTCTTACCTCTTTTCAAAATTATCTGGTGGGGAATATGCAGGAGAATGGCTTGCGAAAGAAATATTGTTTTACAGGTTTGCAGTATTTATCAGATTTTAACGGGATGACATTCGATGATCTTCCCAGACAATATATCAGAAGGATTAAGGAATCTTCAATCATTGCGTATACAGTTATAAAAGGAACTCCGGACGAGGTTGTATTCAATATTTTTCAGAGAATTAATACAGGTGGGATTCAGCTAAACGCTCAGGAGATAAGACAAGCCTTGTATTCAGGGAAAGGCACTGACTTAATTAAAGAGCTAGCAGAACTACAGGAATTTAAAGAAGCTACTCAATTTGCGGTAAAGCCGGAAAGGATGTTGGATCGGGAGTATGTATTGCGTTTTCTTGCATTTACAGAGCTGGATTATAAAAAAGAATATAAAGGGAATATTAATAACTTTTTGATAAAAGGATTAAAAAAAGCGAATACTTTTCGTGAAGAAGATATAGAGCGAGTCACAGAACGATTCATACGAGTTATGAATGTATGTAGAAATGTTTTTGGAAAATATGCTTTTAAAAATTTTCGGCGTGGACCAATCAATAAAGCTATTTTTGAAATTTGGGCTATTTGTTTCAGTGAATTAGATGATAATCAGCTACAAAAAATAGTGAGAAATAAAGATAAGTTTATAAATCAATTTGGAGAACTTTTGCTAAAGACCGAGTTTGCAATGACATTAAAAGCAGGTGATCAATATTCGTTTATCAAACGAATTGGTATGACCAGAGAATTTGTAGAGGGATTTTTATGCTTAGAGAATTAGATTTAAAAAATTTTAAATGTTTTGAAGAAATTCTAGCAGAATGCAGGGCGTTAAATTTATTAACGGGAATCAATGGAATGGGAAAGACTACGATTATCCAGGCATTGCTGTTTTTGCGTCAAACAGTTGAGTCGTTGTACCAGGGAGAGAAAGTTTTGCGCTTTTGAATGTGCCGGGTTCCTATCTGGATGTGTTCACTGCCCTTATGTGTACGCAGCTTCAAATCCGATATCAGAAGCTGTCGGAGCAGGAGCGTATGGGTTTGAAGAATGTTATGAAAAAACTCCGGCATATAAGGATTCGCCGTTGAGCAGGATGAAACGGTGATAAAGAAATGCCGTTGCCTGGGTTTTTTATCCATGCAACGGCATTTTGTGGTAGTTCTAATTCAGTTGGGAAGTGAACTATCAAGAAATTGAAAAGGATTCACCAAGATTTCTGGTTATCAATTCTTTTCTATAGGTATCCAGATTTCGCTGTAATTCATATCTTTCGTATACATCTCAATATTATAATTACCTGCAAGCTTATATACCTTACAGGAGGGAAGCCACTCGCTCCATATTTTTGTATTCACATCCTGTAAAGATTTCGGCAATGCTCCATAACAGGGAAATACTGCCCATGTCCCGGCTGGAATTACTCTTGTTTCCAATCCCTCAGGAACTTCGCTTGCCGAACTGTAATTATCAGCTATCAAATATTCAAAGTTTTGACCTTCAATGTCCATGCAGATTCCATACATTCCACATACGATTTTCCCATTCTCGCTTTTCATATGTTCCTGCCAAAACTCAGGAATTTTTTGATAAGAAGTTTCCGAATTGAATTTACGAGAAACTCCCATAACTGTGAACTGTTCTTTTTCCACAATTTTATACTCTAACATAGTACCACCCTCCAATGTAAGTTTTATTTTCAGCGGAGCAACAGAATTTAAGTTGCAATTCTTTTCTCTTGCCTGAGAAGGCGTTATCCCATGAAATTTAGTGAATGCTTTTGCAAAGCTGTCAGGCGAACTGTATCCATACTTCAGTGCAACATCAAGCACCTTGATATCGGATGAACAAAGTTCTTGGGCAGCTAAAGTCAGACGGCGTTTTTTTATGTACTCCCCAACTGTAAATCCACATAATACATTGAATATTTTTTGAAAGTAGAAACTTGACACAAATGCTTTGCTTGCGATTTCATTTACATCAATATCCTCGGTCAGATGATCTTCAATGTAACAAATTGCATTGCGTATACCGTCATTCCAACTGTTCATGAGCAGTATTCTCCTTCCCGTTCCGCTGTGATTATATTGTACAACCGAATACTAAAACTTTCCCGATATTTTCTGCTCTCTAGTGCAGGATGGCCCGCCGACACTTTAATTCCTCCGCCAAAATGACAACGGCAACTCCAATCCATGAGCCTCCAAAAGCTTTTGATTCGTCAAAACCTTCTCCGTCTCTCCATCCGCCGCAATCTCTCCATCTGACAGCAGCACGACTCTCTGGCAGGTATCATATACAAAATCCAAATCATGACTCGCTATTATCTTAGCCTTTGGCAGCTCATTCAAAACCTGAATCAGATTCCTCCGGTTTCTGGGGTCTAAAGCTACTGACGGTTCATCTAACAGCATAATTCCTGCCTCCATGGCAAGTACAGTGGCAATAGAAGCCAGCTTCTTCTCACCTCCGGAGAGCCGATAAATCTGCCTTTTGCTTTTACCCTCCATATGTACCTGCTCTAATGCCTTTTGCACCAACCGTTTCGTTTCTTCCTCACTCTTTCCGTAGTTGCGCGGCCCAAATGCAACGTCTTCGTATACCGTTGACATAAAAAGCTGACTGTCTGAATCCTGAAATACATAACCAATCTCCCCACGTATTTTCTTAAGATTCCCCTTATTCATCTCAAGTGAGGCGATTCGGACACTGCCCTCCTGTATATCCAAAAGCCCTGTGAGAAGCTTAAGCAGAGTAGACTTCCCGACACCATTTGCACCAATCAGCCCTACGCTTTCATCCCCCATAGAAAAATTAATATTTTTTAATACCTGATTCTGAAATCCTCCCTGTCCATAATGAAAAGAAAGGTTTTCTATCTCCAATCGCTTCATCTACCATATCCTCACAATCAGCAGCGCCGCACTCCACCCCACCGTATACAGATAGTCTAAACGCCTCGCCGCCCTTTTACATCTCAAATGAAACTCCCCATTATATCCCCGAAGCATCATACTGTCATAAACAGTCTGCGCCCTATCCATACTGCGCAGAAGAAGCTGACCAATCATAGTACCCCAGACCTTGTAGTGCAGCCCCTTCTGTTTTGGCGCACGCAGCATGTACCCATCCATCATCCGTTCTATTTCCTTTAGCAAAACAATAATATACCGATAAACCAACATAAGAATCGTCACGAACGTTTTTGGTACGCCAATCTTACGAAGGGCGTAGCACAAATCCTCCATAGAGGTCGTAACCATCAGCAGATATGAAGCGGAAACTGCATAGACTCCTTTAACCATCAACGTCACCATGGAAATCATTCCACCTGTGACGGACAAATTCCCCAAAGAAAATAGAATTTCCCTGTCAAAAAATGGATTCCATATCCCTACCAGACAGACAAACGCCAGTACCAGCTTCATCCTTTTCAGTAATTGTTTTATGGAGATATCACCCAAAACATAAGTTATGATTAGATAAACTCCCATTTTCAAAAGTCCGGACAGGTCATACTTTCCAAAGGAAACGGTAAGCAAAATGAAAAGAATTGTCACCAGCAGCTTTGGCAAAGGATGTAGCCCCTGCAGCCATCCGTTTTTTTCTGCCTCCATATCCATCTTGTGTAAGTCAGAGATTGCCTCGCTAATTCTGCTCATTTCCTGTATTCCCTTTATCAGCGCCAGTATGCTTAAGCCTCTTAATTGCCAGACACAGAAGCAAGCACACTGCCAATACAATCATACCTCCCACAATTCCCGAAAATGAAGTTCCCACAGCGCTTTCTAAGGTCTGAAATCCATAATCCGGCAGCAATGCCGTAATCCCCTGCAGCTTCTCTGCCATCTGATGAAGCATTCCGCTTGCAGAAAGCTCTGCGGTTCCTGCAACCTTCTCCATAGACCACTCCAGGCCGTCCGGATTCCCAGACGCAAAAAGGGAGACTACGCCGCCAATCAAAAGCGCGGATGCCGCCAACGCCCCAACCATCTTTCTTCGGCTCATACATCCATCTTTTCCTAATGTAGAAGGATCGGTACTCAGCGTTTCCGGACGGGCCTCGCCGACAAACACCAACACAGCCGCAGTAATCAGCCCTTCTACCAGCCCGATTGCAAGGTGTATCGGCTGCATCACGCTTAAGAATACTGAAAAGGGAAGTTCTGTGATTCCGGAAATCAGCGTTTCGACTGTCACAGAAAATGCCCCTAACTGAAGGCTAAGCATACACCCAATGATAGACGCTGCCGTAATTCTTCCTTTGGTCAATTTTTTCCCTGTCATTCCACGCCAAATTAGACCGCCTCCCACAAAACATCCGTAAAATGCCATGTTCCATACATTACAGCCCAATGCCAGCAGGCCGCCGTCTGCAAACATCAGAGATTGGATTGCCAATATGGCAATCATGGTCAAAAATCCTGCGTGGGGACCAAGAATAGCGCTTAACAGCATACCTCCGCAAAGATGCCCCGAAGACCCTGTTCCTGGAATCGTAAAATTAATCATTTGAGCTGCAAACACAAACGCCCCCATAACGCCCATCATGGGCACCTTCTTATCCAAATCCTCTGGTTTTATTTTTTTAACTGCGTATACCGCTGTTCCTGCGGACACAGCATACATGGTTCCTGCTACTGCTGGTGAAACCAGTGCATCTGCCATATGCATAATCATTTTCCTCCTATTCACATACATTTCCTATCCAGTATATTTTCTGAAAAACGTCACAAGGCTTCATGTACCCCAAGACGATTAATCTGGGACGCCATGTATCCTGCCCCATACCCGTTGTCAATGTTGACAACCGCAATCCCATTTGCACAGGAGTTAATCATGGTAAGAAGGGCTGACAGCCCCTTCATACTCGCCCCATATCCTATAGAAGTCGGGACTGCAATCACTGGCTTATCCACCAGTCCGCCGATGACGCTGGCAAGGGCGCCTTCCATTCCCGCAACTGCCACAACGCACAGAGCACTCTGTATGGTCTCCACCTTGGCAAGCAGCCGATGGATGCCGCTGACTCCCACATCATAGATACGTTCTACATGGTTTCCGAAGAATTCTGCTGTCTGCGCTGCTTCTTCCGCTACTGGAATATCCGCCGTTCCAGCCGTACATACGGCAATCTTTCCCACTCTCGCCTTATCCTTCTTTTCAATCTTTAGAATCTTTGACAGCGGGTCATACTCTGCCTCACAAAATGTCCCTTGTATCAGCGCCGCCTGCCCTTTGGATGCGCGGGTTCCCAGAACTTCTCCCTCTGCCATGTAGATTCTCTCATAAATTCTAAGCAGGTGCTCATCCGCTTTTCCGCTGCAAAAAACAACCTCTGCAAAACCGGACCTTAGCTTTCTGTGGGTGTCCAGTTTCGCATAGCCTAATTCCTCTAAAGGCTGTCTGCGAAAATATGCCTCCGCTTCGCCTACCGACATCTCGCCGGCTTTTACCTTCTCTAATACTTCTTTTACTTCCATATGTATTCTCTCCTTTAGGATTTCTATGCAGCCGCCCCTTTGCAGCAAACTGCACAGAACATTAAAAAAAATAAAATAGGCGCATAAATCCTCTTCTGAGAATTCATACGCCTTCTGACATACACTAGGATGTATCCTTTAAATATACAAATTTAGTATCCTGCTTTTTAACACTTCTGTGTTCTTTAGAGGCTTCTGCCCTCCGCTTCATTTTGCATACTAAGTTTATATTCCTGGATATTCTAATACTATACTCCTGCCAATACACTTATGTCAAATGATTTTCTTCAATTCCTTCACTACGGCCTCCAACATATTACTCATAGAAGTATTCTCCACTCCGACAATAATATGATTGCAATGGTTAATAGGAATCAACAGCTTTTTAACGTCGCTCTGTCCTACAGCCGCCGCCATAGCCGGTGTAATCTCTCCATACATGGAATCCGCAATGGCAATCCCTACTGGACCGATAATAAGGTCGGCATTTCTACAGCCTACAATTACCGCATTCTCTCCGGTGGCCGCATGATCCGGACCTGCCTTCAGCATATTGGCGGTCGCCAGAGCATTTGTGCCAACCGCAGTAATCTCTACATGCGGAAACTCCTTTTTCACAGAGGCGGCAAGCTGCCTGCCCATGCCCCCTCCCTGGGCGTCTATAATCAGTATCTTCATGAAAAATCCCCGTTTCATTTATCTTAAGATAAATTGATTATAGCAAATACACTCCCTTTTTTGCAATATACTTTTTACATCCTCTTATATTCGCTGTAGTACGTATCTATTGTATTTTGAATTGCTTCCACCGCTTCCTTTGACAACAATCCAAAGGGCGCCCTGCAAGGGCCAACAGGCTCGCCAATGAGATTTGTTGCACATTTTACAATAGAATTGGGATTGCCATATTTAAAACACTCTCTAATCTGAGAGATTGAGGCTTGCGCCTCCTTTGCGCCCTTTAGATTCCCTTTGACATAATTTTGATAAATGCTGACCATAATCTTTGGGAGAATATTGGCAATCGCTGTTATCCCTCCTGCACCGCCTGCCAAAAGTGTCCACAGAATCAACGCATCATTACCAGACAGAACAGAAAAATCCTCTCCCTGGGTTGCGTCAATATACTGGAGGATATTGTTAAAATTTCCGCTGGAATCCTTCACTCCTGCAATATTCTTAATCTTTGCAAGCTTTCCTACCGTCGCCGGCGCAATCGCCACGCCTGTTCTTGCTGGTATATTATACATCACGATTGGAAGCTCTACATTTTCCGCAACCGTTTTATAATGCATGTATAATTCATCCTGATTCATCTCTGCAAAATAAGGGGTTATCACTGACAGCACGTCAACTCCTATCTTCTCGGCCTTCTTTGAAAGTTCAACCGTATCCTTAGTACCGATACAGCCGGTGCCTGCATATACCGGAACTCTCCCCTTCACTTCGTCTACAAATATCTCCATTACTCGAAGCTTTTCTTCTTCATTTAATATATAAAACTCCCCGTTGGTGCCTAAACAAAACACCCCGTCAACCCCTGCTTCAATCTGCCTGTTAATCTGTTTTCTTAGTTCTTCTTCGTGAATACTCCCGTCTTCATGCATTGCAGTCTGCATTGCTGCAATAATTCCTTTTATCTTTGCCATCTTTCTTCTCCCCTTTCCCATGTCATCTTTCTGCCCACTTAGGATGCTCATAGACTTTTGGATTGGCAACATACTGCCACTTTTCTCCATTTAGAACTGCCAGACATCCCCTGATACACATATCCGCCATACGGATTACCGCCTCTTTCGTCTGTGCTGCGCTGTGGGGACTATATATCATATTTTTTGCGTGAAGCAGCGGATGGTCTGTCGTCGGAGGTTCTTCTGCAAATACATCCGTTCCTGCCCCTGCAATCCTTCCTGTATTTAAGGCTTCTGCCAATGCCTTTTCATCAACGATGCCTCCTCTTGAGCAATTTATGAGCAAAGCTGTTTTTTTCATCAAAGAAAGCTCTTTTACCCCAATCATTCCTTTTGTAGCTTCGGCTAAAGGTACATGAATCGAGATGAAATCACATACTTTAAGCAGTTCTCTATAGTCTTCATAATATTCGCAGCCCATTTCCTCAACATACTCTCTTGAAATATATGGGTCATACCCTGCAGTCTCCATTCCGATTGCTTTGCAGAGGGCCTGCGTCTCTCTTCCGATTGCCCCAAGGCCGATAAAGCCCACCTTCTTCCCCTGAAGTTCAAATGCTTTATTTGCATCCCTTATTTTCCAGTTTCCATTCTTCAGCTCATTGTGCGCCTCTACAAAATTCTTCGCAAGAGCGAACATCATCCCAACTGCATGCTCTGCCACTGAACGATTGTTGGCGCCCGGAGTGATCACGACCGGAATCCCTGCTCTCGTTGCCGCCTCCACGTCAACACTGTCATACCCCACTCCCGTTCTTCCAATCACCCTAAGAGTGGGAGAATTCTCTATCACATTTTTATCACACTTCCCGATCCTTACAATGAAAGCGTCTGCCTCCTTCATTTCGTCCATATATTGGTCAGGCTCTCCATGATCCGCAACATAAACGTCTGCTTTTCCTTCTAACAGCCTCATTCCTTCTGGACATACAGCCTGTGTCATTACAAATTTCATCTCGAATCCCTTTCTATTACTTTATCCGCAATCTTCATGATTACATTCCGGCAGCCAAAGCCTCCTGACTTGGAAATAATCTGTATTCTTCTTCCCTCCCACTCAAGTAAGGACAGTACCACTCCCTTCTCTATCTCACAGACAGGGTACAACTGAGTACACTGGATTTCTTTCATAAATCCCATCAGCGTATCTCCACCCGTCATCATTACCGTATACTGCATACCATGCTCCAGAAGATATCTGACAATTTTGCCATGGCAGCTACTGATACGATAACGCAGCTCCCTCTTTTGTATTCCCTGCTCCTCTGCATATAGTTCAACCGCTTCTGTCTCTCTGTCGTCAAAAGTATCTACGATGACAACCGGTTGCTTCTTACACTCCATGGACAGACCTTTTAGAAATTCTCTGCCCTGCAAGGAGGAATAGTACGTCTCGTCCAGCTTTTGCCTAGACGACAGATTAATCCTCATACATCCCTTTGAGGCAGCCTCCTCCACCTGTGCCTTTGTAATGGGATTCAGACTTCCACAGGCCACATACAGCCCTTTTTGTCTCTCAATTCCCTTTCCCTTACTTACCTGCAAATCAAGCACAGATGAAAGACATTCCGCCAACCCTGCGCAGCCGGCAAGGAGCCGCAGTCGATTATTCTCTGCAATCTCTTTCACTCGATTTACAATCTCCACCTTCTTCTCAGCGTCAAACACATAAATCGTTTGCTTGTCGGTTACCTCCTTAGAAAATTCGTCCTCTTTTCCTATATTTATAACCTGACTTCGACTCTGCACCGCCAACAGGTCAGGTATATAAGAATATTTTACGGGTTCAAAAGGGTCCTTCCCAAAAGCGCTATTTTCCAACAGCTCGCCGTCAATATAATGGATTCCCTTCCTTGTAATCCTGTTTATATCTGGAAATGCCGGAATAAAATATATCTGCTTCTCATTCGCCCCATCCATTACCGCGTCCAATTCTGCTCCCACATTTCCTCGAAGAGCCGAATCGGTTTTTTTTAAAATAAATGGTACTGCTAATGATACTGCCAACATAACCCCATATAATAATGGTTCATATTGATCTCCAGTTTGTACTCTATTATTTTGTTTAATACTTTCTGTTTTTTGCTCAGTTTTATCATTATCAATTTCACTTCCTAGAACATCTGATTCAACAGAATCTGAATTATCATCTTTAATTGTTATATCAGGCTTCTTATTATCATCTGTTGGAGGTGTTGGTTGGCTTGGTTTATTTTCATCATCTGATGGAGGTGTTGGCTTTTCTTCATCCTCAGATGGAAGACTAGGTTTTTTATCATCTTCTGATGGTTTTTCAACCTCATCAACTTTTTCTTCATATACAAAGATATATTGATCACCTATTTTCCCATTAAAAGTAATACCATCTTCATTTCTTTCAAAATCAACTTTTTGATATTTTCCATCTATACCACCTACTAAGTAGAATGATTCAACTTCTTCATCTAATAATTCACTAGGAATATCTATTTCTACATGGAATGGCATATTTAAATCTTTCAAATCATAAGCCTGTTTATCATTAATCATTAATAATGCTTGTAAATTATAAAGTCCAAAAGCTTTTTCATTTTTATTAGATAAATCCAAATCAACTTCTTCTTGTTTTTCAATTAAAGAAACTTTCAACATAATTTTTTGCCCTTGTTGCGAAGC
>OFGR01003079.1_pt1 | contig 10276 bp, 8 predicted proteins | sample 1521811 | NCBI WGS metagenome assembly OFGR01 (sample SAMEA3504098, study PRJEB24116) | mouse gut metagenome | biome: mouse gut; feature: mouse-associated habitat; material: faeces | place: Denmark | collected 2011
CCGCCGGCCGCCCCTAGGGGCGCTGGGTCGGGCGGTCTGGACCCGCTTGGGGCCGCTTCTCTGTTCGCTGTTCCATGGGGTCATAGTAAAATTTCCTCCGAGTAGTTACAAATCAGAGTAAAGAGTTACAAATGGTTACAATGGTATTTTACCGCATTTTTCCCAATCAGTCAAGCCCCTATATATTGTTGGCCGCAGCTAAATTATGCTTTATTTTGTAAAGAGACAGCCGGACGCTTCCGTCCGGCTCAGACTGTTAAAAAATCCCTACGCCTGGTCCTTCCCCTTTAAAAAAGGTGCTTTGGCACCTCTTTTGATACGCAGAACCCCCGCCGTTCAGGGCACGGCCGCCAATCGTGTACATTTATCCCGCCAGCGCCCGGTAGAGGAAGGTCACAATATAGGCCCTGCTGCACACGGTGTTGGGCTCGAACCTGGTGCCGTCACCGGTGCCGGTGGTGATCTTGGTCTCATTGGCCCAGTCCACCGCCTTGGCGTAGGCCGCGTTGGCGTCCACGTCGGTGAAGCTGCTGGCGGCGGCGGCGGGCTGCCCCTTGGCCTGCCAGATGTAGTGGACGGCGGCGGCCCGGGTGCAGGGGGTGTTGCCGTCAAAGCTGTCGTCGATCATACCCTGCTCCTTGGCCCAGGCCATGGCAGGGAGGTACCATTCAATGCCGAAGCTGTCTTTGAAAGGAAGCTCCTCCCCGATTTCCACGTCCGGGCTTCCCGCCGCCTCATAAAGCTGGCCGATGAACCGTCCCCGGGTCAGGGGTGCGTTGTCGTGGACGGCGGGGACCAGCTTCTGATCCGGGGCGGCAAGGCACCAGTCCGCCAGGGTGTCCTTGCCCTTCAGCGTGTCCTCCAGGGTTTGGTACACCAAAACGTCCGGCTCCAGGGCCACCACGCCCCGTCCCGCCGCCGCGTCCAGCAGGGTGTTCAAATCCAGGTACTTGCTGGAGAGCTGGCCCCGGACCTTGGAATTCGGCAGGGAGAAGGTCTGTACCGCGCCGAAGTGGCAGACGCTGCCCCCGGCGGGCTCTCCGGCCAGCACGCCGCCCATCTCCTGAATTTCCACGGCGTTGATGAGGGCGGAGGAGAAAGTGGCCTCCCCGATGAGGCCCACCAGCTTCGCCCCGCCGTCCATGGACTCCCGCAGGACCTCAAAGAGGGGCCAGATCACCCCGTCGGACCCGCCGCCGTTGTTCCGCAGGTCCAGCAGGACCCGGCTGTAGTCCCCCGCTTTCAAATCCTTTGCCACCAGGGCGGCGAAGTCCTCCATGGGAAGGTCCTCCGCCTCCCGGCAGGTGTTGTACTGAATGTAGTACACATCCTCCGTCAAGGGTTTGGCCAAGTAATAGGCGTCCGCCGCCGCCGTCTCCGGCTGGCCCTTGATTTTGTCGGAGATGCGCACGATCTCCAGCTTGTTCATCTCCTCCATGCCCACGGGCGCCAGGCTGAGGGCCTTCCCGCCTTTCAGCGTGACGGTCAGGGGCTTCCCGGCCTCTACAAGGCCCAGGTATTCATAAATGTCCGCCACGTTGCAGGCCTGCCGGAAGGACCGGCGGAGATGCACCGGGTTGTCGGAGGCAAACAGGGTTCCGTAAGCCTCGATGACCTCCTCCACCGGCTTTCCCGCCAGAAGCGTGACCTCCTGGCACAGCAGGTCCTTGTCCTCCGGGGCCGCGGCGGAGAGATACCAGCTCTCCCCCCGCCGGACCAGGGAGAAGGGATAGCCCCGGAAATCCGCCAGGCCTCCCAAGGACACGCTGGTGTGGGAATCCCCCACCAGGGCCGTCAGGCGCATCAGGTCCAGCAGAAACTCCGTATCCGTCTCCGCCGCCAGCCGAATAATACTCCTGGCAACCGACCGATCCCGAAGCACAAAAACCTTCTCCACCTCATCCGCCCCAAACTCATACCCCGAAGCCTTATGAAACCCAATCCCCTTCCCCATCAAAATAGTTTCCTGCCCCTGTTCATCCAAAGCAAGCACCAACGAATTATTCAAAACCTTAACTACCCGCATATCCCTCTCCCCATCATCTCATCCGTATTCACACAGCCATAAAACCCACCATAACCACCCTCACACTATCCCTCTGTTACTATAAACTCCATCACCACTAACACGCTCCACAACCACAAGCTCACAAAAAATCCCCCAAACAACCTTAGTCCCCTAATACCAACCAATGCAGAACATCCTACGGCACCACCACCCAACATCAGGGGCAGGTGCAAGCTAAGTCAGAAGGTATTTCCGATATCCGGTGTCCGGCTGTTCGCGTACACTCTGTCTGATATGAGCGAACATTGCCCAACACCTAACAAACATAACAAACCAAAAAAGCAATGTACGTTCAGAGCAGACAGAGTGTACGTGAACCGTCCGAACACAGGATATGGAAATGGCTGCCGGCTTATATTGCGGCAGACCCCACCCTCACTAACCCACAACAATTAATTCAGCCCTCTTTACAGCCTCCTCCACCATCCCATCAATCTTCTCCGCCAGCTTCGTCTCCGAATGCCTAATCACCTTAACATTCGGCTTCGTCACCGGATGCTTCGCCACAAAAATCGTACAGCAATCCTCAAATGGCTGAATCGACGTTTCAAACGTATCAATCCGCTTGGAAATCGTTACAATATCCTCCTTATCAAAAGCAATCAGAGGCCGAAACACCGGCATCGTGCAAACCTCATTCGTCGCCGCCAGACTCTGCACCGTCTGGCTTGCCACCTGTCCGATGCTCTCCCCGGTAATCAATCCCAAGGACCCGGTTTTCTCCGCAATCCGTTCGGCAATCCGCATCATATACCGCCGCATAATAATCGTCAATTCCTCATGAGGACATTTCTCATAAATATAAAGCTGAATATCCGTAAAATTCACCACATAGAGGTAAACAGGCCCCGCATAACGCGCCACCTTCTCCGCCAGATCCACCACCTTCTGCTTCGCCCGCTCACTTGTATAGGGCGGCGCATGAAAATACACCGCGTCAATCTTCACCCCCCGCTTGGCCACCATATAACCGGCCACAGGGCTGTCGATACCCCCGGAAAGCAGCAGCATAGACTTCCCGTTCGTCCCCACGGGCATACCGCCCGGACCGGGAATCACATCGGAATAAAGATAGATCCGCTCCCGAATCTCCACATAAAGCATCAGCTCCGGCTTATGGACGTCCACCTTCATCCCCGGAAACGCCTCCAAAATCTTTCCCCCAAGCTGCGCATTCAGCTCCATAGACTGTAAGGGATAAGTCTTGCGCGCCCGTCTTGCATGCACCTTAAAGGTCTTATTGCAGTCTCCATAATAAGCGTGAAGATAGCTCACTACCTCCTCGGCCAGCCGTTCAAAGCCCTCGTCCTCCAGAATCACCACCGGACAGATTCCCACAATGCCGAATACGCGCTTTAAAGCCTCCACCGTCTCGTCAAAATCAAAGTCCTCCAAAGCCTCCACATAAATCCGTCCCTGCTCCTTCGTCACCTGAAAGGCTCCCTCCACCGCTTTTAAAGCATGGCGTATCTGAGCAACCAGGGCATTTTCAAAAAGATACCGGTTTTTTCCTTTAATTGCTATTTCTCCATATTTAATCAAAAATGCTTTGAACATATTCCGCTCCTTTATTCGTTAAAACATCATGAGACTAATGTCTTTTAAATCTGCGAAGCACCAAAAGCAGCTCTTCCAGCGTCTTTAGGCAATAGGCAATCTCTTCCGCAGTAGTAAACTCGCTGAAACTGAAACGAAGGGTGGAATCAAGAAGCTCCCGCCTGATTCCCATCGCCTTCAAGGTCCCGCTGACCGCCGGATGATTGGAAGCGCAGGCCGATCCGGAGGAAACATAAATTCCCTTATCCTCCAGAGCATGAAGCAGCACCTCGCTGCGCACTCCTTCAAAGCTGACGCTGACAATATGGGGCGCGCTGCCGGTTCCTTTTTTTCCGTTGACCACGGTTCCCTCCAGCTCTGAAATTCCATTTACAAACTGCTCCCTCAAGCGGTACAGCCTCCCGCGCTTTTCCTCCAGGTCCGTATAAATCTCCCGGACGGCTTCTCCAAGGCCCGCAATCCCCGGGACATTCTCCGTGCCCGGGCGCAGATCTTTTTGCTGACCGCCTCCGTAGAGCAGCGGCCGCAGCTTTACCCCTTCTCCTATATAAAGAAGTCCGATTCCCTTCGGTCCGTGAATCTTGTGACCGCTGGCGGACAGTAAATCAATATGAAGCTTTTTGGGATGAATCACATATTTTCCGTAAGCCTGCACCGCGTCCACATGAAAGAGCACCGGTTTTTCCCGGCTTTTTAAAAGCTCCCCGATCTCGGCAATGGGCTGCACGGAACCGACCTCATTGTTCACATACATAACGGAAACCAGAATGGTGTCTTCACAGAGCGCTTCCTCCAGATCCGACAGACGGACAACTCCGTCGGCATCCACGGGAAGGTAGGTCACGCGAAAGCCCTGCTCCTCCAGATATCCCATCGCCTGCAGCACGGCCGGATGCTCGATTCTAGTGGTAATCAGATGCTTCCCGGCTCTCTGATTCGCATAAGCCCCGCCAATCAGAGCCAGATTGTCGCTCTCCGTTCCCCCTGAGGTAAAGTAAAGCTCCTTTTCCTGAACCTTCAGATTCCGGGCCAATATCTTTTTTGCTTCCCGCAAAGCCTGCTCTGCTTCTACTCCTTTGTGGTGAAGGGAGGAGGGATTGCCGTATTCCTCTGTCATAAGCTCATACATCCGCTTCGCCGCCTTGGGATAACACTGTGTCGTAGCGGAATTGTCCAAATATACTTCCATAAATTCTGTGGTTTCCTTTCCTGTTGTTCGCAGCAGATCTGCCGGAGCGAATAGAGCAGTAATATCCGAAACGGACTACTAGCTCTCCAGCAGATAGGCAAGTACGGAAATCAGGGCCATCCCCGCCGTCTCTGTTCGGAGGATTCTCCGCCCCAGAGTAATCGGCTTCGCCCCTGCCTCTATGGCTCCGGCAACCTCATCCTCCTCAAAGCCGCCCTCCGGTCCGATAAAAATTCCCACGGACTGACCGGGCTTTATGGCGGAACAAATCTCTCTCGTATGCTCGATTCCCTTTGCCAGCTCATAGGGAATAAGACATACATCCAGGGAGGCCGCCTCCTTTAATGCCTCGGAAAAATCCAAAACCGCCCCAATCTCCGGCACTATCCCCCGCCCCGACTGCTTGGCCGCGCTCTCGGAAATCCCCAGCCACCTTTTCCTTCTGGCCTGCTCCTTCTTTGCATCCAGCTTCACTACCGTGCGCCGTGTCCGTACCGGTACGATTTTTACCGCTCCAAGCTCTACGCATTTCTGGATAATAAGCTCCAGCTTGTCCCCTTTGGGAAGTCCCTGAAACAGCGTAATGGGACAGGGAAGCTCTGCGTTGCCGCTAAGCTCCCACATAACGGAGGCTGTCACAGAGGCTTCTCCCAGCTCTTCCAGCCGGCAATGGTAATCGGTTCCCTGACCGTTGCTGATAAGAATCTCATCCCCGCAGCGCATACGCAGTACATTGCGGATATGGTTCACATCCGGTCCTGTTAGTAAAATTTCCTTTTCCCTGATTTGAGAAGGGTCCGTAAAAAAGCGATGCATCGTAAACTCCTATTCCAGTTCCGTAATACGGATTACAGTCCTGCTGTCCCTGTTCACTCCGTGACCGGTAATGATGTATTAACAGTAACCTCCCGCCGGCTTCCTTGCCGTCACGGAAACCCACTCGCCCTGATAAGTGACCTCCAGCACTTCAAAGCCGCATTCCTTCACGGTCTTTACTACCAGCTCTTCCTTGTCATCAATGATTCCCGAGGTGATATAGATTCCGCCCGGCTTTAAGTGTCTTAACACTACCGGCGTCAGAGGGACTAAGACCTCCGCCAGAATATTCGCCGCCACAATATCGTAGCGCTCATAGCCGGCCCAGTCCTGTACCTCCTTGTCGTCAATGATATTTCCAATCCGCAGTTCAAAGGAATCCGGGGCGATGCTGTTTGCCTCCAGATTTTCCCTGACCGCATCCGCGGCGCAGGGGTCCAGATCCGTTCCCTTCGCTTCTTTCGCCCCCAGCTTTAAGCTGATAACGGACAGAATACCGCTGCCCGTTCCTACGTCCAGAAGCATCGTTTCCTCTGTGAGATGCTTACGGATCTGACGAATACAAAGCTGGGTGGTCTCATGCATTCCCGTGCCAAAGGCCGTCCCCGGATCAATCTGTATCAGCAGCTTGTCCGCATCCTCCGGCTTTGTCTCCTCCCATGAGGGCTTGATGAGAATGTCGTCCACATAGAACTGATGGAAATATTCCTTCCAGTTGTTAATCCAGTCCTTGTCCTCCGTCTCGGAGGCCGTAATGGTGCCTTCGCCGATGGAAAGCCCCCAGGTCTGTATTTCCTCCAGTCCTGCCCTTACTCTGGCCAGTATTGCCTCCTGATCCGCCTCCGGCTCCAGATAAAAGCTGATATAGGCCGTACCGTCATCCTCCGGCATATCCGGCAGAATATCCACAAACATCTGCTCCTTATCCCGCTGGGAAAGAGGTACTTTGTCCTCTATCTCAATCCCCTCAATTCCGGCTTCCATCATCATATTGCTGATGATGTCTTCTGCTTCCGCAGTTGTCTTTAGCGTATATTTATTCCATTTCAATGTCTCTTACCTCAATCTTAATCGGAATATGCCCGGAAACCATTACTGTTCACTCCGTAACCAGCAGCCGGAAGCCTTCCGTGCCCGGGCCGAATGTTTTGCATCTTTCTTACCATATCATAAATTGTAAAAATCAACAAGCATTTCCTGCGCTTTGCATTTCCGCCGCAATTTCGTGCTTTTACATGGCTAAGCCGTCCTGCAAGGAGCGGATGGCTTCGGGAATCCGCTCTGTCATATCCCGAGGCAGCATCCCAAACTCCCCAAGGGCCTTCCTGCACAGATCGCCCGCATATCCATGAAGCCACACAGCCAACGCCGCCGCTTTTTCCGGACTAAGGCCCTGGCCCAGAAGGGAAAGTACCATTCCGCTTAACACATCTCCGCTCCCGCCCTTGGCCATACCGCTGTTGCCGGTGGTATTCACATATATGGTTCCTTCCGGGCAGGCTGTCACCGTTTGAGGGCCTTTCAACACTAATATACAGCCGTATTCCTCCGCAAATGCCCTGGCCGCCCGGATTCGCTCCCGCATACGCGCCTCCCTGGCCTCCGTATCCGAAGCATCGATGAATTTTCCTTTGGGAAGCGTTCCGCCAAGGTAGGAAAATTCCCCCTCATGAGGCGTTAAAATCGTCACGCGGCCCTTTTCCCTTCGGCTTCTCAAAACCTCTTTGTGATTCCGGATCGCATAAAGTGCGCCGGCGTCCAGCGTCAAAGGTGCTTCTGCCTGCTCTGACAGCCTGCGGACCAGCGCCGTAAGCTCCGCGCTTCGCCCCAGCCCCGGCCCAATCAGCCCGGCGTCACAGCCGTTCATGCGCTCCAGAATCGGGAATAAGGCCTCCCCAGAGAGACTTCCGTCCTTATCCGGCAGGGGGAACGGCATGGCTTCCAGACACATAGACGCTGTGATGGGATAGATTTCCTTCGGCACTCCCAGATATATCAGGCCGCTTCCCATCCTTGCCGCCCCAAGAGCCGCAAGCACAGGCGCGCCCGTAAGGCCGACGCTTCCGCCTGCGGCACAGACCTTTCCGAAGGCGCCCTTGTGACCGTCCCAGGGACGCGCGGGAAGCCAGGACGCCGCCAAAGCCTTATCCACCCATGTAAAGTCCTTGTGCTGTTCCCTTTCCATATATGTCTCCTTCCGCTTTTACAGTCCCGTAAGATAGGGCCGGCTGTTGTCGTCCTCGTAATAGTACCAGTCTCTTCCGCATATTTCCGAAGGATGCTCCTGATCCTCCTCCGGGATAAAAATCTCCTGATCGCAGCGCGCCTGTCTTTTTGTGAAAAGCACATGGTGATGGGGCTTGTCAAACTGAAAGAACCACTCCTCCCACGGGTGATCCTCCCAAAGCTCCTTTGGCGGAATCCCGTGAATCACGTAATTGGCCCGGATTCCCTCCTTCATACAGGTGATTTTTTTCCAGGAGTAGGAGGCATAGACTGCCTGCAGCTTTGAAGATAAGCCTCCAAAGATTTGCTCATAATCATAGCCCAGCTCCTTAAGAGCCTGTTTGATTCCCGATTGCTCCATTTTTTCCTGCAGCATGGCGTTATTCTTCCTTTCCTTATTAGATTTGTACTGCTTTTTTATAATCTGATTTTAATGTATCCGAAAGTATTCTGCAATCGGTATTTAAAATGTAATCCCAGAGCACATCTGTCAGAGGGCAATTTTCAAACACGCTATGAGAAAAAAATATGGAAACATCAGTTCTTTCATGCTATACTGTATATAATTTTTATTTCACAGGAGGATCACATGGCATTTGACGGCATTACCGTTGCAAGTCTGCGGGCGGAGCTTACAAGGGCTCTCGTCGGAGGGCGGATCACCAAGATCGCCCAGCCGGAAGCGGACGAGCTTCTTCTTACCATAAAAAATAACAAAAATCAGTACCGGCTACTGATCTCCGCTTCCGCAAGCCTGCCTTTGCTCTACCTTACCGAAAGCGGCAAGCAAAGCCCTATGACGGCGCCGGGATTCTGTATGCTTCTGCGCAAGCATTTAAACGGGGGGAAAATCACCGATATCCGGCAGCCCTCCCTGGAACGGATTATCCAAATTGAAATCGAGCATTTAAATGAGCTTGGAGATCTCTGTCGCAAGCTTCTTATTGTGGAGCTTATGGGAAAGCACAGCAATCTCATTTTCTGTAAGGAGGACGGCACCATTTTGGACAGCATCAAGCATGTGTCCTCCGCCGTCAGCTCCGTCCGGGAGGTGCTTCCGGGGCGTACCTATTTTATTCCGGCCACTCAGGAAAAGCTTGATCCTCTCACAGACTCAGGGGAACACATGCTTGAAGCCATATGCGGGAAGCCCCTGCCTCTTGGCAAAGCCATTTACACCACTCTGACCGGATTTTCCCCTGTTATGGCGGAGGAGTTATGCCACCGCGCCCTGCTGGATTCCGACAGCCAGCCCTCGGCCCTGACAGCGAATCAGCGGGAAATGCTGATGCATCAGCTGTCCCGCATTTTGGAGGATATCCGGGATGATCGCTTTGCCCCTCAGATACGCTTCCGGGGGAAAGAACCTGTGGAGTTCGCCGCACTTCCCCTGACGGTATATGAGGATCTTGAGGCGAAGTCCTTTGAGAGCATCTCCGCTCTTCTTGAAACCTACTACGCCTCCAAAAATACCATCACCCGAATCCGTCAGAAGTCCTCGGACCTTCGAAGAATTGTACAGACCGCCCTGGAGCGCAGCCGCAAAAAGTATGATCTCCAGGCCAGGCAGCTCAAGGATACAAAAAAGCGGGAAAAGTACAAGGTCTACGGGGAGCTGCTCCATGCTTACGGCTACAATCTGGAGGAAGGCGCCCGGTCTTTGGAGGCCCTTAACTATTATACCAATGAAACCATTACCATCCCCCTGGACCCGCAGCTTACCCCTCAGGAGAACGCCAAGAAATATTTTGACAAATACGGGAAGCTGAAACGGACCTTCGAGGCAGTCACGGAGCTTCTTACGGAAACCGCAAAAGAAGTGGAACACTTGGAATCCATAAGCCAGGCCCTTGACATTGCTCTTTCCGAGGAAGATCTGGTGCAGATTCGAGAGGAGCTTATGGAGTCCGGTTACATCCGCAAGCGCAGAAGCCAAGATAAGAAGCCGCGCATCACTTCCAAGCCTTTTCATTATCTGTCCAGCGACGGCTTTCATATCTATGTGGGGAAAAATAATCTCCAGAATGATGAGCTGACCTTTAAATTCGCCTCCGGCAATGACTGGTGGTTTCACGCCAAGGGAACGGCCGGATCTCATGTCATCTTAAAGAGCGAGGGGCGAGAGGTGCCGGATCGGGCCTTTGAGGAAGCGGGACGGCTGGCCGCTTACTATTCCAAGAACCGCGGCAATGAGAAAGCGGAGATTGATTATGTGGAGAAAAAGCATGTGAAAAAGCCGGGAAGCGCCAAGCCGGGATTTGTGGTTTACTATACCAATTATTCCCTGGTGATTGATTCCGATATTTCCGGGCTTACCTTGTTAACATAATTCGAAAGAATTTCTTAATACTGGTTTCTGTTTCTTGCAATTTCCTGTTTTTGACACTAAAAAGACAAAAAAGTCCCAAAAGGCCAGCAAA
>OFGR01003080.1_pt1 | contig 10272 bp, 7 predicted proteins | sample 1521811 | NCBI WGS metagenome assembly OFGR01 (sample SAMEA3504098, study PRJEB24116) | mouse gut metagenome | biome: mouse gut; feature: mouse-associated habitat; material: faeces | place: Denmark | collected 2011
GTTCCCGTCGGGCCGGACCGCGCCGGAGACCAGCCGGGCAAAGGTGGACTTGCCGCTGCCGTTGGCCCCCACTACCGCGCAGATGCTCCCTGGCTCCAGGGACAGACCGGGGAAGCGCAGCACTGTCCGGCCGCCGTAGGTCTTGGTACAGGCGTTGATCCTCACCGGCTCAGCCTCCTTTGCAGCAGGGATACCGCGATGTTCACCAGCAGGGACACCGCCATGAGGATGATCCCCAGGGCGATGCCCAGGGAGAAGTTCCCCTGGTTGGTGTACTGCATGATGGCGGTGGTCATTACGTTGGTCTTCCAGGCAATGGCTCCGCCCACCATGGACACCGCCCCCACCTCCGCGATGGCCCGGGCGAAGGCCAGGAGGTAGGTGGAGAAGATGGGATAGACGCACTCGTTGGCCAGCAGCAGGAGGGTCTGTCCGGCCCCCAGGCCCAGCCCCAGGGCGGTCTCCCGGACCGCCGGAGCCACGCCGGAGACATAGGTCTCCAGATTTCCCACCACCAGGGGCGTGATGAGCAGCACCTGGGCCAGGATCATGATGGGCACCGTAAACAGCAGCTTCATTTTCCCGAAGGGCCCCGCCCCGGAGAACAGCAGGTACAGGAGCAGTCCGCACACCACCGGGGGCGTGCCCATGAGGGTCCGGTTGAGGATCACCAGGATCTGCCGTCCCCGGAACCGGCAGGCACCCAGCCAGACGCCCAGGGGGACCCCCAGCAGCAGGGCGATGAGGGAACTGGACAGGCTGGTCCTGGCGGTCACCAGCAGAATATTCCCGAGCTCACGGTCCCCGCTGAGGAGCAGAGCCGCGGCCTTTGCCAGAGCCGTCTGCACAGAGCGTTCCCCCTCTCATAAAAAGCCGGGGCGAAGCGCCGGCTCCGCCCCCCTGTTTCGCTCCTGTCCTCACAGCCGATGGACGCGTCCCGGCGGCAGGGTCCTCCGCCAGTCCCCTATTCCCGGCCAGGAAAACAGGTGTTTAGTTCATGATACCACCATTGGCCTGGAAGGTCAAGAAGGTAGCCTTATCTGTAAGGATGTAGCCCTGCATCTCCTCGGCCATCACCAGGCACACGCCCATGCCGGCGTTGGCGGAGGTGTACCAGCCGGTGTAATTGACAAAGCTCTCCGCCCCGGCGGTGATGCCCAGCGCCTCCGGCCACAGGGACAGCTCCTTGGTGTGGGTACCGGAGCCGTCGCCCCGGGAGATGAAGGGGTGCCCGCCGTCCGCAATGGCGGCGAAGGCGTCCAGGACGCTGGCGCAGTCCTTCACCCCGGCGGGATCGCCGGAGGGACCGCACAGCACAAAGTAGTTGTACAGGAAGGACAGGCGCTCGCTCTCAAAGCCGGGCAGCACATAGGAGAAGCCCTCCTCCACAAACGCCTCCTCCTGACTCTTGGCGTGGACCAGGATGAGGTCAGCGTTGCCGTACTTGGCGGCAGCGATCGCCTTGCCGGTGCCGACGGACTGGATCTCCACGGTGTAGCCGTACTTCTCCTCAAACACCGGCAGAAGGTTCCCCAGCAGGCCGGAGTCGTTGACGGAGGTGGTGGTGGACAGGCGGATGGTCCCGGTCTCCCCGGCGGCGGGGGTGATCTCGCCGGTATAAGCGGGCGCGCCGTCCAGCAGGTAGAAGAGGCTGTCCCCAAAGTCTGCCTGGCCGTACTGAGCGGCCATGGCCCTCCCCTCCTCGGAGAGGAACCATTGGATGAGCGCCTGTGCCCCGGCGGTGTTGATGTCCACGCCGGTTACGGCGCTGCCATCGGCGTTGGTGAAGGGCGCGTCGGGGTTCACCGCCAGCAGGGTGTAGATATTTATCATCTCGTCGTCCGCCTCCTTGAGGATCACGGTGTCCACGGCGGGGGCGGGGTCCTGGATGACGGCATGGATGACAGACTCATGGCCGCTGCCGCCGCAGGCAGACAGAGCCATTGTCATTGCAGATACAAGAAGTACCGCAATGAGCCTGTTCCTTTTTCTCATAGCTTAACTTCCTCCTTTTCGTCATAATGACCTTTTATTTTCTGTATCATTATACTTTTTAAGATTTTCATAAGGAATGAAATAATGGGAACAGTTTATGGTATTTTGAACATAGAAAAATGAATATTATTATGGAAAAATGAGAACCGTTTACGCCAAACTGGTATGGTTATATTTACAATTATTGGCTCTTTCTTTCAATCCAGATATGGTATAAAGTATCTACATAATATTTATAAGAAAATAAGAAAAGAGGTAATGAACGTGAACATGAATACGAATCTAAAGAAAATTGTCATGACAGCATTATTCGCCGCACTGGCATGTGCAGCGACCATGTCCATCCGGATTCCCACGCCGGGAACCGGCGGATATATACATCCCGGAGACGCCCTCGTCATTCTCTCCGGCGTCATCCTTGGCCCAATCTGGGGGCTTCTGGCGGCAGGAATCGGCTCAGCTATGGCAGATTTGCTGGGCGGATACTTTATCTATGTGCCGATTACATTTGCAGTCAAGGGAATCATTGCATGGATTGCGGGTATACTTTACATGAAGGTTGGAAAGACGTCTAAGAGTCAATGTACGGCTGTCATCCTTGGAGGAATCGCAGATATCGTCCTTGTAGCCGGAGGGTATTTTCTCTGCGAGATACCTCTCTATGGAGTGACCGCGGCAATGGCAAGTATTCCCGCCAATCTGATTCAGGGGCTTAGCGGACTTATCATTGCATTTGTACTGTACCCGATTCTAATGGCAGTACCGGATATCAGGCAGATTACCCATAGCTCTCACGCATAGTATTGCTTCTGATTATAAAATGAGGCTGTCAGGAAATGTTGTGTTTTCTTCAACATTTCCTGACAGCTCCTTTCTTACATTATAAATGTCTTAAAGATACAGATTCTTATATACCTTTCGGTCTTTCACCACCAGCACAACACACAGCAACACAAACACTCCTCCAAAGGCCAGAACCGTCATCCATGCCGCAAACGACGCCCCGATTCCGTATATATAACCAATCAACAACTGATAAACACTGGTAAGCCCTGTCCTAAGCACCTCTGACAGACCGTTAATCCTTCCCCTGTGGCTTGCCGGCATTCGTTTCGTCAGATACGGGCTTTCCGCCAGCATACTGAACACCTCGCCCCAGGTCAGCACAATCATGGCAATATAATATACAGGTATCCACCCCATAAACAGCAGAAATATCCCGAACCCCGCAACCAGAAGCACCTGGCCTAAAAGCGTCTTGACCGTTTCCGAAATCCATGGAAACATTCTGGTAAACAAGGGAGTAAATACCACAACCACCACACAATTCACACTGGTAATGGAACCGAAAATCACAGCCCCATTATCACCGTGCAGCCTGGCCAAATCCAGAGGCAGCAAATAATTATACATCTGGTAAGTAGCATAGTAACCGCTGACTGCCAGGATATAGAGAACTATCATTTTATTCTCTTTTAAGACCGTCCACAGTCCCTCTCCTTCCCTGTCAGCCTGATATACAGCCTTCTGGCTGGTATCCATTACCGGAGTGATATCCTTCACCATGAAGAAAATCAGTACCACAGAACAGCCGATGGCTGCCCCGCTGATTAGAAAAGCCAGCCATAGATAATCCCGAAGCAGAAACCCTGCAATCGTCGGAGACATGACAAATCCCAGGTTCGTACAGAGATATTGTAGAGAATATGCCCGTTCGCGGTCGTCCGTCACCGTAATATCCGCCGTCAGCGCATTATAGGACGGATGCTCCATACTCTGGCATGTGGCCGCAATAAACATCAGAACAATAGACTTGCCCGATAACGGAATCACGGCACAGACCACATAACAGACCACGGAAACAATATCCAGATAAACAATATTCATTTTTTTATTTAGATGGTCTGCCATCTTCCCGCCAATCAGATTAGCAGGCAGGGACAAAATCCCTACTAATGCCATAACCCATGCGATATGCTTTGCACTCATCCCCATTTTCTGGCTCAGAATCATTGTCAGCATAGGCCAAATCATGGCGCCCATGGCAGTAACCAGCCTTCCAAAGCACAGGATATAAATCTCCCTGCGCAATCCCTTATATTGTGATATTAATTTCATCTTTTTCATCCAATCTTATTGTATTCCCCATATCTGTCTGCCTTTTACATCAAAGTTACGCCTCCGTCTGCAGTTTGTCTTGGTAATGATTGTATTCCACATCCTTATAAATGTCAATCAGGATTACCCATAAGTAAAAATAAGCCGACATATAGATCACGCCTTATTTCTAAACGAACCTATATACCGGCTTCATCCATCTATTACTTTCTCAGTTTAAACTGTCTCACCAGATTCCTAAGCATCTGAGACTGACTGGACAATTCTTCACTTGTCGCCGCACTTTCTTCTGCCGTTGCCGAATTCGTCTGAACAACACTGGAAATCTGATTCATACCATTCGTAGCCTGCTCAAGAGACATAGACTGCTCTACCGCTGCCTCCGCAATCTTGTCCACCAGACCCGAAATCGCACGACTGCTCTCTACCACCTTCTCCAACGACTGAGCCGTTTCATTGGCAATCTCCATACCTTTATCCACAGCGCTGACAGCTCCCTGAATCAATTCAGACGTGCTCTTAGAAGCGCTGGCAGACTTCCCTGCAAGATTCCGCACTTCGTCAGCCACAACCGCAAAGCCCTTTCCGGCTTCGCCCGCCCTGGCAGCCTCCACAGCCGCATTCAGCGCCAAAATATTTGTCTGGAAAGCAATATCCTCAATAGTCTTGATAATCTTTCCAATCTCCGCCGACCGCTTTCCAATCTCATCCATGGCAGCAACCATTTCCTGCATCTGCTGATTACATACTGCTGTCTCCTCTCCGGATTGAGCCGAAATATTCCTGGCGTCCGCCGCATTTTGGGCTGTCCCCTGGACATGCTCAGCAATTCCTGAAATCGTTGCCGTAAGTTCTTCAACCGAAGCCGCCTGTTCTACGGAGCCCTGAGAAAGAGCCTGGGCGCCTGACGCCATCTGGTCACTGCCCATAGACACCTGGTCCGCCGAAACATCAATCTGCCCCAACGCGCTGCTAAGTCTTCGGTTCATCTTACGCACAGAGAGCAGAACCCCTTCAAATGCACCGATATAGCTCTCCTCTGCCTTTGTCCTGACCGTAAAATTACCTTCTGCCATCTCCTCCAGGACGTACTTCAAATCCGTAACAATCCGGTTCAATGTGTCTACCATTCGGGCAAATGTATTCGACAACATTCCAATCTCATCCTCATTTGCCGCCTCAAGAGTCACATCCAGATTACCCTCTGCAATACTGTTGGCCGCCTTAACAATACCCTGAACAGGTCTTAACACTCTTCTCAAAACCAAAATAATCGTAGCGATAATAACAATCAAAACCACCACAGAAAGGGCAACCATCAAATAAATCGTATTCTTGATCAAAGCGTCAATATCTCTTGTCCGAACGGCTGTCAACGCCCACCAAGTCTCCCCTGCTGCATTGATTGGCGTAAAGAACCTCGTAACCTTACTACCGTCCTCCCGTGTCGTTTCAATCTGGAATTCCGTATCTCCACCCATCTTTTCCTGAATTGCCTTCAGCTCTTTGGCATTCGGAGTAAAGTCTGAAAGAGACTTCCCGATATCTTCTTTGGCCTCACTGTCATAGATAATCATCTCACTGGCATTGTAAATCGTACAGTACATGCTGGGATAATCCTCATTGGTAGTCTCAACCTTATCAAAATTGGTGACATTAATATCCGCCACCACGATCCCCTTGAGCTCACTGTTATGGACTACCGGACTTGCATAGGAAACCATAGAAACTCCGTTATAATCATAAGGGTCTGTAACCACGCTGTCCATCTTCTCAGCCGCCTGCTTATAATAATTCTCCTGAGAATAGACCTCATACGCACCGAAAGGCTCCACCTTTCCTGTTGCATGATCCGCCCCTATGTAGAACGCATAATCCTTCATATCCTCCTGAAACTTATACGCCTCAAACATTACGCCCACGCCCTCAAGATCTTCGTTATTGACCGCTGCATTCCGCGCCGTCTCACTCAGGTACACTTCAATATCATAGTTAATCGGCGTCATCACTCTTCCATAGATACTGCTCTGACAAAGAGCTACTGCCTCCGGATCCGTAGGCACTATATTCAGCGACGGGTCAGCCTCGGCCTTCTGATAAGACTTCTCCAGAAATGCCTGCATATCCTTTGAAGCAGTCTCCGATTCATCAAATATCGTCTGAATATCCTTGGCATTTGAACTACAGATTGCCTCCAGTTCACCGTAAGTAGCCTCTGTAATTGCCGACTCGGACATAAAGACCGTAATCCCTACAAGGATTACCAGGCTGACAGCCAGAATCGAACCAATCACCAAGGCAAGTTTTTGAGCCAGCTTCAATTTTTTTAACATATTTTTTCCTCCTTCACAAAGCCTAAAAATACCAGGCTCATTCTCTCATGTGTTTCCTTTGCTTTTCTCCACCTTTACGTTATACTTTTTGAAACCCCAACCAGAACCTTCTGTAAAAAACAAAATAGTATGGTAAGAACCACACTATTTTACAGTCGCCTTGGAAAAGTGAACATAAATACTCACTTCTGCCCATTGCCCATATTCATACCTGTCAAAATCATCCTCTTAGCGTGAAATATCGGAAATATTCTCGAACCTCTCATAACAACTCTCTTTTCGACCTCATATGCGCAATCTCAGCAGCCTCATCGTTTGCAAAAAGTGTACCTTTGCAAATTCCGCATATTTTTTTTAACTGTTGAAGAGTATAACATAAAAATAACCCATTTACAATGAATTTTGACATATAAAAATTTATTATTAAGAATTAATTATTGAACTTGAATTTATATCTTTCATGTACATAAATGTACAGATTATCGCATTGAACAGGCTGCTTTTCATCTTCATTGCAGCGCAAGGCAGCTTCAAAGGATTCTGAATCAGTGTGAAAACGCAGCATTAGTCAAAAAACTGGGGAAAGGGACATACAGGCTCATCTCGCAGCCTCACAGTCCCGATACGCCCGAAGGGCCTTATTAAACTTTAGCGTCTTTTCCCCCACCAGCTTAGCCGCCCCCAGGGGATAATGGTCCGGCAGTATCTCCGAAGCCGCCTCCGGCTCCCAGTAGAAAACTCCACATTCCTCCTGCCCGTCCTGCTCCATCATAGCGGCTACACAGTCGCTCACAATCTTATAACTGCCCTCGTCGTCATATTCCAGTCCGCCCACCTCTGCAATCATGACAGGCTTATGAAAGGCCATGGAATAGCCCTTTAATTTCTCAGAAAGCATATCCTTATCACTCTTAAACTGCTGCCAGTAGGGATAATAGGAGAAGCCTAATATATCCGTCTTTCCATTTTCAGCAAAGAAATTATCCAAAAAAGCGCCGCAAAAATCATTGTTGCATACCTCTGCCAGATGGGTAATTACCTGACACTTTGGACACACCTCCTTCACCGCATCATAACCCATATTCAGGAAGCGAACCAACTGCTTCGGCTCATCCTTTAGGCTCCCTCTGGGCCACATCAGCCCATTGTTAATCTCATTACCCACCTGCACCCATTCCGGACAAACACCATTGTCCGCAAACAGCCTCATAACCTCCCTCGTGTGGTCTGCGATTCGTTTCTCTAACTGATTATCTGTATCATTCCTCCACTTCTGTGGGATATCTTGGTGCTCTGGATCGGCAAAATGATCGCTGTAATGGAAGCCTACCATCAGCTTCATTCCCTTCTCCTTCACGCGCTTTGCCATCTTAAGCACATTTTTTCCATCACAGAAGCCAAGCATACAAAGTTCATCCTCTGTTTTCTGCCAGAAAGCCTCCTCTGGCGGATTGACGAAAACACGAAGTCGAACCCCATTTACCCCCAATTCCTTTAACGCTTCTAATAAATCCGTCTCCTCATCTGCTTCATTCAGCCAGCGATATCCCATTGTCTCCAACTGGGTCGCCCATCCTAAGTCTACGCCATAAATTATTTGTTTCATCATTCTTCTACTCCTTTCACACATCACATCGACACTATGATTCTTTATGCAGTATATTTCCATGCAGACGCAGCGCCGATGCCCAATGTCGGACTGCATCATACAAGGTTATGATAACCGGTATGGAAACAATCAGGATACAGAGAAACAGCATACTCTTTACTCCAAACCGGTCAATCACGAAGCCAGAGTACAACAGACTGACAATTCCCGCCACACTGTTATATACCGCGTCTGCAATATTGTGCCCCAGGTTACGATACGCAGGCGCAACATTTCTTTCTGTTACACTTCGCATTGTAGGCAGCATAATCCCCACGCCCATATTGAGGAGACATGAACCGGCGAAAATCATGACCGGCGATACAGCGCCAAATGCCAGCGCCATTGTCAGAAAGGGCAGCAATGCAATCAATATATACCGTAGACGGAGGGAATATTTCTCCAGCTTATCTGCCAAAGCAATAAACGGCACCTGTGTAATGGCACAGATGAACGCATCTATTCCAATGTCCGCGACAGTACCTCCAACACTTTGAAGAACCGCTGTCTTCAGATTATTTATCGGCGCAACCGCCAGCCCAACCAACAACAGTATGATAATCAGATAACTATATCCTGGCCCATCGTTGGAGCATGTGGAAAACATTTGTTTCAGGGAACGGACGCTAAAACCGCCAGCCGGTTTCTCCTGCGCCGCATCCTTACTGTCCGGAAGCATAACCGCTGCTGCAATGCCCGTCAGCAGGAAAAATGTACCGAATATCAGCATAAAATGATAGCCAAAAGCTGAGACAAGCTGTCCAAGTATCACAGACGTAATCGCAAACATAAGAGACGGCAGGCAGCGGATTTTCCCATAAATCGAAAGATTATTTTCGCAGGTCAGCAAAAGCCATGAATCTATATTTGTCGCATGGGGCAGAGACACGAACCCCAGCAATGGATACAAAACGGCAAGTACGAGAATACTGTCGTAAGAAAAGTAAATCAAATACATCAACACCCCTGCCGCCAAAAAGCATAGGATTGAAACCTTCCGGTTCGTATGAAAACGGTCACACACCATCCCCCAGATAAATGAACCCAGAAACGCCGCCAGGAGATAGGAGGCCAGAAATATACTTACAACCGTATTGGTAATTCCCTTTGTCAAAAGATATGACATTAAAAAGCCAATAAATGAAGCATGAAAACTCCAGTATGAAACTTCAAGCACAGAAAATCCAATCCAATATGATTTCTTCATTGTACTCATAATTATTTCCTCTCAATTCTATTAATCAAATATTAACCAAATTATAGAAAATCATTGACGTAATGGGAATATCATTTATAATCTGATATATAGACAAAATTGAACCCGTAATGCGCGGCAAAAATATTGTCCCCATAGATTGAAAGGAGTCTTCCATATGCTACAATTTTCAGCATATCTCTATGATGAAGATCTTGATAATTATAATGTAAACCTTCCTTTTCTGGTTCATAGCTGCGGCAGGGTTTCTTTTAACGGCAATAAAAACATGAGTATAAACCGACTGTACGGCAGAAAAGACTTCCAGATTATCTATATCCATCAGGGAAAGGGTCATTTTTTCTTAAATAACCAGGAGGTTATATTAAACGAAGGCTGTACTATAGTTTACCAGCCTTTTGAAATACAGCAGTATTCTTTTCGTTATTTAGAAAATGCACAATTTTACTGGCTGCATTTTTCCGGAAATGATATCCCCAATCTATTAGAGGAAGCAGGGTTAGACCAGCAGGTAATAAATACCGGAATGGCATCCTACATTCCAGCTTTGTTTGAAGGAATCATACGCGAGCTTAGCATGAAACAGGCGGGCTATCTTCAGATTACCAATCTGAAAGGACAAGAGCTGATCTGGATGCTTGCACGGGAGGCGCAGAAGCAGAAGCACAGAAACAGGAATGGCTATAATGAGGAAATGGAAGAAATCCTGGAAACCATCCATCTGAAATACAATCAGGATTTAACAACAGAACAACTGGCAAGGACATATGGAACAAGCACCGGCTGGTTTATAAAAGAATTTTCAAAATATACCGGTTGCACTCCGAAAAAATATATTAATGAAGTCCGGCTGAACCATGCAAAAGAGCTGCTCAGCTCTACCAACTATAATATAAGCAAGATTTCAACTGTGTGCGGATTCGAGAATCCATTATATTTCAGCAGGTATTTTCAGAAAAACT
>OFGR01003083.1_pt1 | contig 10262 bp, 8 predicted proteins | sample 1521811 | NCBI WGS metagenome assembly OFGR01 (sample SAMEA3504098, study PRJEB24116) | mouse gut metagenome | biome: mouse gut; feature: mouse-associated habitat; material: faeces | place: Denmark | collected 2011
GGATTCCTCGCCCTCGAGAAGCATGACGATCCGGTCCACGCCGGGGGCGATGCCCGCGTGGGGCGGCGCGCCGTAGCAGAAGGCGTTGTACATGGCGGGGAATTTGCTCTTCACGTCCTCCTCGCCCAACCGCACCAGCCGGAAGGCCTTGACCATGATCTCCGGGTCGTGGTTGCGCACCGCGCCGGAGGAGAGCTCCACGCCGTTGCACACCAGATCGTACTGGAAGGCCGTGATGCTCAGGGGATCCACCTCGCCCCGGATGGCCTTTTCCAGGATCTCCGCCCCGCCGTTGGGCATGGAGAAGGGGTTGTGGCAGAACTCCAGCTCCCCGCTCTCCTCGCCGATCTCATACATGGGGAAATCCACGATCCAGCAGAACTCGTACCGCTCCCTGTCCATGTGGTTGGGGCACAGAGCCCCCAGCTTGGACCGGAGCACGCCGGCGGTCTTCTGGGCCGCGCCCTTCTTCCCGGCGGTGAGGCCCACGAAGCACCCGGGCGTCAGGCCCAGCTTCTCCACAGCCTGGTCCTTTCTCTCCGCCACAAACTTGCTGATGCCGCCCACCAGCTCGCCCTTCTCGTCCAGCCGGAACCAGTAGGCCTTGTTTCCCGCCTGGACCTCCACGTCCGCGCACAGCTTGTCGATCTGCTTTCTGGCGGCGGTGAAGCCGGTGACCACAATGGCCTTCACCGTGTTCCCGGCAAAGGGCTCAAAGCCGCAGTCCGCCAGCAGCTCCGTGGCGTCCTGGACCGTCAGGTCAATGCGGAGGTCCGGCTTGTCGGAGCCGTAGGTCTCCATGGCCTCCCGGTAGCCGATGCGGCGGAAGGGGGCGGCGGAGGCCACGTTGTACTTGCCGTACTTGGCGAAGATGGGGGGGAAGACGTCCTCCAGCACCGCGAACACGTCGTCCTGGGTGGCAAAGCTCATCTCCATGTCCAGCTGGTAGAACTCACCGGGGGAGCGGTCCCCCCGGGCGTCCTCGTCCCGGAAGCAGGGGGCGATCTGGAAGTACTTGTCAAAGCCGGAGGCCATCAGCAGCTGCTTGAACTGCTGGGGAGCCTGGGGCAGGGCGTAGAACTTGCCCGGATGCTTCCGGGCCGGCACCAGGTAGTCCCGGGCCCCCTCGGGGGAGGAGGCGGTGAGGATGGGGGTGGTGATCTCCAGGAAGCCGTGGTCCGTCATGGCCTGCCGGATGGCGGAGACCACGTTGCAGCGCAGGACAATGTTGCTCTTCACCTCCGGGTTGCGGAGATCCAGATAGCGGTGCTTCAGCCGCAGGGTCTCGTCGGCCTCCCGGCTGCGGCCGATCTGGAAGGGGAGCTCGTTGTACCGGCACTTGCCCAGCACCTCGATCCGCTCCGGCAGCACCTCTATTTCGCCGGTGGGCAGGTTCTTGTTCTTGCTGCTCCGCTCCCGGACCGTGCCCTCCACGGAGATGACGCTCTCCTTGTTCAGGCCGTGGATGATCTCCATCATCTCCTCGGTCTCAATGACCACCTGGGTGGTGCCGTAGAAGTCCCGGAGGATCACAAAGGCGAAGTTCTGCCCCACCTCCCGCACATTCTCCATCCAGCCGGAGAGCTTTACCTTCTGCCCTGCGTGCTCCATGCGGAGCTCGTTGCAGGTATGGGTCCGATTCTGTGTCATACATCATTCCTCTTTTCAAAAACAAATTGTATAATATGAGTACAATATCTCATCTAGTGATTGTCCGCGATCTGCGCCATGACATCGCTCAGCCATCGCTCCTGGTCCGCTGTGCGGATTGGCCAGGTCTTTCCATCGAAGCGCAGATCCAGATCCCCAAAGAAATTATTGAGGTGCAGCATATATCCGGTCCCGGCGCTGCCGTCCGGCAGGGGGACCTGCTCAAAGGCTAGGGAGAGCTCCCACTTGAAGTCCCCTTCGTCTATCCGGTGGGTTCTGGTTCCCCTGGGCATCCACCAGAGGGGAGACCGGCGGAACCTCTGTCCCTGGAGGCGCTCCAGCAGGGAGGAGAAGGCTTCATCCTCCGGCAGCAGGGACAGATTGTTCTCCAGCCCCCTGTCCTGATCGGTGGAAAAGCTGCCTTTGATTCCCATGCACTGCTCCAGCTCCATGCCGGGACAGATCTCCTCCAGCGTCATGGGCCGCCCATACCATATACACACAGCGGCTGCCGCCAGGAGCAGCGCTCCAACACACAGGATGAGACGCATTCTTTTCCTCATGCTCATCCCTCCTTTCTCCCGGCAGGGCAGGCGGCGCTCGTTACTGAATCACGCTGCCCTGACTGCGCCGGTCCAGCTCCGCCCGGACCCTCTCCAGGGTCCCCTGGAAGTCCAGCTTGGTCTGCTCCCCGGAGACCATGTCCTTGCAGGCCACCACGCCCTCCCGAATCTCGTCCTCTCCCAGAAACACCACAAAGGGCACGCCGGTCTTGTCCGCGTAGCTCATCTTGGCCTTGAACTTCTTCTGCTCCGTGTACAGCTGCACCCGCAGCCCCGCCTGCCGGAACCGGGTGGCCAGGGCGATGGCGTGGGAGATGACGCCGATGCTCCCGTTTTCGTCAAAGGTGACCCCCCGCTCCTCCAGGCCGGCCAGCATGACGGGGACATGCTTTTCCACCGCCTCCTGGTACTGGGCGGGCAGTTCCAGCCGCTGCTCCACATCCTTCACTCGTTCGATGCCTGTCATCGGTCCTTGCTCCTTTCTGTTACTGCCGTTACTCTGCTGTTTATCTGCGCTCCATCTGCACCACGCCGCCTACGATGGCGTAGTCGGGGCGGATGGAGGTGGTGCCGGTCAGGCTGTTGCCGTCGGCGCCGGCGAACTGGTACTCCCCGTCCTCCAGGTGGAAAACGGTGATGTCCGCCAGGTACCCCGCTTTCAGCTTGCCCAGGTCCTTCATGGCGAAGTATTTGGCCGGGGCGGCGGTGACCTTCTCCACGCAGTCGGGGAGGGAGATGCCAAGGGCCAGCATCTTGTCCATGGTCACCGGCAGGCTGTACACCGGGCCGTCGATGTTAGCCTGGTGCAGGTCGGTGCTGATGACGTCGGGGACGAACCCCTGGGAGAAGGCGGCCCGGGCGGTGTTGTAGTCGGCAGTGGTGTGACCCACCGAGACGGTAACCCCCATCTCGACGGCCGCTTTGATAAATTCTATGGAGTTGGGCTGCTCCGGGGCCAGAGTGACCAGCCGCACGCAGCCCTCCGCCGCCGCCTGGAGGCGCTTCAGCATGGCGGTATCCGGGTCGTGGAGGTAATCCCCGTTCTGGGCTCCCTTTTTGGCCATGCACAGGAAGGGCCCCTCCAGATGGGCGCCCACCACCTCCGCCCCACCGGAATGTTTGGCCCGGTGGGCGGCGGTGTTTTTGCAGATGGCGGTAAGCTGGTCCTCGGGCAAGGTCATGCCGGCGGGGCAGAGATAGGCGACCCCCTGGGACAGCTCAAAGTCAGCGATTTTTTGCAGGCCGTCGGGGGTGGCATCGGAAAAATCCTCCCCCACACAGCCGTGAAAGTGGACATCCACCAGGCCGGGAATCACATAACACCCGGCGGCGTCCAGAATCCGGTCGTCTCCGCTGGCCGAGGCGATTTGTCCGCCGTCGGTAAGTACATCCCGGGAGAGAAAGCCCTGTTCCAGGTCGAAGACCCGGCCGTTGATAATTCTCATACCTTCACTCCGGCGGCGATCACCTTACTGAGGGCGGCCTCATCCGCCACCATCACCACGTCGGGGTGGAGCTGGAGGATGGAGCCCTGGCAGTGGGGGTCCACCGCTCCGCAGATGGTGTTATACACTGCCTCGGCCTTCTCCTCGCCGCTGGCGATAAGGAGGATCTTCTTGGCGGCCATGATGGGGCCGATGCCCATGGTGAAGGCCTGGCGGGGCACGTCGTCCCGAGTGGCGAAAAAGCGGGCGTTGGCGTCGATGGTGCGCTCGGTCAGGTCCACCACGTGGGTGGGGGTGACGAAGACGTCGGCGGGCTCGTTGAAACCGATGTGGCCGTTGTGGCCCACGCCCAGCAGCTGCAGGTCGATGCCGCCCAGGGAGCGGATGTAGGCGTCGTAGGCGGCGCACTCGGCGTCGGCGTCGGCGGCCAGGCCGTCGGGCACCCGGGTGTTTTCGGGGAGAATGTCCACGTGGTCAAAGAGCTGCTTTTGCATGAAGTAGCGGTAGCCCTGGTCGTGCTCGGGGGAAAGGCCCTTGTACTCGTCCAGATTGACGGTGCGGACCTCTTTAAAGGTGATATCCCCGGCCTTGTTCCACTCGATAAGCTGCTTGTACATGCCGATGGGGGTGGACCCGGTGGCCAGGCCCAGCACGCAGTCAGGGCGGTGGATAATCTCGGCGGCCATCACATGGGCGGCCCGGCGGCTCATGGCATCGTAGTCTTTTTCACGGTAGATTCTCATAGGACATAACTCCTTTACAAAATATATTTTTGTATTTATGCTCTGCCCTCGGGCAGGCTGGCGGCGGCCATGGACTGGCCCACGCGGCGGAATTTTTCGTCAGGCAGCTCGGGGGTGAGCTTACCCTCCAGCTGGGGATACTCGTCAGCCAGCACCTGTTTGGCGGTGTCCAGGATCAGGTCGCCCCCCTTGCCGCTCATGACCCGGCCCAGCAACAGCACGTGGCGGCAGCCGTAGAGGTGGTGGTAGTAGGCCAGGGTGTGGCCCAGGTAGACGCCGATGGACGCATACACCTGGGCGGCCCGGGGGTCGCCGGCCTCCATCAGCTTCTGGACGGCCTTCAGCTTCTCGGCGGGGGAGGCTCCCTCGTCCAGCTCAATGCCGGCCCGGGGGGCAAGCTTGATCACGCCGTCCTGAGAGAAGTATTTCACGCCGCAGCCGATATCGCCGCTCCACTCGTCCCGCATGGCGCCCTCCTGGGCGTCTACGGGGACGAAGGCCAGCTCGTTGAGCCAGCCGGTGATACAGCCGTTCTCGTCCACATAGCCCACCGCCTCGCTGGTGCCCATGGCGATGCCCAGGACGTTGTTGTCCTCCAGGCTCATGGCCCCGGCCAGGGCGGAAACATCGCCGTCGTTTACCACGGCGTAGGGGACGTTGCCAAAGGTATCGGTGACGGCGCGGATGTAAATGTCCTTCACCTTGGCGTCAAAAAGGTCCTTGGGCACCTGGAGGAAGAGGGAGGCGCTCATGGTGCGGTTTTCGATGTAGACACCGGCGGAGCTGATGCCCACCGCGTCCACACGGGGCATATGCTCCGCGGCGGACTTCAGCGCCGCCACGATACCGTCATAGTGATAGTCCGGATCGGCGTTGATCTTGGGGAACCAGACCACCTCCTCGGAGTAGACCGTCTCCCCGTTTACCACGGCGGAGACCTTCCGGTCGCTGCCGCCGGCGTCAAAACCGATGCGGCAGCCGTCCATATGCCGGCCGATGGCCTTGGGGTCGTCCTTCTGCTCCGGCACCTTGTCGCAAAGCACCACCTCAAAGGGGTGCTCAAAGACGTTGGCCATATAGTCAAAATCAAACTCCTGAATGCCACCGGTGGAGAAATCCTCCCGGAGGTAACGGGCCACGTCCTCGTCTCCGGCCACATAGACCTTGAAGCCGCCCTTCATCCAAAGGATGGTCTTCACCAGGCGGTTCACATAGTACCGGTCGGCCTCCGCCATCTCCGGGGTGCCGTGGATAAAGGTGTGGCAGACAGCCATCTGGCCGCTGGCCCGCTCCACGGCGATATCCACCGGCTTTTTGGCGGTGGCAAGGAAGGCTTGGTTAAACTTCAGAACAGGCAGAAAACCAGGGTCCAGGGGGGGAGCGTTTTTCACAGGGACTTCAATTCCGGCGTGTTTCATGTTTTGTTACCTCCTAGATGATTCGGTGCGGGAGAGCCTGTTTTCCATCCCTGCGGGACCCTCCCTGAGATGGGAAGCAGGCTCTAAACTGCGAGATTTGCCCACTGTGACTATTGTACCATGGTTTTCCCCTTCTGTCATGGGTTTTGAGAAAATTTTTCAACAAAAATAAGAATTGAAAACTTTTTCCTGCTATGGTATACTTATTTGTAACCTAAAATGTAGGGATGGAAAGGAGTGTTTCTGTCATGGATCAACAAGCTGTTCTGAAGTCTGCCCAGTCCTGGGTGCGGGAGGAATTGGAGCGGTGCGTCCGCTTCTGGCTGGACCACGGCATGGACCGGGAGCACGGGGGCGTCTACACCTGTCTGGACCGAAAGGGGGAGGTTTACTCCACCGATAAAAGCGTCTGGATGCAGGGGCGGTGCGGGTGGATGTTCTCCTGCCTCTGCCACACCTACGGCTCCAGGCCGGAGTGGCTGGAGGCCGCCAAAAGCTGCCTGGACTTTTTGGAGGAGCACTGCATCAACCACAACGCCGGGGGCCGGATGTACTTCACCGTCACCGGGGAGGGAAAGCCGCTGCGTCAGCGCCGCTACTGCTACTCCGAGGCCTTTTACGCCCTGGCCAACGCCGAGTATTACGGCGTCACCGGCGAGCCGGAGCGCCTGGAGCGGGCCCGGCGGGCCTATGACCTCTACTGGGATCTGAACCACGGCATGGCCGATCCCACGGGCCTGGGCCCCAAGACCATCCCGGAGACGCGCTCCGGCCGGTCCTTCGGCGGCCCCATGATCATCCTCAACGTCACCGGGGTCCTGCTGCGGACGGACCCCCAGCGGCGGGAGCTCTATGAGGACCGCGCCCGCCAGTGCGTGGACGAGATCTTCAAGTACCACGTCAAGCCGGAGCTGAAGTGCGTGCTGGAAAACGTGGACCCCGACGGCTCTCCCCGCCTCTACCACACCGAGGGCCGGGTGGTGAACCCCGGACACGACATCGAGGGGGTGTGGTTCCTCCTGGAGCACGCCCAGCGCACCGGGGACAAGGAGCTCGTCGGCAAGGCCGCCCAGATCTTCGACTGGGCCATCGCCGCCGGCTGGGACGAGGAGTACGGCGGGCTGCTGTACTTCATCGACTGCCTGGGCAAGCCGCCGGAGGCGTATGAGCACGACATGAAGCTCTGGTGGCCCCACAACGAGATCCTGATCGCCTCCAGTATGCTCTGCCGGGATACGGGGGACGAGAAGTACCTGGACTGGTTCTGGAAGACGGAGGACTACTGCCGGGAGCACTTCTGCGACCCGGACTACGGCGAGTGGTACGGCTACCTCCGCCGGGACGGCAGGCCCACCATGCCCTCCACCAAGGGCTCCACCTTCAAGGGCCCCTTCCATGTGCCCCGGTCCCTCATCCTGGCGGAAAAGGCCCTTGGACAGATTCTGGACAGAAACTAGCCAAGGCGCGGCATGGCCCCGCGCCGGAAAGGAGCGGAGCATGCCGGAAATCAATGCTTTTGAAAAGATCAGCAACGCCTACTACAGCCTGACCGCCGCCGAAAAAAAGGTGGCCGACTATGTCATTATCCACCAGCAGGAATCCCAGTACATGTCCATCTCCGAGCTGGCGGAGGCCTGCGGCGTGGCGGAGGCCACCATTTCCCGCTTCGCCAGGCGGCTCAATTACAAGGGCTACAACGCCTTCAAGCTGGCGGTGGCCCACTCCACCGCCGGGCGGTCCGCCGGCAACCCCCTCTCCGGCCAGGTGCTGGCCGAGGACGGCGTGTCCGACGTGTGCCAGAAGCTGTTCGCCGCCAACGTGGACGCCATGGAACAGACCCTGAGCCTCCTCCGGCCGGAGGATGTGACCGCCGCCGGCGACCTGCTGGAGCGGGCGGACAAGGTGCTGTGCATGGGCCAGGGGGGCTCCATGGTCATGGCCCAGGAGGCCGCGCACCTGTTCTCCACCGCTTTTGGGAAGTATTTCGCGGTGACGGACTCCCATATGCAGGCCATCGCCGCCGCCCAGCTGGGGCCCCGGGACGTGATCTTGTACTTCTCCTATTCCGGGGCCACCAGGGACATGGTGGAAAACTGCCTGCTGGCCCGGGAACGGGGGGCCAGGATCGTTCTGGTCACCCGCTTTCCCAAGTCCCCCGGAGCGGCCCTGGCCAGCGTGGTGCTCCAGTGCGGCGCCAATGAGAACCCCCTTCAAATGGGCTCGGTGGCCGCCCGCATCGCCATGATCTTCGTGCTGGACGTCCTCTTCTCCGAGGTCTGCCGCCGGGATCTGCCGGCCTGCCGCGCCCGCCGCCGCCAGGTGGCGGACGCCCTGTCGGAGAAGCACCTCTGAGAACCTGCGCTCACAGGCGCTGCACGCTGCCTGGCCGGGCGCCGCCCTGCTTCCGCGAAGAAAAAATTCAGAACAAGAAAATTCTGAAAATTTTTTTCAGATAGGTATTGACTTTCTGCACAGTTTCTAGTACCATGCAATTAGTTCCCTATCGCGATTTCCACAAGTACATCAGGCACATATTTAAAAGGAGGATGACATGAAAATGAAGAAAGCTCTTGCACTGCTTCTGGCGATGGTCATGACCATCGCTCTGGTTGCCTGCGGCAGCCAGAATGACCCTGCCCCCAGCAACCCCGATCCCGCCCCCGCGACGACCCCCGACGAGGATAAGACTTCCGATCCCGAGCCCGCTCCCGCCGAGCCCGCCGGGGCCAGCGAGATCAGCCTGTGGGTCTACCCCGTAGGCGGCTGGGGTGTCGAGGACAACGTCAAGGCCCTGACCGACGCCTTCACCGCCGAAACCGGCGTTGCCGTGAAGGTGGAGTACCTGGCCTATGCCGACGGCGACGACAAGGTCAACGCCGCCCTCTCCGCCGGCAACGCGCCCGACCTGATTCTGGAAGGGCCCGAGCGCCTGGTCGCCAACTGGGGCGCCAACGGCCACATGGTGGACCTGGCCGACATGCTGGACGATACCGACAAGAGCGAGCTGCTGGAAGCCGCTCTGACCCCCTGCATCAACGGCGAGGGCAAGATGTATGAGTATCCCATGTGCATGACCGCCCACTGCATGGCCATCAACCTGGATGCCTTCAAGGAAGCCGGCGCCGACCAGTACATCGATCTGACCACCCGCACCTGGACCACCGAGAATTTCTTCAAGGCCATTGAGGCCCTCTACGCCCACTACAACCAGACCGTGGCCGCTGTGTTCTGCGGCGGTCAGGGCGGCGACCAGGGCACCCGCGCCCTCGTCAACAACCTCTACGGCGGCACCTACACCAACGCCGACCACACTGCCTACACCTGGGACGATGCCAAGAACATCCAGGCCCTCGAGGCCCTGCGCGACGCCGAGGGGATCGACTATGACGCCGCTCTGCAGGGCGGCGACGAGATCGCCAAGTTCTACCAGGGCGTGCTGAAGATGGCCTTCTGCTGGAACAGCGCCCAGCAGCTCAATCCCAACTCCGCCGGCACCGGCGAGGGCAAGACCGTCACCGGCGAGGAGATCGTTTACATGAGCTTCCCCACGCCCGACGGCAGCCCCGCTGAGCTCTGCGGCGGCATCTGGGGCTTCGGCATCTTTGACAGCAAGGATCAGGGCCGCATCGACGCCTCCAAGCAGTTCATCAAGTTCATGTGCGATTCCGCCCACACCGCGGACGCCGTGGCGACCTCCACCTTCTTCGCCGCCCGTACCTCTGCCGAGGGCACGGACCTGAGCAAGATCTTCGACAGCGAGCTGCTCAACGAGTATGCCGCTCTGATGCTTCCCAACCTGGGCGACTACTACAACGTCATCAAGGGCTGGGCCGCTCAGCGCACGGAGTGGTGGAATATGCTCCAGAAGGTCGGCGCCGGCGAGGATGTCAGCGCTGCTGTCGCCACCCATATGGCTGCGGCCAACGAAGCTGCGAAGTAAGCAGCAAACCACTTTGCAACAACGCATTTAGACGGGTTTGCGCGCCCCTTCTCCGCGACAACGCGCGGAGAAGGGGCGCGCTTCCTATTTTGATATGAGAGAGAGGAGTGCTGAACTTGGCTAAACAACCGCAGTCGAAAATGAGCCGCGCCCTCCAGCGGCGGGAGGATGTCGCCGGTTATCTGTTCATGCTGCCCAGCCTGATTTTCTTCCTGGGCTTTGTGGTGATCCCCATGTTCATCTGCATCGGGTACAGCATGACCGACGCCACCATGCACCAGAAGGCCGGCACCAGCTTCGTCTTCTTAAACAATTTCATCAACCTGGCCAAGGACCCGATCTTTATCAAGGGCCTTGCCAATACCTTCGTCATCGTGATCGTCAGCGTCCCGGCGGTTTGCGCCTTCTCCCTGTGGGTATCCTCGGCCATCTACAAGCTGAAGGGCCCCGTGCTGTCCGCCTTCCGCTGCATCTTCTATCTGCCTGTGGTCACCGGCTCCGTG
>OFGR01003087.1_pt1 | contig 10252 bp, 9 predicted proteins | sample 1521811 | NCBI WGS metagenome assembly OFGR01 (sample SAMEA3504098, study PRJEB24116) | mouse gut metagenome | biome: mouse gut; feature: mouse-associated habitat; material: faeces | place: Denmark | collected 2011
TGGAGTAGCCGAAGGCGGGAATCTCCAGGGTGGTCAGGCTGTCCAGGTAGCAGGCGGCCAGGCGGCCCAGGCCGCCGTTGCCCAGGCCCGCGTCGGGCTCCATGTCGAAGATGTGGGCGGGCTTGAAGCCCAGCTCCTCGATGGCCGCCCGCATGGGCTCGATGACGCCCAGGTTGTAGGCGTTCTTCATCAGGCTCCGGCCCATGAGGAACTCCAGGGACATATAGTGGACCTGCCGCTGCTGCTGCTTGCGGACCTTGGAGCGGGTTTCCACGGCGTGGGCGCTCATCCGGTCCCGGAGGACCATGGCGCAGGCCTTCATCATGTTGGCTTCGGTGGCCTCCTCCTCGGTGCAGCCGAAGTTCAGGCGCAGCTTGTCAACAATAGCCTGCTTCATGGAGTCCTTGGTCATTTTTTCCATATAGTTGCTTCCTCTTTTCTGTTGATTGACGGACAAAAACGAGCGGGGCGATCACAGGACAGCCCCGCTCGGTCGAAATCGCGGCCCGGTTATGAACAGATCTTCTGATAGATCCCGTTGTACGCCTCGGCGCTGCGGCTCCAGCTGAAATCCTCGGTCATGCCGGCCTTCCGCAGGTTGGCGAACTCGGCGGGCTTGTCGTAGTACAGCTCCACCGCCTGGCGGATGACATAGAGCATGTCGCCGCTGTTGTAGTCGGCGAAGGTGAAGCCGTTGCCTGCGCCGCACCACGCCTCGTAGGGGTGGACGGTGTCCTTGAGCCCGCCGGTTTCCCGGACGATGGGCACCGTGCCGTAGCGCATGGCGATCATCTGGGCCAGGCCGCAGGGCTCGCTCTTGGAGGGCATCAGCAGCAGGTCCGCGCCGGCGTAGATGGCGTTGGCCAGCTCCTCGTTGTAGCCCCGGTAGAGGCCCATCCGGCCGTTGTACTGGCCCCGCTTCTGCTCAAAGAACTGCTCGTAGTTCCAGTCGCCGCTGCCCAGCACCACGAACTGACAGTTGAGGTCCATGATCTGGTCGAACACCTTGCAGACCAGGTCCAGGCCCTTGTGGCTCACCAGGCGGCTGACGATGCCGATGACGGGCACGTCGGGCTTTACCTCCAGGCTCATCTGCTCCTGGAGATAGGCCTTGTTCTTGGCCTTGCCGGCCATGTTCTTCACACTGAACTTGTTCTGGATGCCCGTGCCCTTGGAGGGGTCGTAGCGGACCATGTCGATGCCGTTGAGGACCCCGTGGACCTTCCCGGCGTTGCGCTGCATGACGCTCTCCATGCCGTGGGCGAAGAAGGTGTAGCGCAGCTCCTGGGCATAGGTGGGGCTGACGGCGGTGATGGCGTCGCAGGTCATGAGGGCGCCCTTGAGCAGGTTTACGTCCCCGTCCATGGCGATGGTGCCGTCGGCGAACCAGCCGGGGGCCAGGCCGAACAGGTCCTCCAGCGTCTCCTTGCCGTAGCGGCCCTGGTACTCGATATTATGGATGGTAAAGACGGTCTTGATGCCCCGGATCTCCGGCCAGCGGACGCACTCGTCCTTGAGGTAGATGGGCACCAGGGCGGTCTGCCAGTCGTTGCAGTGGATGACCTCCGGCATGAACTGGAGGGCGGGCATCAGGGAGACGATGGCGCGGGAGAAAAAGCCGAACCGCTCGCCGTCGTCATAGTGCCCGTAGAGGGCGTCCCGCTTGAAATAGTATTCGTTGTCCACGAAGTACCACAGCACCCCGTCCTTCTCCAGGCGGAACAGGCCGCAGTAGACCCGCCGCCAGCCCAGGGGCACCTCAATGTGGCAGATGAATTCCAGCTGGTCCTTCCATTTATCCGACACCCGCTGGTACAGGGGCAGAATCACCTCCACCTCGTTGCCCGCCTGGGCCAGGGCCTGGGGCAGGCTGCCGGCCACGTCGGCCAGACCGCCGGTCTTGCAGAAGGGGACCGCTTCAGAAGTGGCAAACAGGATCTTCATTGAAAAAGACCTCCTTTAGAGATAAGAGCAGTATAACCCGCTCAAGCTGAAAAGTAAAGGTTTTCAGCCTTTTCGCGCCGGCCCGCGGCGCAAAATCGTCAGATCAGATAAAGGAGGAGGTCAGGCGCCCCTCCTCCTTTATGGAAATGTTTTTATACCTTGCTGCCTTTGGCGATGGTCATGGGGTAGTTCCCGTGGCCCATGAGGGTCCGGGATTCCTTGACCACCACGTCCTTGTCGGCGATGACGTGGTGGACCACCGCGTCCCGGCTGATGACGGTGTCCTGCATGAGGATGCAGTCCTTCACCTCCGCGCCCTTGGCGACGCGGACGCCCCGGAACAGGATGGAGTTCTCCACCGTGCCCTCGATGGTGCAGCCGTCGGCCACCAGGCAGTTGCAGCACACGCCGGCGGGGTCCACGTAGGTGGACGCGTCGTTGCGCTCCTTGGTATGGATGGGACGGCCCGGGGCGAACACCTCCCGGCGGATGGACGGGTTCAGCAGCTCCAGGGAGCGCTCGTAGTACTCCTTCACGGAGCGGATCTGGGCGGCGTAACCGTCCCAGACGTAGCTCTGGATATGGAGGTCCTTGGTCCTGGCCTGGAGGGCGGCGCCCCGGAAGCTGACCTGGTCATGACTCTGGCACTCGTCCACCAGCTTCAGCAGCAGGTCCTTGGACAGGATGTAGATCTCCAGGGAGCGGTGGCACCCGGCCCGGTCCCGGAGGGGGAAGAGGACCTCGGCCACCCTGCCGGTTTCGTCCAGGCGGAAGAAGGTCACGTCGCCCTCGCTGTCCAGGTCGCTGGTGCACACGGCGGTGATGTCCGCGCCGGAGGCCAGGTGGGCCTGGTACACGTCCTGGAGGGGCAGGTTGACGATCAGGTCGCTGTCCGCCAGCGCCACGTGGCTCTGCCGGATGTCCTCCAGGTAGGAGCGCACCCCCGCCAAGGCCTCCATCCGGCCCCGGTACTCCCGGGCGCCGTTCATCAGGTTGTCATCGGCGAAGGCGGGCAGCAGGCGCAGGCCCCCGTGCTTCCGGCTCAGGTCCCAGTCCTTGCCGGAGCCCAGGTGGTCCAGCAGGCTCTGGTAGTTGCCCTGGATGGCGACGCCCACGTCGGTGATGCCGGCGTTGACCATGCTGCTGAGGACGAAGTCGATGAGGCGGTAGCGCCCCGCGAAGGGGACGGAGGCGGGCATGCGGGCCTCCGTCAGCTCCCGCAGGCCGGCCCGCTTCTCATAGGAGAAGATGATTCCATGCAGTCCTTTCATCTGGACACCTCCTTGTGCTCGCTGTTGAGCATCGTTTTGGGCTTGACAATTTCACCGGCGGCGATGGCGGTGCCGGGGCCCAGGACGGTGATGCCCCAGGACTCGGGGTCGCAGCTCTCCGGGTCCGCGCCCACCACGGCGCCCGCCTCCACCTGGCAGTTCTCGCCCAGGATGGCGTAGCGCACCACGGCGCCCCGCTTGACGGTGACGCCGGGCATCAGCACGGAGTAGTGGACCTCCGCGCCGTCCTCCACCCGCGCTCCGTGGGAGAGGACCGAGTTCTTCACCGTGCCGGTGATCTCGCAGCCCTGGGTGACCACGGAGTGCTCCACCAGGGAGGTCTTGCCGATGTAGGCCGGGGGTTCGCTGGGCAGGCGGGCGTAGATGGGCCAGCTGTCCTCCAGCAGGTCCAGGTCGCCCCGGCTGAGCATGTCCATGTTGGCGTCCCAGAGGCTCTCCAGGGTGCCCACGTCCTTCCAGTAGCCGTCGAAGCGGTAGGCGATCATCTTCTCCCCGGCGGCCAGGAACTTGGGGATGATGTTCTTGCCGAAGTCGTTGCTGGAGTTGGGGTCGGCCTCGTCCTCAATGAGGGCCTGGCGCAGCTTCTGCCAGGTAAAGACGTAGATGCCCATGGAGGCCAGGTTGCTCTTGGGCTGCTTGGGCTTCTCCTGGAACTCGGTGATGTTGTTCTCCCCGTCCACGGCCATGATGCCGAACCGGGGGGCCTCGTCCCAGGGCACCTCCAGCACGGAGATGGTGCAGGCCGCGCCGGCGGCCTTGTGGGCTTCCAGCATCTTGTCGTAATTCATCTTATAGATGTGGTCGCCGGAGAGAATCACCACGTACTCCGGGTCGTACATATCCACAAAGCCGATGTTCTGATAGATGGCGTTGGCGGTTCCCTTGAACCAGGTGCCCTTGTCGCCCTCCCGCATGTAGGGGGGCAGGATGTGGACGCCGCCGTCCAGGCGGTCCAGGTCCCAGGGCTGGCCGGAGCCGATGTAGCTGTTGAGCTCCAGGGGCTTGTACTGGGTGAGCACGCCCACGGTGTCGATGCCGGAGTTGGTGCAGTTGGACAGAGGGAAGTCGATGATGCGGTACTTGCCGCCGAAGGGCACGGCGGGCTTGGCCACGTTGCTGGTCAGCACATACAGGCGGCTGCCCTGCCCCCCTGCCAGGAGCATTGCGATACACTCTTTTTTCATGTGCGCTTGATCCATCCTCTCTCGTTATTATTCAGCCGCGGAGGAAGCTTTCTTCCTGGCGCGGGAGGGAGCTTTCTTTTCCGCCGGGGCGTCGCCGGTCTTCTTGGCGGCGGGACGGCCCCGCTTCTTGGGGGCGGGCTTCTCCGCCGTTTCCTCCTTAGGGGCGGCGGCTTCGGCTTTGGGGGCGGCCTTCTTGACGGGGGCCTTTTTCGCGGGAGCTTTCTTGGCGGGAGCCTCCGCCGGGGCATCCGCGTCCTTGGCCTTCTTGGGCTGGGGCTTGGCCCGCAGCTTGCCCTGGCCCCGGAGGAACACTGCGCCGAAAGGCGGGATGCGGATGGCGACGGAGCTCTCCTGCCCGTGGGAGGGAGTCCACTCCACCTTGCAGGGTGTCTCGTTCACCGCGCCGGTGCCGCCGTAGATCTTCGCGTCGGAGTTGAAGACCTCCGCGTACTCCTTCGCCGGCGGGCAGCCGAAGCGGTACTCCTCGTAGGTGTTGGGGCTGAAGTTGATGGCGCACACCAGCTCGCGGCCCGCCTTGTCCCGGCGGAGGAACACCACTACATTATTTTGGTTGTCGTCGGGCACCAGCCACTGGAAGCCCTCCCAGCTGTAGTCGTCCTCCCACAGCTCGCCGGCGCTCAGATAGAACTGGTTGATGTCCTTGATATACCGGTGGAGCTGGGCGTTCCCCTCCTTCTGGAGGGCGGCCCAGTCCAGCTGGTCCTCGAAATGCCACTCCTGCTCGGTGCCCAGCTCCACGCCCATGAAGCTCAGCTTCTTGCCGGGGTGGGCCATGGTATAGCCGTAGAAGCCCCGGACGCCGGCCAGCTGCTGCCACTCGTCTCCGGGCATTTTGCCCCGGACGGAGCCCTTCATGTGGACCACCTCGTCGTGGCTCAGGGGCAGGACGTAATTCTCCGAGAAGGCGTAGAACATGGAGAAGGTGATATCCTTATGGTTGCCCTGGCGGAACCAGGGGTCCATCTTTAAATAGTGGCACATGTCGTTCATCCAGCCCATGTTCCACTTCAGGTTGAAGCCCAGACCGCCGATGCCGTTGGGCCCCACCGCGTCGGTGGGCTTGGTCACCAGGGGCCAGGCGGTGGACTCCTCCGCCACCATCAGCACGTCGGGGTTGACGGTGAAGGCGGTCTTGTTCAGCTCCTGGAGGAAGGCGATGGCCTCCAGGTTCTCCTTGCCGCCGTTCTGGTTGGGAATCCACTCCCCGTCCCGGCGGTCGTAGTCCAGATACAGCATGGACGCCACGGCGTCCACGCGGATGCCGTCGATGTGGTACTCCCTGAGCCAGAAGGTGGCGGAGGAGAGCAGGAAGCTCTTAACCTCGCTGCGCCCGTAGTCAAAGACCCGGGTGCCCCAGGAGGCGTGCTCCCCCTTGCGCCGGTCGGCGTACTCGTAGCAGGCGGAGCCGTCGAACTCGTAGAGCCCGTGGGCGTCCTTGCAGAAGTGGGAGGGCACCCAGTCGAGGATGATGCCGATGCCGGCCTGGTGCATGTAGTCCACGAAGTACATGAAGTCCTCGGGCGTGCCGTACCGGGAGGTGGGGGCGAAGTAGCCGGTGCACTGATAGCCCCAGCTGGGGTCGTAGGGGTACTCGGTGACGGGCAGCAGCTCGATGAAGTTGAAGCCCATCTCCTTGACGTAGGGGGCCAGCTCCCGGGCCAGGCTGCGGTAGTCGAGGAAGTCCCCGTTCTCCCGGCGCTTCCAGGAGCCCAGGTGGACCTCATAAATATTCAGCGGCGCGGTATAGACGGGATGGTCATGGCGGCTTTCCCTCCAGGCATTGTCCGCCCAGTGATAGCCGTCGATGGAGTAGAGCTTGCTTGCGGTGCCGGGGCGGGTTTCGGCGTGGAAGGCGTAGGGATCGGCCTTCAGCCGGAGGACGCCGTCCGCGCCGGTGATGGCGAACTTGTAGGCGTCGTAGGTCCTGCCGCCGGGAACGAAGCGCTCCCAGATGCCATCGGTAATCTTGGCCATAGGATGGGCGTCGGCATTCCAGGAATTGAAATCACCCACCACGGAAACGGCCTGTGCCCGCGGCGCCCAGACGCGGAACATATAGCCGGAGACTCCGTCGTGGGTGACCGCGTGGGCGCCCATGTATTCATAGGCGCTGATAGCTGTTCCTTCGTGGAAGAGGTAGGTATTCAATTCGTCTGCTTCTCTGTAGGGCATTGCGTGATCCTCCATTGTATCATGTCGGTAGGGACGCCGCCGGGAATTTATTCCAGCGGTTATGCTGTGTTTATTATACCCCACGGGCTTACCCAGCGTCAAGGCGGCGGGAAAGAGTTTTTCCATGGTAAAAGCGACAAAAAAACAAAGCGAATCCCGTCTATTTTGCCAAAAGCCGACGAAGCAGGCCGGAGCGGACTGTGTATTTTCGCCAGAATCCGGCTTTTTTCCTGCAAAAGGTTTCCGCAAAATTTGTGGAAAAGTGTTTACTTTCGTGAATTGAAGTGATAAAATAGGCCCTACTGAGACAATTCATCCCATTTTGCGGAGGGGGCGTCCGGGAGGGCCGCCCGTCCGGGGAAAAATCCTGCGCCAAGGAGGGAACGCGGATGGCAAGAATCACGAAAAAGGAGAAAAGCGACGGGCTGTACCAGGCCGTCCTGACGCTGAAGACGGAGGAGGAGGTGTACAACTTCTTCCAGGATCTGTGCACCGTCACGGAGCTGCGGGCCATGGAGCAGCGCTTCGAGGTGGCTGTGCTGCTCCGGCAGGGGATGATCTACAACGACATCCTGGAGCGGACGGGGGCGTCCAGCGCCACCATCAGCCGGGTGAACCGCTCCCTGGCCTTCGGCCACGGCGGGTATCAGGTGTTCTTTGAGCGGGCGAAGATCCGGGAGAAGGCGGGAGGAAAGAAATCGTGAGCGCCTACGAGGCCCTGGCGGGGGTTTATGACGCGCTGACGGAGGACGTGGGCTACCGGAGGCGGGCGGACTACCTGGAAAAGCTGTTCCAGAAGAGCGAAATTCCCGTACATACGGTGCTGGACCTGGCCTGCGGCACCGGGGAAATGACCGCCATCCTCACGGAGCGGGGCTACGAGCTCATCGCCTCGGACGCCAGCCCCGACATGCTGGCCCGGGCCCGGGAGAAGGCGGCGGGCCTGGCAGGGGAGCCGCCGGTGTTCCTGCATCAGACCATGACGGGCCTGGACCTGTACGGCACGGTGGACGCGGCGGTCTGCTGCCTGGACAGCCTCAATTACCTCATCAGCCCCAAGGATGTGCAGAAGGCATTTCAGCGGCTGCACCTGTTTATTGCCCCGGGGGGCATCCTTATTTTTGACGTCAACAGCGTGGAGAAGCTGGCGTCCCTGGACGGACAGGTCTTTCTGGACGAGCGGGAGGACGTGTACTGCGTCTGGCGGACGGAATATGAGAAGAGGAGCAGGATCTGCTCCTACTGGATGGACATCTTCACCCGCCGCCCCGACGGCGGATGGAGCCGGAGCGGCGAGGAGCACCGGCAGAGGGGGTATACCGTGGACGAGCTGCGGATGTGGCTGATGGATGCGGGATTCACCCGCGTCCGGGCCTATGGGGACTGCCGGATGGCGGGCCCCAGGGAAAAGGAGCAGAGGATCTATTTTTCCGCCATACGCGGGAAGTAGGCGCGGCCTGCCGGGCTGCAGTGGAGGAACACTATATAGAATGAGGATTCGCAAGGGGGCATGCCGCCCCCTTGCGCGCTTTTTCGCGCGCGTTTGCCGCGGAGGAAAGGCGTCCGCGGCGTCCGGGCCTCGAGCCTCCATGGGCGGCGAAGAAAAAAATTTCGATTTTTGTAAACACTTCCCCCGTCTCATCCGTTCTATAGTTGAACACGCAAGAGAGGAGCCGCCCGACAATGGAACTTGAAGAGCTCTACGGCAAGTTTTATAAGGAAATCATAACCTACTGCACCGCCATGACAAAAAACCGGACTTCCGCCGAGGACCTGGTCCAGGAGACTTACCTGCGGGCCTTCACCCACTGGGAGGACCTGGAAGTCCTCTCCCGGGGACAGTGCCGGGCCTGGCTCTACAAGACCGCCCGAAACCTCTTTATCGATCAGGCGAGAAAGCAGTCCCGGGAAACGCCCATGAAGGACGAATACTTCCCCCTGGCCGCCTTCGAGGAGGACCTGAGCCAGGCCGCCGTGGCCCAGCTCATCGCCCGCCTGCCGGAGGGCGAGAGGACCGTCTTTACCCTGCGGTATTTTGAGGGCTACAACGCCAAGGAGCTGGGGGACATGTTCGATCTCCCGTCCGCTACCGTCCGCTCCCGGCTGGCCTCCGCCAAACGGCGGCTGCGCCAGTGGGTCGAAGAATAAGAATGGAGGAATTTGAGATGAAACGCACGAAGAAAGCCCCGCTGTGGTACAACCCCGTGGAGCGGAACCGCCGGAATCCCGTCCGTGAGGGCGGCCTCATCGATATGGCCGCCGACCGGGAGGGACAGTCCCTGCTGGAGTCCTACTGCCGCATCTACCGCATCAAGCTGTAAAAACTTCAAATTCAAATATTTTTATGGAGGAATGTATCATGGAGAACAAGAAAAAGCTGCAGGTCAACTGCGCCATCTGCGACACCCGGAACATCACCGAGGAGATTCTCAGCGCCTATGAGGCGGTGCAGATCAACGCCGCCACCCTGGTCACCAGTCCGGAGGCCCAGGCCGTACTGGCCCGGTGCAAAGCCAGCGTCAACACCGCCGGCATCGCCAGCATCAGCGGGGACGTCCGCTTCTCCGTTGTCAACGGCCCCATGACCATCAGCGCGAGCAGCGCCGTGCCGGAGGAAAAGCTGTATGTGGTGGTCAACGCCCCCCTCACCATCGAGTCCGGCTGCGAGGCGGTGCTGAGAAGCTATGCGGGCATGACCGTCAACGGCCCCGTCACATGCCCGGAGAGCATGTCGGGCCTGCTGAGCGCCTTCCAGATCAACGGCCCCATCCGCACCTATCCCGACGGCGGCATCCTGCTGAAAAAGACCGCCGTGCTGGACCGTTTCTTCCATCTCCGGACCAAGCAGGACGCCCTCTACTGCGCGCCCGGCAGGATCATCGCCCTGGCTTCTGACATCGATTTTGCCCGGATGGCGGAGAAGAACGTCCGCTTTGTCACCAAGGAGCTGCTGGTAGCGGAGTCCCTGGCGGAGGCCGCCGTGCCCCTCTTCGATGAGCGCGCGGATATCAAGGTCCTCCCCGACGGCTGCGCCTACGTGGACGATGACGCCGTGCTGGATGAGAATCTGGTGAAGCGGTACGGCGGAAAGCTGTATGTCGACGGCCGCCTCTCCATTACCCCCGACAGCGCGTCCGCGCTGGACCAGGTGTCCTTCCTGCGGGTAAACGGCGATCTGCTGGTTTGCAGAAGCATGAAGGACCGGGTTCTGGAAATGGACCTGGCCTATGACAGGCTGCAGGTGGTGGGCGGCCTGCTGATTTCCGACATGGCCCAGGCCGAGATCACCGCCAGGCTTCTGGCGGATGCGGAGGACGGCGTGAGCGTGATGGGCTGCGCCAGCGTGGCCTTCGCCGAGGACGTGACGGCGGAGCTGCTGAAGGAGAAGCTGGTGAGCCTCTGCGACTGCGCGGCGGTGATCTGCGCCGACAAGGAGCAGAAGTCCGTGGCCGAAGCCCTGGCCCGGGATGTCGCCGCCTTCGTCCTGGCCGGCGAGGAGAGCGAAGAGGAGGAGACGGAGGACGAGGATATGGAGGACGAAAACACCGTCCAGATCAACGCCGCTTCCTATACCTTTTAAATAAGATTTTCCCCTCCTATCAATAGAGAGGAAGGCCCGGCTGGTCGAATCCAGCCGGG
>OFGR01003088.1_pt1 | contig 10251 bp, 13 predicted proteins | sample 1521811 | NCBI WGS metagenome assembly OFGR01 (sample SAMEA3504098, study PRJEB24116) | mouse gut metagenome | biome: mouse gut; feature: mouse-associated habitat; material: faeces | place: Denmark | collected 2011
GCTACGCACTAATTACTTAGTGCGACAGCCCCTAAACTTTTGTTTCCCACTCGCGGATCTCTTCCTTTGGTGCGTCTGGATCAAAAATCCCACATCCTATCCGGTGCCCAGTATCTGTCTCATAAAGCTGGTAGAACAACCCCTCATAATTGCCATCTCCGTAAAGCTCTTCGAACGTGTTCCCTTTTACGACATCCACAAATAGCCCCTCCCACGGATGGCTGCTGAAAAAATCCAGTTGTACCTCGCCCCGCATATATCGCTCGTCTTCCGCTGTGATGATCATAAGATACTTCATGATAAAACCTCCTCTTATATATTCTTCCTCTCCAAATATGCGGGTTTCTTTTTTCTTTCGTTCCCTGCCCAGCAGCCCTCTGCCGGAACCGGGTTCCGATTCTTCCTCTCGCCCAAATGCAGCCTCTCTTGTCAGCCCGGCAGATATCTCCAGAGACCCAATCATCAGTCCTAGCCGGCACTGGCATCTGCGCCTTACGGCGAATCCCGTTATCCCCCAGTCAGTGAAACTCCATGCGCTCCGATGCCGAATGTCAAAAACTAGATTCGACAGCATGACACGGGTTCGCCAACAGACTGCCACATCACCAGAGCCGCCGTTGGAAACTAAGGCGCATATTCGGCAGCAGGGAACGGAGCCGTTAGCTGTCTGCCACATCACCGTACCAGCCATTACAAACCGAGGCTCGAATTCGGCAGCAAGTACCGGGTTTCCCGGCAAATCCCCACCTTTTTGAATGTGCTTGACAAAAATCATATCCCGTCTTGTTGGGTTGCAAAACAGTTCCATTCTTGTGTTCCTGCCCCAGCTTGCCGGGTCAGTTTTCTCACCCCAACGCCCGGATTCATAGCTTTCGCTATCCCGCATTACCGGGTGCGTTCGACTGACTGATATCCTTATTTTGCAATTCTGTTAACCCGCCTTATTGGGTCACTGGTTTATGGTTGCGATGCCATCTTACAGTGTCGTTGTTGTCAGCGAAAAATCTACATGCGTACAGACACAATGACGCCTTGCTGGGTCACTTTACAATGCAAGTACACTCGTTCCACACAAGACGAGAAGAAAATCGACGTGACACCTTAATGGGTACTATGATACCGCAAACGACGGGCACTTCTGCCAAAAGTCATCACTTTTGGAAACCGGGCACGGAGCAGATGCCGGGCGCGAATAAGGATGGATGATATTAGAAACAAAACACGGACAGGAATCGGGCATTCAAAAAGCGACAGCAAATACGGGATATGTAAAAATACAGACGCAGGGCAAAGTTACAGGTTATGAGCCGGGCGTTGCAGAGAATACAACAAAAGGAATAAATTGTGTATTGTTACTTACTACACATTTTAGTTTTTGGGAATCACCATATTTTAAACGCAGAGGAAAGGAGGCGGCATCAATGGCATATTGTTTCATGCATACCGAAAAGATAAAATCATTCTCAAATATGGGCGCCAGATACCGGCACAACTATCGGACAGTAGAAGTAAAAAACGCAGACAAAAGCCTGATGGACCAGAACCACGAAGTGATTCCCCTCCCATCCAATGAGAACGGAGAACAGATGAGCTATAAACAGGCATGGGAGCAGCGCATAAAGGAACTGGACTATTACAAAACACACAGTGTACGCAAGAATGCTGTCCTCGCCTACGAAATTGTCACAACATTCTCCCGCGGGAGGATCAATGAAGTAAACGTAGAAGATTGGAAAAAGCAGAATGCGGAATGGCTGAAAAAAACTTTTGATGTAGCCCCGGACGGCAAGAGCAATGTACTGAGCATGGTATACCACGGGGATGAGGCTGGAAATGTCCACTGCCATGCACTGGTCATGCCAATCGACGAGCAGGGAAAACTAAACGCGAGGCGGTTCACGGGCAAGCCGAGCCAGTTGACTGAAATGCAGAGTTCCTACGCAAGGGATATGGAAAGGTTCGGGCTTGAGCGCGGAATCCAGAACAGCCGGGCCAAACATACGGACATCAAGCGTTTTTATGCCGCACTCAATAAAAACATTGAGGCACCCGCCATAAAACAAGGGGAACGGTTTGGGGATTATATTGAGCGCACCAAAGATTATTTTAAAACGCAGATGGCAGCAGCCTATAAAAAAGAACTGGATGAGCGCAGGAAAGGTCAGGAGACGCTTGCACGGCAGCGGAACATGGAGCAGGAGGCGATTAAAAAGGAGCTGGATGCGACACAGCGGCTTGCTTATGAAACCATGCGCGAACTGCATGATTCTTCCACAAAACTAAAACAGAAACGAGCTGACATTGAATACGAGATTGAACTCCTTCAAAAAAAGCGGAACAGCCTGCGCGGGGATATCCATGATGCCGAGTTTGACTTACAGGTATTAAAGGATTCTTCATGGAAATCCCAGGAATATGACCGCATCCAGGAGAACCTTGAGCTGCTGCGCGGGGAATCCCCCGAACTTGCCGAACGGGTTGAGGAACTCCTGATGCCGGAAATAGAGATTGAAGTTACCGAAGAGCAGCCGGAAGAAGAGATTTCAGAGGAGCCGGCCCGTTAATTTCTCTCTGCTTTTTACAGGAAAAAAGAAAATTCCCGGCACCCTCCATATTATGAGCGGAAATAAGAAAAATAGGAGGACAAGACTATGCCAAACTGGACAATCAACACAATAGCAGTGGAGGGCAAAAAGAGAGGGAACTTCGTTTTCCTCGACCATGATTTATTTAAGGCTGGGGAGAAGGGCTTACAGTTCGATTTCAATAAGCTGATTCCGATGCCCAAAAGTCTCAGCATCACGGAAGGCTCACAAAAAAGATACGCTGTTATTTATTACCTGACAGGGAAATGCAAAACGTCCATCCGCAACTTATCATCCGACGCAAAAGCCATGATAGGGCGAATGGGCATATGGGATCCGGAAACCGTTTTTGTTCAACTGACCAATGGAGCATGTGATTATGTGAAATCTGACGAGCTATACAAGGACGGACAGCAATATGTTAAAAACATGGAAGATTATGGATATTCAACATGGTATGACTGGTGCTGTGATAAGTGGGGCACGAAATGGAACGCCTGCGAAACTTATGTCGATGGTTCCACACTGAGCTTTTTAACAGCATGGAGCGCGCCAATACCTGTATTTCTGGCATTATCGAAAAAATTTCCAGATACCACATTTTTCATGGAGTCTGATTATGAAGGCGGGGAAGGCCGATGCCATCTCACTGCTCAAGGAGGCTGCCTCCTGGATGAAACCTGGGATGGCACGGAAGACTGAATTTTGGCGAACAAAAAGAAGGGGCATAACGCCTCTTCTTTTTTGCGGGAAAATTCACTCCTTATGTTCCCCCTCGTCAAGCAGATACCCTGTTTTGTGGTATTTCCCATCTACATAGCGGTATTTCACAAGCCTGCCGTTCTCCAGGCCAATCCATTCATTTCCATCATCTGGGCTGTCAGCACGCCCATCAGCGCGTCCATATGCATCCATAATTTCATCAAGGACAATCTCCATTTGTTCTCCTTTCCGTCCGGTTCACGGACCCCTGTACGTCTATGGCGGATGTTATTTCCCCGTCCATATAAACTCCCTTTGTTCAGAGGATATCACAGATATATAAAGGGCGCGCTTTCTGCGCCGAATCATCCCCAATGACGCTACATCCACACAGGGAACACCTTGCATTCCGTTTCCTTATGCAGTTTCCAGTCCGGATGCAGACGGTTGATTTCATGGATCACATCCTCCGTGTTCCCCGGTTCTATGCCCTGCTCATCCCAATATGCCTTTGCTGCATAGAGCAGGCTGCGTATCCTGTCCGTCGTTCCCCGGTTTTCATATTCCTGAATCAGCTCTTTTTTGGGAATCTTAATGTCTGCCTGTACTCAGATTCGAAGAGAAAAACATCATTAAAGGAGGAAAAGAAAATGGAAATCTATTACCAGACACAAGGAACTCAGAAAACAGTGGACGTAACGGACTTTTACAAAGATGTTGCTGCCATGCTCAGCAAAGAGCCATCAGGAACAGTAAAGGTAATCTGCGGCACAGCAGGCGAAGTCAATTACTCAATCAGGGAACGGAGCGGGACACGTTTCATTACCGAAAACTGCAACACGCTCCCTGACAGCATCCTTGACGATTCATACCCAAGCCGGTACCTGACCTGTGTGGATGAAGGGCGGAATGCATACAAGTTCTACAAGCTTGAGCCATGCGGCAACGAAGTCAAGGCATCATACGGGCGCATGGGAGTAGCGAAAGGTGCGTTATTCGGAGAGCGCTCTTATATGTACCCTCTCAGTATGTTCTGGGTCAAGTATTATGAGAAACTTTCCAAAGGGTATATTGACAACTCAGATGTCTACCTTACCCCTGATGCAACGACACGCAAGCCTGAAAAGCCGGAAGAAACATGTGAGAAACAGGCAGAAAGCGCATCTGCCAGACTGTTTGCAATCCTGCAGCGTTTTTCCAAAACAGCAGTCAGGGAAGCGCGTGTCAGCGTGCCGATCACCCATGCAATCCTCAAAAAATCGGAATCACTGATCGGGAAAATGCGGACGGCGAAGACCACGGAAGAATTCAATGATTCACTGCTGCAGCTGATCGCAATCCTGCAGCGTCCTGTACGCACAGGTGACGGTTCAGGAGTCCGAGACCTGATGGCAAAAAGCACAAACGACTTCCCTCGAATCCTACAGAGGGAAAGCGACTTATTGATGGCCATGGACGGCATGACCACGCATCAAGGCTCAATGCCAAACGATTTCGAATCATCAGGCATTGAAGTATACGAGGCAACGGAAAAACAGAAAAAACAGGTGCTTTCAAAGCTTTCCGACTCCCTTCGTCCAAAGGTGAAGAACATTTACCGTGTGATTCCGAAGGCACAGCAGGCACGTTTCGACCAATATCTGAAAAAGCACGGCATCAAGACAGTGAAACAGCTCTGGCACGGGTCAAGGAACCAGAACTGGATATCCATTATCCGGAATGGCCTTCTCCTGAAACCAGACGCTATCATTACCGGCAAGATGTTCTCCGACGGCATTTATTTTGCCCCCTCATCCATGAAATCATGGAACTATACGAGCTATCATGGCACGTCATGGGCAAACGGGCATGATGACTGCGCGTTTATGGGCCTGTACGCAACTGCTTACGGCACGCCGTGGGATGTGCATACATGGAGCGGCGGCATAAACTACCGCACGGAAACTCTCGGCAAAGGCGCGGACTGCCTCCATGCACATGCTGGAAATGCGCTACGCAATGACGAGATTGTCTTTTACGACGAATCAGCAACTGTCCTGAATTACATCGTTGAGTTCCGCTAAAAATAAGGCTGCCCAAAGGCAGCCTTCACACTGCAGATAGGTATAAGTAAAGTGAAACACTGTATTATAAGCGTATAAATATACAGTGTTTCATTTTTTCTTTTAAATCTGGTATAATTAGCACAAAAAACATGATACTGAAAGAATTTATTGCATTGGTACAGACTTGGGAATCTAATCTTAATACAGATTTATCAGTCATTGATGTTTTTGTGCAAGGCTATAGCAAATATTATTCAGACATTGACATCAAAGAAATATAAAGGGATAATGTCCTTAGACTGAATATGAAAATTATTGGGAGGATAACTATGTACAACCTTAAAATTAGTCTTAAAATGGATGATGAACCATTGTCAGCAGAGTTAAAAAGTATCTCAGAAAATTCTGTGCGGGTGATTAGCTCTGTTGGCTTATTTGGGAATACAGAGATCATTGTGGCAATTATTGCCGCGACCCCCGTAATCTTAACGCAGATTGCCGATGTGATAAAGACTTATATGGAAAGAAATAAATCCAAATCTTTTACTCTTAAGATAAATGATGAAGAAATGTCTTTTACTGGATATAGTCCAGAAGAGATTGATGTCATTCTTCAAAAATATGGAAAGCAGGAAGATTAATGGAAACAGATAAACTATTTGATATATTATATTCAAAAAAACAAATCTTAAATCAGCTTAGGAGTACAGAAGAGATAAAACAAGCCGAAATAAGGGCGGGGTATATAAACTCATTGATGAATAACCCGGTATTTGACGAACATTTCCTTAAAAAACTCAGTTCGAATACTCCATATAGCGAAATCGAGGATTGTTATCGATTTATTTTGCAGCTAATTATTGAGAGGGTTCCTTTATTTAAAGAAATTAAAGATCGTAATTACCATATTATCGTAACTGGCGGCATTAACTTTCGAAAGGAGTCTATGGATAATGAGGTTGCCATTATTTTAGAATGGCCGATAATTAAGTTTTTAGACCTATTGAACTGTAATGTCATTAAGTCACAATCATTTGAACATTACCGTGAAAACTGTGTCCTCGTAATGTCTTATTATCATCGAAAATATTTCCATGAAGAAAACGTGAATCTGTTTTCATCGATATATGATATTTCAACATTTACACCGATACAGTATCAGTTCAATATGCTTCTACAGCAAATACAAACCGTATTTATTCTCTCACACGAATTAGGGCATTTGTTGTATCCAAAGCTGACAGGTTTAGCTGCTGAAATTGCCGCAGATAGGGTTGCTGTTGAATCGGTGATAAAATATTGTAAAGATAATCAAAAATTAAAACCAATTATAATCAGCGGTATCATGTTGTTGTTTTCATATTTGACGTTGTTGGATGTATCTATAAAAGATAACAAGCAAAAGAAAATAAGTACAAGGGAAACCTGGTTGGATCGATATGACTCGGTTATGGATCAAATTGAGCAGATAGAGGTTTCTGAAGAAGATATGATTTTGATATCGGGATATGATGAAATATGTAAAATACTAGATGAAATGTGTATTAGTGATATCAATAATTCAAATGAATGAAACTGTTAATCAGATTCTTGGTTTGATATTGCAGCCAAAAATTTGTTTTAGCGACCAGCAAACTATCAATAAGGCTGCCCAAAGGTAGCCTTATTCTATCCAGGTATGTTCACTTTCAAGCCATGCAATCGCCGAGCCGTCACCCTGCCCAAAACCGGAATTTAATATGCACCGGTCTCTCTTCCTATCCCGCAACGGGCAGCCCGGGCAGGAAAAATTATCGCATGGATTGATAACATGCTTTGCAAGCTCCGGAGCCTCAAGGCTCCTGATCCATTCCAGATTCGTCATGGAAATCCCTCCTGTCGTTTTTCTAGTTCCTATACTGTTTTCCCGAGCATCCGGGTTTCCTCAAGCATCAGTTTCTTCGTATACAGCATGCGTGTAATTGCATCATAATGCATTTCCGCAATCCGCTTGTACGCTTCCATCACCTCCTCAACACCCAGTATCCGGTCAAACTCTTCCTTGCCGCAGCCTTGGCGTTTCCTGTCGCGTTTCGTAATCCGCGCCAATGTTTCCATTTCCTTAAAGTAACATACATAAGCGGCGGCTTTGTTGAGCATCTGCACCGCCTCCATTTTCCCTGTTTCCGTATCTATACCGTCAGGAAACCGCAGATCCACTTCTTTACGCAGATGCTCCATCAACAGCAGCGGATCCATGTCAAGCAGGTTGTCAAGCCTGGTCAGGTTCTCCATCACATACACCTCCAATGCCTATATTAGCTGGATGCCGGCTGCAAGGAGCCTGTGGAACAAGACTAAACAAACATTTCCCATCCCAGCCTTTATAGTCGTTCGGCTCCATCCATGTGCAGACATGCCCGGCCAAAGCGATAAAATCAATGCTCCCCACTGCCGCCTCGACCTCTGCCCGATGATTCCGGCAGCAGTCGTTAGCTGCCTTGCACAAAGACGGTTTCTCCGCGACCGCTAAATATCTCTTTCCTCCCATAAACCTCTTAATCCACAAGCTCCAAATGTTCCTGTATGAACAAGCGCAGCGTCCTTTTCCTGTATTCTTCATCCTTGTTCCGTGGTGTTTCCCCGTATCCATCCAGATAACACGCATAAGGCAGGAACCTCTGGATATCCGACTCTAAGATCTCCATATCATCAAGCGCCGGCCAGCGTGTCTTAAGATGCAGTTTTTGGAATTCTTCCATCATCCTGTCATATTCATCAAACGTCATTGTCACAATCTTGTTTCCCATAAACCTGCGGCACCTTGCGGATGCCTGCCCCCTTCCTGCGGATAACCGCCTCACATAATGTATCGGAGCGTTTCCTTAACCGCACATCGCATTTCTGCAGATGCAAAACTGCCCCGTCAAGTTCCCCCTGCTCCTGCAGCCGGTCCGCCATCTGCGCGATCAGTTCCGCCGCCCCAAGTGCGAGCCTCCCGTAACAAGGAGGCTTGCCAAAGTAGCCCGGGCATCGATAGAACAATCCAAACTTTCCCTGGACCAGGCGCATCCGTTTCCCATCCTCTGCACAGAGGTATAGCATGAGCATATCCCCACCCCCTCTTACAGGCTGCAGCAGACCTGCAACCTGCCGTCCGAACTTTCAGGCATGTTTCATGCCATAATATAATTTGGCTAAAAAAAGGCGGATGTCCTTTAACATCCGCACCTTTTTTACAATCCAGTAAACGCCGCAAGTTCAAACTGATAGGACAGCCTGTCATTATACCAGTTTTCGTTAAGGCATCCCAGGCACTCAATCCTTTCGGGATTCATTTTTTCATACATCCCTGCCATGCCAAAACCGACTACAGAAAATGCCGGGGCACCGTCCTGGCTGCGTTCCGTCAGTGAGAAGTGTGTTCCATCGCCCATCCGTGCATAAATGAAGTCTGCTGTATTGAACACTATGCGGAACACCGGTTTCGGATTGCCCTCTCCAAACGGTGCGAGCGACCTCTGCTGTTCCATGACATAAGGGATTTCATGCCTTTTAAGGTCCAGGTCATAATACATGACATCCGGCACATCTGGGAGCCTGCCAATGCTCTTTGCAAACGCGCTTTTGAACTTTAAAAAATCTTCAGCATGTATTGTAAGTCCGGCAGCGCCACTATGCCCGCCGTAACTGAGCATCAAGCCGCTGATCCGGTCCAGCGTTTCCTTAAGGCTCACCCCTGGGATGGAGCGCCCGGAGCCTTTCAGCATCCCATCCTTTTCACTGAACACGATTGCAGGGGAATAGTATTTCTCTGCCAGTTTCCCGGCAATGATACCCACAATTCCCGGATCGAACAAGGAATCCCCAACCACGATCGGGCGTTCTGCGTTTCCATCCATGTCCTGTATCAGCGCCTCGGCAAGCTCCGCCTGCTCTTTTGCAAGTGTTTTCCTGCGTTCATTCATCTCCATCAGCATCCTGACGCAGCCAGGCATTTTCGGGTCATTGTACCCCATCGTCAGCAACCGCAGCACCTTGGCCGCGCCACCGTCTTCCAATCGCCCGTATGCGTTAAAGATCGGACCGAACCAGAATCCGAAATCACCCTCATCAAAATGCCCTTCTTTCTTGTTGTTTCCTGCCAGAGCTTTCAGCCCCGGAACGCCATAGCCTTTGTTAAGCGCCTCAATGCCGCGGCGCACAAGGATACGGTTGGCGCCTGTCAGGGGCATCACATCCGCAACCGTTGCAACTGCCGCAAGGACAAGCAGGTTGTTCATATCCCCGCCGACGAGTTCTTTCACGAACCGGTATGCCAGCCCGGCTCCACAGTAATCCCTGTACGAATTGCCCGTCTTTGGGTCAACAACCACATCCGCGCACGGCAGCACTACTTTGTTATCCCTGCAGACCGGCTCATGATGGTCGATCACGATAACGGAAAGCCCTTTTTCTTTTGCTTTCTTTATCGCATCCAAAGCGGCAATCCCGTTATCTACCGTGATCACAAGCCCAGGGGCCTCAATCTCGTCTATGATCTTCTCCGACAGACCGTAGCCTTCTGAGAAACGTTTCGGAATCCGGAGCCGCGCTTCTTTCTGCATCCGTTTGAGCCCGTGGTACAGGATTGCCGTACCGCAGATCCCGTCTGCATCATAGTCACCGATTACTGTAACCGGAAGCTGCATATTTGCCCTAAAAAAAGCAACTGCCTCCTTCAAATTCGGGATTTCCGGCTCTTCTTCCGGGCAAAAAAAATCTTGCCTGCCAAGGCCCGCGCGCATAAGCACACATTCTTCTACTGTCGTCACTGCTGCATTTCTCTGTTTGTAATTCATATCAAATCCTCCTTTAATGATTGTTTTTTCAGGGATAATTTGGTTATTTCCGCAAAAAAGAAGCCTCTCGGCTTCTCTTTTTTATGTCCAGAGTATATA
>OFGR01003092.1_pt1 | contig 10233 bp, 9 predicted proteins | sample 1521811 | NCBI WGS metagenome assembly OFGR01 (sample SAMEA3504098, study PRJEB24116) | mouse gut metagenome | biome: mouse gut; feature: mouse-associated habitat; material: faeces | place: Denmark | collected 2011
CCGCCATTAATATTTTATAATCCATTTGAAAAAAAGACTGCGGGGCAACCAGAAATACCGGACACCCCGCAGTCTTTTATGTGGCATTTATTTTTTAACGTCCGGAGGCCATCACGGCATCGCGCAGATATGAATTGAATGCATCCGAAGCCAGAAGCTGCTGCATGGTCATATGCATGCGGTAACGCCAATAGTGGCGGGGATTAGCCGGCACGTTGATCTGCTCCTCGGCAGGATTCCCGCGACGCAATGCACCGTCGATACTCAACCAGTCCTGAAGCGGAAGAATGCAGAGCATCGAGGGCGAAAGCAGATGCAGCCTCACTATGCGGTCGCAGATCCACGGCTCGGCATAGAATGGCGCTGCCCCGTGCTCGCCAAGCACCTGATTATAATATCGCTGAGACACCTCGTGGTTTTCTTCCCACCATCCGCGTATGCCCGACATATCGTGTGTCGAGGTAGTGCATACGGAATAGTACGGGTAGTGCCACGTGTCTCCGAATTCGCTCGCAGGATTCTTGGACATACGCTGTATCTCAAGCGAGAGTATGCGCAGGCGGTCGATCACTGCCGGCACACAGTCGGGTATCATGCCAAGATCCTCAGCGCAGGTAAGCATGTGGGTAGCGTCGATAAGCGGCGGCAGTTTCCACATGGCTTTGTGATACCATAGGTCGTTATGGCGGTGATAATAGAAATCATTATATAACCTGTCGAAACACCATTTCTGATAATCGTCGAGCGACCTGTAGATATATGTAAATTGTGCGGAGATGCGGGGATGATACTTACCCTTCTCATACGGATCTTCAACGAAAAGCACCTGATCGATAAGGCCAAGCAGAGCGTTGCAGAGCTTATCATTCTTTTCGGACTTCCCGGCGGCGGCGAAGTAGTCGGCTACCTTGCGCTGTGTATTGAACTCATCCCTGAGCCTGTTGCGGCCATATCCTACGGGGACAAGAAAACGTTCACGGGCTTCATCTGTAAATTCGCCGAAGAAGTCGCCAAGGAAATAATCCATAATATAGGGCGTGGTATGCATATCGGCATCGAACCAGAAGTCATAGCTTCCACGCAGTTCTCCAGGAGTGAATGGCAACGCAGGATGGAACACTCCAAGAAGTCCGTGCAGGGCGTCCATCGGAATCTGCCAGATGCGGAAGAAGCCAAGGATATGATCGATACGATATGCGTCGAAGTACTCGGCCATCTTGCAGAAGCGGTCTTTCCACCAAGCGAATCCATCGCGCGACATTTCCTCCCAGTTATAGGTCGGGAAGCCCCAGTTCTGTCCCAGGACTGAAAAATCGTCAGGGGGAGCACCGGCCTGACTATCGAGATAGAACAGATGTGGCTGCTGCCATGCGTCGGCACTCGTGCGTGATATTCCGATCGGTATGTCGCCCTTCAGCGCCACACCTTTTGCATGCGCGTATTCGTGGACCTCGCGCATCTGCCTGTCGAGAAAATACTGCTGATAATAGACAAAACTGATATCGCTATGATTAGCTTCGGCAAACTGCTCGACCTTCACGCGGTCAAAGACTGCATATTCGCCCCAAAGAGTGAAGTCAGGAGTGGAATTACGATCGCGCAACACACAGAATGCGGCATATGGAAGCAGCCACGCCCGGTTGCGGCCGACAAACTCCCTGAAGTCTTCCGACGACAGCACAGACGAACCGTCGGTATTGAAAATTTCTCGGGTATATTCTTCCTTGGCTTTCAATACACGCTCATAGTCGATTTCCTTGAGAGAATTAAGCTCGGCGCGAAGATCATCGAAATACTTGCGCCGTTCAGGCGAAGATGGAGTACCAAGGGCTGTAACCCTCAGATACATCGGATGCAATGCAAATGTCGAATTGGCGTTATACGGATAAGAGTCGGTCCACGTACGGGTCATGGTCGTGTCGTTCACCGGCAGAATCTGTATAAACCGTTGGCCGGTACGCACTGCCCAGTCCACCATCAGTTTGAGATCAAGGAAATCACCGATGCCGAAATCGTCGTCGGAACGCAGCGAGAACACCGGAATGGCAGTGCCGGCTCCACGCCATCGTGCGACTGCCGAGAAACGCATGTGAAGACCATCAACCACAACAGCAGCCTTAGCAGTATTACCGGTTTCCGGAAGCGTTAGAGCTCGGTTTGCCCCATCCTCCCAGCGGCACAGAGCATGAGTCGCCTTATCGAGGGTAACAAACTTGAACTGCTGACCATCACGAAGCTCATCGAGTGAGAAAGCCGCCGACCACTGCGGGAAACTGCAATCCGACAGAATGACAGCACGCGACGTGTCCCAATTGCCGAACGCTTCGCCCTCGCCACAAAGAGCGAGAACTGATCCTGAGGGTACTTCCGGCGCGCAGACACGCATAAGAAGCCTACCGGCAGCCGGACTTATTCCGGGCGCACGGTCGGCACGCCGATTGACGCAATCGGTTAAAGCCTGCGACATAAATGGCGCATCCTCCGGCCTGTCGCTCCAGGCATCTTCTATAACATAGCATTCCGGACAACCTTCCGGAGGCATGTACCTGTGTGTATGTCCCCATTCGTGGCGCTCAGAGCCATCCTCCCGCCTTACAAAATATGAATATTCAAATTCAGGTGAATCAGTCTCAATACCGACAGTCAGACTCCACCGGCCATCGCCGGAAGGCGACATTGGCACAGCCTTGGACGGATCTCCCGATCCAAGTGCCGGGGATGCCCCCGTAAGCCAGAGACTTTCGCCCCATACTGTACGGTATCCGACATTAAATGTAAGTTGTATCATTGTGTTTGATTGGTAAGAATATAAATGTATATGATATTATCTTTTTATTGTATATACGGATTCTGCATACGTTCCTGACCTATTGTAGTGGGATTGCCATGCCCGCTGTAAACCACTACATCGTCGGGGAGTGTAAGCAACTGATTATGTATTGAGCCAATAAGCGTCCTGAAATCGCCGCCGGGCAGATCTGTACGACCGATGCTGCGCTCAAAGAGCACATCACCGACAATCACGAACTTCGCGTCTGGAGAATACAAGGCTACACTGCCGGGAGAATGTCCGGGGACTGCAAGCACATGCAATTCATATCCGCCTACAGCAATACGGTCGCCATGACTGATCGCCCGGTCAATGGCCACAGGTCCGGCAAGATTCGGAATCCCGAAACGCCGCGACTGCTCCGGCACGGAAGCGCCCAGCGGTGCATCAGCACTTCCAGCCATAACATCTGCAGAATAGGCCGTCTTCACATGGTCGACACCGAAACAATGGTCGAGATGCAGATGCGTGTTCACGATACCGGTAACGGCAAGCTTGTTGCGCGTGATGAATCCATCGAGAGCCTCGCGCTCCTCGCTATCTATCATACCGGGATCAACAACAACGGCCTGCAAAGCCTCGTCGTCCCACACCACATAGGTGTTGACGCCGAACATATTAAATACGAATCTTGAAACTTTCAGCATATCAATAGTTTTTCAGGATACAGAATCATACCATAGGTACATATACAAGCTCTTTGGTGCGGAAAAATTCCTCATCGGGAAAGAATTCGCTGACCGGATAAGTGACCACACTGTAGGGGACTTTGCTCGTCTCCTCACTCAGATCACCACCCTTCAGGCATACAAGCCCGTTGGGCACGGCATTGCGGCAGACAGGCGAGATATTGCGCCTGATCAATTTCACAAGACCATCGAGTTGCATCACAGCCCGCGAGACTACAAAGTCGAACTTGTCATGGCATTCTCCACTGTCGCCATGACGGAAACTGACGTTTTCCAGACCTATCTCCCAGGCTATCTCGGAAGCCACTCTTATCTTCTTGCCGACACGGTCGACAAGATGGAATCTACACTCCGGCCAGATGATAGCCAAGGGAATACCCGGGAAACCGCCACCCGTGCCGAGATCCATGAATGTAGTACCTTCGACCGGATCAAGGAATCTGGCAATGGCCAACGAATGCAGCACGTGACGCTCGTATATATTGTCAATGTCACGCCTTGATATCACGTTGATTTTCGAATTCCATCCGGAATATAGATTGCCCAGCGCGGCAAAGCGGGCGCGCTGATCATCCGTCAGCGACGGGAAGTATTTCGTTATCAGGTCTATGTCCATATAATTATAAAAACATTGCACGGCCGATGTTGTTGAATACATAAGAGCATAATTACAGCCGTATGCTGCAAATTTAGCTTAATTTTGCCAAATTACGCCACGCGATTGTGCTTTTACCATATTTTTTTCAGAACTTAGCGGACTTAAACAAATATATATGATAAGAATAGGACAAAACAACATGCTCACGGCATGCAAAACCGTAGACTTCGGCGTATATCTCGCCGACGAAAGCGGACAGGAAATACTACTGCCTTCAAGATACGTGCCGGAAGATCTGAAAATCGGCGACAAGGTGGAAGCCTTCATATACCGCGACAACGAAGGCCGGCTTATAGCTACCACCGAAAAACCATACGCCCAGGTGGGAGAATTCGCCTACCTGCAGGTCAAGCAGGTGAATAAAATAGGAGCGTTTCTCGACTGGGGTCTGATGAAAGAACTGCTCGTGCCATTCAGGGAACAGAAGGCCAATATGCGCGAAGGCGGAATATACCTGGTATATGTCTATCTCGACAACACAACGCAGCGGATAGTAGCCTCAGCAAAAATTGACAAATTCCTTGGCAACGTGCTGCCACACTACGAGAACGGCGACCGCGTGAAGGCATTGATTACCGAACACGCCGAAGGCTTGGGATACAAGTGTATAGTGGATAATCTGCACCGTGGCATAATTTATGAAAGCGATCTTGCCATACCTCTGACACTGGGCCAGAGCATCGACGCATATGTGCGCCACGTAAGGGAGGACGGAAAGATCGACCTCACCCCTGCCGGAAACGCACGCTCACGTACCAATACAGTGGCGAAACGTATCATGCAACTGATTGCCAAAAGCGCAGACGGAACATTGCCTGTCGACGATCATAGCGATCCGGAGGATATACGCAGACTGCTCGGATGCTCCAAGAAAGACTTCAAGAAAGCACTGGGACATCTGTATAGAGAAAAACAGATAGTCTTCGGCGACGACGGCATACGCAAGACTTCACGACAAGGCTCATAAGCCTCCGCCTCATACAGTGTGAACGCGGAATCAGCACGGATTTAATGCCGCCACTGCTGAAATTTTGCCACGATTTTAGCACAAAATCAAAATATTTTTCAGAACTTTGTGAAAATTTTTGATCATAGCCGAGCAAGCAGGCTTCACCCGATGGGAATTCCGGGTAAAAATGCAGTCCCCCGCTGCCCGTTCCACAGACATGGAGCGGCGGAATTTTCTGCATCAGAACGGCACTTCCCACAATTATAGACGGTGATGTCCGCCATGCAAAAGCTGCTTTATATTATTGACGATAAAGTAATGAATTTCACAGCCGACCAGATAAGCCATTTAGTGAATGGCACAATCGTGGGCGACGCATCGGTGACTGTTAACACCTTTGCCAAGATCGAAGAGGGGCATCCGGGAGCATTGTCCTTCCTTGCCAACCCTAAATATACACATTATCTCTACACCACGGAATCATCAGTGGTGCTCGTGAAACGCGATTTCGAACCAGAGCATCCCGTGAAAGCCACACTCATCAAGGTGGACGATCCTTACGACACAGTGGCCAGACTGCTGACAATGGTGAGCGAGATGCTGACACCCAAACCTACAGGAATAGAACAACCAAGCTTTGTGGCTGAAGGTACGGAACTGCCCGAAGATGTATACGTGGGAGCATTCTCATATATCGGTAAAAACGTGAAACTCGGACGTGGAGCAAAGATCTATCCCCAATGCTACATCGGCGATGGGGCTTCGATAGGAGAAGACACGATAATATACCCCGGCGTGAAAGTATACCACGGCTGCAAGATAGGAGACCGGTGCATACTCCATTCTGGTGTAGTGATAGGAGCGGACGGATTCGGATTCGCCCCAGCGCCTACCGGCGAATATCACAAAATCCCTCAGCTCGGCATAGTTGAAATAGCCGATGATGTGGAGATCGGCGCCAACACCACAGTAGACCGCGCCACAATGGGCGCCACACGTGTGGGCAAAGGCACAAAACTCGACAATCTGATAATGGTGGCCCACAACGTAGAAATCGGCTGCCATAACGCACTGGCATCACAGACAGGCATCGCAGGATCGACAAAGATCGGCTCACACTGCATGGTGGGCGGACAGACCGGTTTCGCCGGACACATAAAAGTAGGCGATAACGTGATGATCGGAGCACAAAGCGGCATACCTGATAATGTTGCCGACGGATCAAAGATAATGGGATATCCCGCTGTCGGAATAAAAGAATTCTTCAGGAACTACGCTTATACACGTCGACTTGGTGAATTATTCGCTCAAGTCAGGAAACTACAGTCCCAGGTCGACTCACTATCTGATAAATAAAAAATAACTGCATACAGCAATGAAGCAACTCACACTGAAAGAACCATTCACCGTCAAGGGCAAAGGTCTTCACAGCGGCCTCGACATCGAAGCCACATTCTGCCCCGCCCCGGACAATCACGGATATAAGTTTCAGCGTGTCGATCTCGACGGCGCGCCCACTGTCGACGCATTGGCAGAATATGTCTCCACCACACGACGCGGCACAGTCCTCACTCAGAACGAAGTGTCGGTGGGCACAATCGAACACGCCATGTCGGCACTCTACGCTTCGGGAATCGACAATGTGCTCATCAAGATAAACGCACCTGAAATGCCCATCCTCGACGGTAGCGCACGTCCTTTCATCGAAGAAATCGAACGTGTAGGCATCGTCGAGCAGAAAGCCGACAAGGACTTCTATATCGTGAAGCGCAAGATTGAGGTATGCGACAAAGAGACAGGCTCGTCGATCGTAGTACTTCCTGACGAAGAACTGACACTCGACGTAAAAGTGAACTTCGACTCGCCCGTGCTCGCCAATCAGTATGCGACACTCGACAGAATCGAGGAATTCAACACAGAGATAGCCCCGAGCCGCACATTCGTCTTCGTCAGGGAGATAGAGCCGCTGCTCAAGGGTGGACTCATAAAAGGCGGCGATCTTGCCAACGCTCTCGTCATATACGACTCTCCCATGAATCAGGAGACCATCGACCACATCGCAGACCTGATGGGCGTACCTCACAAGAGTGTGACTGAATTCGGATATATCAACGACGGCGAACTGCTTGCCGACAACGAACCGGCCCGCCACAAACTGCTCGACGTGCTGGGCGACCTCGCACTGATCGGACGCCCCCTCAAAGGTCGCGTGATAGCGACCCGTCCGGGACACTCCATCAACACCACATTCGCCAAGCAGATACGCCGCGAACTGAAACGCCAGGACGTACAGGCTCCTGTATACAATCCCAACACCGAGCCGCTGCTCGACATCAACCAGATACGTCAGCTCCTGCCTCACCGCTATCCGTTCCTGCTCGTCGACAAGATCATCGAACGCGGATCCCAATACATCGTGGGCGTGAAGAACGTCACAGGCAACGAACCTTTCTTCCAGGGACACTTCCCCGCTGAACCGGTTATGCCCGGCGTACTCATGGTAGAGGCTATGGCCCAGACCGGAGGACTGTTAGTGCTCAGCACAGTGGACAATCCGGAACGCTACTCGACATATTTCATGAAGATAGACAACGTTAAGTTCCGCCAGAAAGTAGTACCCGGCGACACACTCATCTTCCACGTCGCATTCATGAGCGAACTGCGCCGCGGTATGGCCGTAATGAAAGGTTATGCCTTCGTCGGAGAAAAAGTCGTAGCTGAATGCGAATTCATGGCACAGATAACTAAGAACAAATAACATGAAACAACCACTTGCCTACATACATCCCGCCGCAAAGATACATCCTTCGGTCATCATCGACCCGTTCGTAACAATCGAAGGTGACGTCGAGATCGGCGAGGGTACACGCATCTGCTCCAACGTAACCATCATGGATGGAGCAAGAATCGGGAAAAACTGCAGAATATTTCCCGGTGCAGTCATTGGAGCAGTGCCGCAGGACCTGAAATTCCGCGGCGAGAAGACCACAGCCGTGATTGGAGACAATACCACCATACGTGAATGCGTCACCATACACCGCGGTACAGCATCGAAAGGTACGACCATAGTCGGAAACAACTGCCTGCTGATGGCTTATGTACATGTGGCACACGACTGCGTGGTCGGCAACAATATCATCCTTGCCAACTCCACACAGCTCGCAGGCGAAGTGGTAGTGGACGACTGGGCCATCGTCGGAGGTGGATCTCTCGTACACCAGTTCACTCACATTGGCTCTCACGTGATGATACAAGGAGGGTCTCTCATCGGTAAGGACATTCCGCCCTACGTAAAGGCAGGACGCGAGCCGATCAGCTACGCCGGCATCAACTCAATAGGCCTGCGCCGCCGCAACTTCTCAAACGACACAATCCGTGAGATCCAGGATATATACCGATTCCTGTATCTGTCGCGCATGAACGTGACCGACGCCCTCGACGCCATAGAAGCAGAGCTTCCCGCCACAAAGGAGCGCGACGAGATACTGCTATTCATCCGCAACTCCAAACGCGGTATAATAAGAGGATACGTCTAAGACAACCGAATAAGGCCGCACACGGAGGGTCCGTCGCTCGCCGACGCAATGAGCGGCGAGAGGAAAGTCCGGGCAACAACGAGCGCCATGCTTCCTAACGGGAAGCTGTGGGTGACTGCAGAGTAGCGTGACAGAAAACAACCGCCAATGCCGGCATCAGCCGGCATGGTAAGGGTGAAAAGGCGGGGTAAGAGCCCACCGGGCCGACGGGCAACCGCCGGCGCCGCACGTCTCATGGGTTGCAAGGTCAAGTATACCGGCATTTAAGGGTGGCTCGCCCGTTGCCGGGGGGTAGACCGCTAAAGCAGTATGGCAACATGCGGCTCAGATAAATGACGGACGGACAGACTCAAATCACTCCACTGGAGATCGACATTAAGTCTTCCACATAACCCGGCTTATACTCCGCGTGCGACTTTTTTCTCAAAAACACCGTAACCAGACATCATGAAGACGCAAGGAACATCACACGAAAGCTCCCGCTGGATCACCGCACCGACAGAAAGCACCGAGACCGGGAAGCTTGTCATGGTGACGGCACGGACAGATATAAGCCAATTCCGCAACAACCCGAGATTCATCTACAGAGTAGAGATAACCCTGCCATACCAGTCGGACGCCTCAGGCATGCCTCCCGAAGAAATGGCAGAAACACTCGGCGACATAACAGACGCCATCGAGGAAGCATTTTCCAAAGATCCTGTAGCTGTAATCACCGGGATATACACCGGAGACGGCCGACGGGACTGGATATGCTACACTCTAAGCCTGCACATATTCCAGAAGAAAATAAATCAGGCCCTTTCCTCACTTCCACTGCTACCTCTCGAATTTCATGCAGAAGAAGACCCCGAATGGCAGGAGTACGACAATATGCGGGCAATCGTAACAATCCCCGACGATGACGATAATGATGACGCTACTGAAGACTCTGACATATAGTCATTAACGCCTGTTATACTTTCTGTATCACATACACAGATAGGAGTAGCCGCTATGGCAATCGAAGAACGAATCCGCTTTTTCCGCAAGATGCGTGGCATGACACAGAAGTATCTGGGGATGCTCATGGGCTTCCCGGAGCGATCCGCTGATGTCCGTATGGCCCAGTATGAGACTGGCACCAGGACACCCAAGGCGGACCTCACAAGGGCCTTGGCAAACGCCTTTGGGATTTCCCCTGACGCCCTGACCATTCCGGACATAGATACCGATATTGGCCTTATGCACACTCTCTTTGCCCTGGAGGACCTGCGGGGGCTGACGATTGGCAAACTGGATGGGGAAGTTTGTCTGTGGCTAGACAAGTCCAAAGGAACCACCTACCTTTCCATGTTTGAAATGCTGTCCGCTTGGGAAGAACAAACTGAAAAACTGAAAGCCGGAGAAATCACCAAAGAGGACTATGATCGCTGGCGATACACCTACCCGAAAATGGAAGCCCAGCGCACCAAAGCCGCCCTTGACGCCCTGCGGGAAGAAAAAGCCGAATAGACAGCAAAAAGCCCTTACCGATACTGCCATCGGTAAGGGCTTTGTAATATGGTTTTTGTCACCCACAAGCCGCAAAG
>OFGR01003096.1_pt1 | contig 10214 bp, 9 predicted proteins | sample 1521811 | NCBI WGS metagenome assembly OFGR01 (sample SAMEA3504098, study PRJEB24116) | mouse gut metagenome | biome: mouse gut; feature: mouse-associated habitat; material: faeces | place: Denmark | collected 2011
CAGCCGGCGTCTCCATGAAAGGCGCCGCCGTCTACCAGGCCCTTTTCCGCTGCCCAGCGGGCGGGGGTGTAGAAATAATCCTGGCTGCTCACATCCTGGAAGGGGTTCCCGGCGGTGGTGGCTGGGGAGCCCTGGGCACGGTGGAGGAAGGTGATGATATGGGCCATGGTGCAGGGGGTGGCGGGGCTGAAGGTTCTGTCGCCTGTGCCATTGGTGACCCCCTTGGTGACGGCCCATTGCACCGGCTGGGCGAAGTAATCTGTGTCGGCCACGTCAATGAAGCCGGCGGAGCCGATATTGGGCCCCATCACCACATAGTACGCCTGGCCGCCATGATAGAGAACGACGAGGTTATTGTCCTGAAAGGAGTCCTCGGCCTTGCCGTGGAAGAGATAGGGCATGACGGCCCCCATGTAATAGGTGATGTAATGCTCTGCGTCCACCATGCAGCCAGGGGTGCCGGGGACGCCGGTGCGGCCCCCTTCCGTCAGCCCCTTTTTCACGCTGATCTGGCTGCCGGGACGCAGCTCCACCAGGTTCACGGTGGCAAGTTCGTAGGGTTCCTGGACATCGTCTGCGCCCAGGAACGCGGTCTGTACCGTTTTCTGTTCCACATGTGCGGCGTCAAAGGAGACGGCGTAGCGGTCCAGCACGGAGAGGGTGAGGGGTTGGTAATACCCGGCGGCCAGGGCCGGGGTGGCCAGACCCAAGCTCAGGGTCAAGGCCAAGAAAAGAGAGAGGCAGATTTTTTTCATGAGATGGGATCCTTTCCGGTTTTCCTTTTATCTGCTGGCGGGCTTTGCCTGCGTTGAAAACCGGGAACCGATTTTCAACTGTTTTGACTATATCAGACTTCCCACCAGATTGCAAGGCAGCCCAGGGCGGCGGGGGATTATCTTCTGGCCCGGGATTGGAGCTGGACCGCGAAGATATTCTGGGTGATTTTCTCCTGGTCCTCCTCGGTCAGCTCTAAAAACCTGCACCCATATTCAAACTTGCCGCCGTCCTTCTCGATGACCCGCATTACCTGGCTGAACATGGCCGATTCCGGCCTGTCCTCCATCAGCCGGACCTTCAGCAAAAATTTATCGCCGTCGTGATATCTGAACTCCGAAGCAATGCGGGCCCCGCCCACGCTGATGTTCAGCAGCTTACACGGTTTTTCCCCCATCGCCAGGCCGCTGAACATGGTAGCAGTCGCGTCCAGGTTGGTTTCAAGGCGGAAAAAAGCCCGGTCGTTTTCCACTTTGCAGACCCTCAGCTCCGTGACCGACCACTTGTGCTGGGGCATGGGGGTGATGGCCCCCTCCATGTAGACAGCCTTTCTCTTCCGGTCACTGTATCCCCGTATCTTAACAGGCAGGGGTTCTTCCTCCTGAGGGAGGTCGGACTCCGAATACTGGTGCAGCTCCGCCTGGCTCCCGCGCAGGCCCAGCAGCTTCGCCACAAACAACATGCGTCCGTCCGCGTCCGTCACCTCCACCCGCATTCCGGAGTAGACGTCCAGCTCCTCCTCCGGTTCCTCCTCCTTGACGGGCTCCTCCGCCCGTTTTCCAAACAATTTGAGTAAATTCATAGACTGTCTCCCTATTCTATATGTCTTCCGCTTTCAAGCCGGAGCTAGAACCGATCTTCATAGCGGCAAAATGACCGTTCGGCCGTTCGAGCTTGTGGATACAGGATCTTATTTTTCCCGCATCTGTTTCAGCTGTTCATCGGCCCAAACCACCTGGTTCCTGCCGCCCTTCTTCGCGTCATACAGCATGTTGTCCGCCGCTTTCAGGAAGGAAGCGTAGCTGCTCTCCGACGGGGGGACCGCCGTAATGCCGCCTATGCTGACCGTGACCCATTCTGACGTGGACGGGTCGTGGGGGATGCGCAGGTCCTCAACGGCCTGACGGATCTTCTTTATGTGCTCAAATACCTTTTGGGAGGGGTCCCCGATAATCAGCGCCACAAACTCCTCGCCTCCGTAGCGGGCCAAAAAGTCTGTGCCGCGCTTCAGGTAGGAAGACGCCGTTTTCGCCACCGCCGCAATCACCTTGTCCCCGGCGGGGTGTCCGAATGTATCGTTATACACCTTAAAATGGTCGATATCGAACATGCAGATGGAAAACGGCGCTTGCAGCCGGGTGGCTTCCCGCCACTTCTCCACGCTGTAGCCGTCATATCTGCGGCGGTTGGCGATCCCTGTCATCTGGTCGGTCATGGACTGCCACTCCACCTGTTTCCGGTAGTTGTACAGCTTGATGTGGGTGTTCACCCTGGCCTTTACGATCAGGGGGTTGAAGGGCTTTGTGATGTAGTCCACCGCCCCCAGTATCAGCCCCCGCTGCTCGCTGGTCACATCGGAGAGGCTGGTGATCAAAATGACCGGGATGTTTTGGGTGACGATCTCCTCCTGCAATTTTTTCAGCAGGGTGAAGCCGTCCATCCCCGGCATTACCACATCCAACAGGATCAGGGAGTAATCTTCACTGCTGGCGCGGCACAGGCCGTCCTCTGCCGTCTGCGCCACGGAAACATCGTACTCATCCCTCAAGATGGCCCTCAGCTGGGCGGCCTGCACCACGCTGTCATCTACGATCAGGATTTTTTCCATTTCTGACACGCTCCTCAAAGAAGGTTGTTTTTGAAATCTGCGCGGAACACCTGGAAAGCCGGCGGGACGTTCGGCGCTCCGGTTCTGAGCCCAGGTTCCCCATGTTCCAGGGGATAAATAAATATTTACTTACCGCCCCATAAAATCCGCCACATCGTGGCAGGATATACGGCATGGAAATAATAAATATTCACTCATGCCTGCGGAAACAAACCACCTGGAGGCGGCTCATCCTCTATCGCTGTTTGGCCGGCTTCTCCAGCCTCAAATAGCCGCTCAGGCCGGTGGCCAGCAGCTGAAAAACCGTATCCTCCGTCTCCTGGTTGTCCGGAAGCAGTCCCTCCACCACATATTTGGCGTACATGACTGTGGTTGTCAGGACATGGAGCCACAGAAGGTCCTGGTTGATGCGGCGCAGGCAAGGAAATGCTTCCATAAACATGTGGACCATTCCGGCGAAAGCGCTGAAATAGCTGGCGTCTCTGGCCTTATCGTACTTGGGAAAGGCGGCGCTGTCCCGAAAGCGGTGGTAAAAAACCGTCTCGTCCGGGTGGGCGACCCAAAAGCGGAAGTAGGGCTGCCACAGGCTTTTCACCGCCCCCATGGGGTCGGTCAGCATGGTGAGCGGGTTGAATTTCAGGCGGTCAAAAATCTCCGCGGCCTGTCTGTCCACATAGGTGAAGCACTCCTCGATCATCTGCTCCTTGCTCTCGAAGTAGCGGTACAGCGCCCCGGGGGATATCCCCGCCAGCTCGCTGACATTCTGCACCCGCACACCCTCCAGGCCGTATTGGCGTACGGCCTTCATCGTAGCCAAGAGGATCCTTGTTTTGGTGTCATCCAAGGCCATCACTTCCCCCAAACACAAGCTGCCGCGTCCATTCCCACGCCGGCCACTCATTATACACTGTTTTCCGCCTGTTTACAATACTGATTTTTCCACCGATGGAAAAATATTCTACAAAAAAACACGGCCGCCTTTCCAGGCAGCCGCGCTCTTATTACACTGTTTCGCTCAGTTCATGGGGACCGCCTGAACGCCGGCGGGCAGGGTGGCCACAGGGGCCTTGCTGGTGGGGACGCAGCTCACATCCAGAGCCAGCTCCACGGTAATCTCCTCGTCCTCGACGGACATATCCATCTTAACCGCCACCTTGTCGGGGGCGGCGTGCTCGGTGAGCTTCATGCTGATCTTCTCTGTGGGCTGGAGGGACGCGTCAAATTTGGAGGAATCAAAGTCCATGGTGATGTCGGCGGACACAATGTCGTCCCCCTGCTTGGCCAGCGTGATGGTGATGGGCATATCGGGCGCGCCCTGGGCCACGTAGGTGTTCCCCTTCTGGGTGAAGGCCTGGTCGCTGAGCAGGTCCACATAGACGGAAACTACCTCGGCCACGTCGGTGTAGCTGTACTCGCTGTCGGTGAGGGGCATGCTCTGAATTACGGTGGTCAGGATCTCTCGAATGCCGGCCTCCTCCAGCTGGTTCAGCTGGGCCATGCTCATGCCGCTGAGCAGCTGGGCCTCATAGGCGCCCAGGTCCAGGGAGTACCAAGTATCCTCCTCTTTACCGGTGAATGCCATGGGCAGGCTCAGATAGCACTCCATCGACTCCATATCTATGCGCACCTCGCCCTTCATGTCGGACAAGACGGACAGCATCTGCTGTATCATGGCCTGCTCCAGAGGGGTGGTGCCGGCCACACCGGCCAGCTCAGACAGATCGGACAGCTTCAGCTCCCAGGCCAGCTGGGCCTTGGTGCCGCTGGTAACGCCGTTGACGCTGCCCTTGGCGGTGAGGGGCTTGGTCAGGGTCTGGCCGCTCTTGTCCTTGATGCTCATGTCCAGCGTGCCGGCCACGGACATGTTCTTATCCTTGCTCTGCTTCTCGCAGTAGGCGGCGAAATTGTCCATCAGATCGAAGGAGGCATCCCCCATCAGGGCGTCCACGTCCACGATGATGACGGTTCTGGAGCTCTGGTCCCAGCCCACCCCGCAGCCCAGGGCGTCGGCCACAAAGGCGATGGGCACATAGGTGCGGTTGTTCTTGGCGTAGGGGATCACGTCCATCTGGATGGTCCGGACCTGGCCGTCCTCTGTGACAGAAGCCGTGTCCGCCCCCAGCACCATGGACAGGGAGGCGCCGTTTCGCTGGATGGTGATGGTGCTGGCAGCTCCGTCGTAGCCCACCTCGGCCCCCAGGGCTTCCGTCACCGCGTAGAGCGGGACAAAGGTGCGGCCGTCAACGGCCTCGGGGGCGGCGTCGGAAAAGGCCAGCGGCTCGCCGTTCATCTGGACGTTGATGGCTGGGGCGGCCGCGATGAGCGGCTCTGCGGCCAGGGCGGTCCCCGTCAGCGCCGCCACGGCGAAAACAGCCAGTACTACCGCGCTCAAGCGTTTCCATGCTTTCATGTTCAATAACCTCCTCAATATTTTCGTTTCGGGAGCGCTTTCCCGTGTATTTTTTCATTATACCACGAAGCTGTCGGCGATTCAATAGGGATTTATCCCTCATCCACGCCCGTCTTGTAGAAGAAACACTATATAAAATACCGCCAGCCCTCCGGCGTATCGACCCGCCCCAGGGCGGCCCCCATCACCTGCTCCAGGGCCCCGGCGTCCTCCCGGGACCGGGCCGCCGGAGCCGGGGCGGCTCCCCGGCGGATCATCCGGATGAGCAGCTCCTCCAGGGCGGCGCACAGCAGCTGCTCCCCGCCGAAGGGGGCCTCCTCCCTCCGCGCCAGAACGGCGGCGTAGGGGTCCCCCAGAGGCGTGGAAAAGGCCGCGCCGCTCTCTGCCACAATCCGGGCCAGCAGAGCCCGCTCCTCCTCACCGGCTTCCGCCGTCAGCCCCTGGAAGAATGCCATCTCCGGGCTGTCGCACCGGAAGCTCACCACCACCAGGTCCGGCGCCACCCCCACGGCGGACAGGGCGTGGAACTCCCCCGGGGCGTGGAAGATGAGCCGCCCCCGCCCCAGGCGGCAGGTCCGCTCCCCGGCGGTAACCTGGAGCTCCCCCCTGTCCACGTACAGCAGCTCCCAGAAGTCGTGGCTCTCCCCGGGGAAGGAGCAGGCGCTGGTGTATTCAAAATAGTGTACCGTATAGATTTCCCGCACCTGCAGGGGCCTGCGGGGCGTCAGGGGCTGGTAGTACATGGCCTCTCTCCTTCCGGCGGATGTGCCTCCATTATAAAAGATTTTCCCTCCCCGCGCAACGCCTAAAAAATATTCCGCTGTTTTCGCAAAATCGTTCCCAAACGGGAAAATATGTGCTATCATGCAGACAGCGTTTATTATTCTGAACGGGGGGTACCCCCCGTTCCACGCCCAAAGGGCGTGGAATACGCCTGCTGTGGAGGGACATTGATGAACATTCTCTTCGACCAGGAGCAGCTCATGAAGCTGCTCGCCAACCTCTACGTATTCACCGGCATGGCCGCCAACATCCTGGACCCCAAGGGGCGGGACATCAACCTCTTCGAGGGCCACCCGCCCTTCTGCAAAGCCATCAACGCCCTGCCGGAGGGACACCGGCGGTGCGTGGCCTGCGACGCGTGGAAGGTCAAGCACTACAGCGCCGCCAAAGGTTTCCAGTTCTACCGCTGCCACGCCGGGGTCTGCGAGGCGGTCATGCCCCTGTACGACAAGAGCCACCCCCTGGCCTACCTGGTATTCGGCTGCTTTCTGGACGACTCGCCCCTGGAGAGCCAGTGGGCCCGCAGCCGGGCGTCCCTGGACTGGTACCCCGGCGGGCCGGACGCCCTGCGGGACGCCTTCTTCCGGTTCAGACAGTATTCCGCCGCGGAGCTGCGGGCCTACTCCGAGCTGCTAGAGGCCCTGGCCGCCTACATCCAGCTTAAGGGGATGATCCAGGCCACGGAGCGGACGGACCTGCAGAAGCTGGAGATATACCTGGACCAGCACTATATGGAGAAGCTGTCCCTGGAGAGCATTTCCAGGGAGCTGCAGATCGGGCGGACCAAGCTGTGCCGCCTGGCCAAGGAGCTCTCCGGCGGGGAAACGCTCTCCCACCTCATCGCCCAGCGGCGCATGAACGCGGCCAAATCCCTGCTTCTCCAGAACGACCTGCCGATCTCCGCCGTGGCGGAGGCGGTGGGCATCAGCGACTACAACTACTTTTCCCGCGTCTTCCGGACGGTGACCGGCTATACGCCCCGGGACTTTCGGAAAAAATGGCGGCATAACGCCTGATTTTTTGGTTATTCTGACGAAATTCCTCTGTATTTTTCTGCTATTCGCACAATTTTTCTGTTTGCGTACGATTTTGCTATATTCGGAACGCTGGCTCCTATTTTTTGCCGGGGAACCTGCTACAATAAAATATGAAATTGCGCACTGCCCGCAGGCTTTTCCATTCCCGCGAACAGGCGCTTTTTCTATTTAGTTTGAGGAGGAACAAGAAATGAAGAAGAAAGCCCTTGCATTGCTGATGGCTCTGGTCATGGTCCTGTCTCTGGCCGCCTGCGGCGGCGGCGGCGGAAAGACCACGCTGAACGTCATCATTTCCCAGTACGGCAACTACACCCAGGAGTGGTGGACCCAGTTTGAGAAGGATTTCGAGGCCGCCAACAAGGACGTGGACCTGAACATCGAGATCGTCTCCTGGAACGACATCTACTCCGTCGTCTCCACCCGCATCCAGTCCAAGCAGCAGCCCGACATCCTCAACATCAGCGGCTTTGCCGATTACGTGGCCGACGACCTGCTGATGAAGGCCGAGGATTACACCTCCGACGAGGTCAAGGCCAAGATCATCCCCAGCTTCTGGGAGTCCAACGCCATTGACGGCACCGTATGGGCCCTGCCCATCCTGGCCTCCTGCCGCGCCCTGTTCTGCAACATGGATCTGCTGAACGCCGCCGGCATCAACTCCGTGCCCACCACCTGGGACGAGGTCCTCACCGCCTGCCAGGCCGTCAAGGACACCCACGGCGACAGCGTCGTGCCCTGGGGTCTGGATATCTCCACCGACGAGGGCCAGGCCGCCTTCTCCTACTACAGCTGGAACTTCGGCGGCGGCTACCTGGATGCCAGCGGCAACTGGGCTCTGAACACCCCCGAGAACGTGAAGGCTGTGGAGTACATCAAGACCCTGATTGATTCCGGCTACTGCAACTCCGCCCCCTACACCGATACCCGCTATCCCCTGCAGGATGCCTTCAGCGCCGGCACCCTGGCGATGATGATCGGCCCCATGAACATGGTCGCCGCCGATTCCACCGTGAACTACCAGTCCGCCGATCTGCCCACCGCTACCGGCAAGTCCACCGCCTTGGGCGTGTGCGACCAGCTGATGGTGTTCAAGAACGACGCCGCGAAGGATCAGAACGCCCGCACCGAGGCCATCAAGGCGTTCTTCGACTTCTTCTATGACTGCGAGCGCTACTCCGACTACATGGTGTACGAGGGCTTCCTGCCCGCCACCACCGACTCCTCCGACTACCTGGCATCCAACGCCGAGAAGCACAAGGTTGGCGGCTCCGACGCCACCGGCAACAGCGAGTACTTCAAGAACTTCTGCGGCCTGCTTCCCAACTGCCAGTTCTATCCCATGAGCAAGGCCGAGTGGATGGACGTCCGCAACGGCGTCATCGAGGTCGAGCAGCAGGTCTGCCAGGGCAGCATCTCCGCGCAGGAGGCCCTGGACAATCTCCAGAACAGCATCGCCGGCTAAGTATCTGACCGGACAATAGGAAGGGGCCGGCCATCGGCCCCTTCCTTCTATTTCTAAGGCAAGTAAGGAGGCTCGTCTATGAAAGAAAATAAGCCCCGCACGAACCTAAACATGAAGAAGAAAGAAAATAAGCCCCATACAGACCTAAATATGAAGAAGGTGGAACCTTACATCTGGCTGCTGCCCAGCATCCTGCTGATGGGCGTCATGATCCTGGTCCCCATCTTCAGCGTATTCCAGACCTCTTTCTCCGAGATCAGCAAGTCCGGCGTCAACAAGGGCTTCAACGGAGGGAGCAACTACCTGTGGGTATTTCAGAATACCACCTTCTGGAACACCCTTTGGAACACGGTGGTGTGGACCATCGTGGTGGTGGGCCTGTCCACTATCCTGGGCATTATTCTGGGACTGGTCCTCAATGAGAAGTTCCATGGACGAAAGATCGTCCGGGCCATCGTGGTCTTTCCCTGGGCCACGGCCCTGATCATCCAGTCCGTCATCTGGAAGTACATCATCAACGCCGATTACGGCGCCCTCAACGCCCTGCTGCTCAAGCTGGGCCTCATTGACAGCTATGTGAACTGGACCGCCACCCCCGGGCAGTTCTTCGCCTGGGAGTGCTTCGTGGGTATCCTGGTCACCATCCCCTTCGTCACCTTCTGCGTCCTCTCGGGGCTCCAGAGCATCGACACCTCCCTCTATGAGGCCGCCGACGTGGACGGGGCCACCTTCTGGAACCGGCTGTTCCGGATCACCCTGCCCCTGCTGATGCCCAGCCTGACGGTGTCCACGGTGCTGAACATCATCTACGTGTTCAACTCCTTCCCCATCATCTGGACGATCTCCAAGGGCGACCCGGCGGACCAGACCCATACCCTGGTCACCTACCTCTACAAGCTCTCCTTCACCAACCAGAAGGTGGGCGAGGCGGCGGCGGTATCCGTGGTGGGCTTCGTGATCCTGGCCGCCTGCGCCAGCGTCTACATGATTATCACCCTGCGGGCGGAAAAGGAGGAGTAACCGATGAAAGCAAAGAAATCCCCCTGGTCGCGGATCGCGCTGTACCTGTTCGTGTTCGTCATCTGCGTGGTGATCCTGTACCCCTACTTCGTCATGTTCACCACCGCAGCCAAGAGCAACGACGAAATGTACGCCATCGGCGGCAGCCTGCTGCCCTCCGTCTGGCAGTGGTCCAACTTCATTGACATCTGGCGGGAGGCCCCCGTCTTCAAGTACCTGCTCAACTCCATCGTCGTGGCTGGCGGGGCCACCTTCCTGGCCATCCTCTGCGGCATTCCGGCGGCCTACGCCCTCTCCCGGATGCGCTTCAAGGGCAAGGGCATTTTTATGGGCGCGGTAATTATGAGCCAGATGTTCTCCCCGGTGGTGCTGCTGGTGGGCATCTACCGGCTGATGACGGCCATGCACCTGACCAACAGCTTGATCGGCCTGATCCTGCTCAACGCCGCGTTCAACCAGGCCTTCGCCATCTGGCTGCTGCGGGGCACCTTCACCTCTATCTCCTCGGAAATGGAGCAGGCCGCCAAAATTGATGGCTGCGGCACGGTCCAGGCTCTGGTCCGGGTGCTGCTGCCGGTGTCGGCCCCCGGCATCGTCACAACCCTGATCTTCGTGTTCATCAACTCCTGGAACGAGTACACCATCGCCCTGACCCTGATCTCCAGCGATCTGCTCAAGCCCATCACCGTGGGCATCAACGTCTTTTACGGCTTCAACTTCATCAAGTGGCAGTACCTGTTCGCCACGTCCATTTTCGCCACCATTCCGGTAGTCGTCCTCTTCCTGTGCATCGAAAAGCACCTGGTCGCGGGCCTGACCTCCGGCGGCGTGAAAGGATAGATTAAGTCAAAAAAGATGCTTCGCATCTTTTTTGAGGAAGGGCGGTCATTCAGCTCCGCT
>OFGR01003101.1_pt1 | contig 10207 bp, 8 predicted proteins | sample 1521811 | NCBI WGS metagenome assembly OFGR01 (sample SAMEA3504098, study PRJEB24116) | mouse gut metagenome | biome: mouse gut; feature: mouse-associated habitat; material: faeces | place: Denmark | collected 2011
GGAGGATATCAGTATTCCAGAAGATATGTTTTCCGTGGATGTGCTCTGCGAGGACATGAGCGTTGACCAGATCGCCTATGCGGCCTACGTCGGCGGGGCGTTCCGGACCATGGGCGGGGAGGCCATTTTGGACCGGGACCCCTCGGAGAAGGAAAACCTTTTCACCCTGCGCTTTTCCCTGGATGATTTCGAGGAGGGGGATGATTTGGCGGAATTCTCCATTTCGTTGTCCCCCGTCCGGCCAGGGGGCAAGGTGGACCCAAAGCTTGCCGAGCCGGTGGCCATCCCGGCGGAGCTTGGAAAGGCTTACACAGTTTTGCTCTCTGGCAGCAGCGACAGTGGATTTACCGCGGAACTGGAATAGACCGGAAAATGGAAGGCCAGACCGTTATTTTAAGAGATAAAGAGCCCCTTGTACCAGTTGGTTACGGTACAAGGGGCTCTTCTGCGGTTTGGAAGGCGACCACTACAAACCGGCCGTTTGTTTTGTGGTAGCTGCACGTGGACAGGGTGAGCAGCCTGTCGCCGTATTGGGGCGCGGCTCCGGTGTCGTACAGCGCCGCCGCCTGGACATTTTGAAGGTACTCCTGAAAGACCTCCGGGTCGGACAGGTCTGTATACTGGTAGTAGTGGAAGGCGCTCAAATCGTGCTTGGGGTAGACCTGGCTGTAAAAAGCGGCGAGGATGGTATACTCCCGCTCCTCCGTCAGGGTGTCGAAACGGAGCGTTGGATGGGCCCTGGCGTATTCCCCGCTCTGGTATCGGTCCAGTTTTCCGAACATATCCCCGTTTTTCATGTTGTGCCCGTAGATTATGGCGTGGTTTGATTCAGGCGACCAGCCTTCCGCCAGAAAAAGGCTCCCGCTGAGGGCGTAACTGCCGTCGAAGGCCCGGCGGAGGTAGTACTCCGGGGCGGATGGGGTGAACATCACAGGCAGATCGACCTCCGCCCCCTCCAGGGCCAGCCAGCCCGCCATGTCCGGGTTCTGCTGCCAGAGCTGGTCATACTGGATCAGATTGCCCGAGGGGGCGTACTTGGGCGGCGGCGCGGCTTCCTCCTTGGAGGCCCCCGCGCCGGAGCGCTCAGCCCTCTGCTTTGCCTCCAAAACCTGACGGGCCAAAATCTGGTTGGCGTCCCGCTCCCTGGAGGCGGTGAGCAGATCGCGGACCAGAAGGAAAGAGGAACCGCAAAATACCAGCAGACATAACATAAGCGCGTAAAACTGCCAGCCCCGGCGTTTTCCTTCGGTGTGCTCCATGGCACCGCCCCCTCTCATGTGCCTATTATAAAGCCGGGCGGTTTATAAATCAAGGAGAAAGACACCGCCAAAGGGGCGGAATGCTTGACGGAAAATACAGTTTTGTGGCATAGGGACGTGCCGGAGGGGAATAAGGTGTGGCGGAGGTGTTACAACAATGCTGTCGCCAGTGATTTATTTGATGATGAACGGTCTGTTTTTTACCCTTCGATTGTCAGGGGGCGGAGGTTCCTTCCCGCGCCCCCTGAAGGCTGCGGAGGAAAAGGAGTATTTGGAGCGGTGCGCCCAGGGTGATCTGGAAGCCCGAAATATTCTTGTGGAACACAATCTGCGCCTGGTGGCGCACATTGTCAAGAAGTATTACGCCCAAACCGGGGACCAGGATGACCTTATTTCAATTGGAACAATTGGACTGATCAAAGGAATATCCACCTTTAAAACGGACAAAAATGTTCGTCTGGCGACTTACGCGAGCCGCTGCATTGAAAATACTATCCACTCGCAACGGCTCAAAAGGCCCTTGATGTGGGCAATCGTACATACTTTGGCGAAAAATGGCGTACGTTCGGCCACACATCGGACCGCATGAAAATAATGGTCCTCCATACTCCCACGGGCGTTATCTACGCACCTCTTTACATTCACAGTTTCCAGCTTGTCCAACCTCACACGCTGGTGGAGGCGGAAAAGTTCAACATCCAATACACCGATCCCTCTCAAATCCACAATACGCCGGACAAGCTCCGCTGGTACAGATACAGCCAGGGTTTGCGGCAAAAGGATGTGGCGAAGTACGCTGGGATAGACCGCACCACATACTCCAGCTATGAAGAAATTGGGCGGGACTATTATCCCATTGAAACCATGCGGAAAATTGCGGAGCTGTTCTCCGTCCCTGTCACAAGGCTCCTGGATGATTTCAACCTGTTTCTCTATCACGGCCAGGGCCAGCAAATCAGGCAGGCCCGAGCACAGAAAAGCATGACACAAAAAGAGTACGCAAAATACCTTGGCGTCCCGTTTGGAACCTTGCAGCAATGGGAACAGGATCGGGTGTCAATCACAAAAAGAACCTGGAAGAACCTAAAAAGATTCGAGGAGTAGAGGATGGCTTCCCCTCTCCCCTACTCCTCGCTTCTTATCTCATTTTATTGGCGGCCTTGTATCGTTTCTTGATTTCGTCGCATAGTGCCGCTTTCTGTTCCACAGGGCAGGACAGGGTTGCCAGCTTTTCGGCTATCGTCTGAGCGTGGACATAGGCGACCCTTTTGGCGAGTTCCCGTTGTTTCTCTTTATCTTCCGGGTAATGTACGATGATATTAACTGTCTTACGCCCCCTTTTGTCAGTCTACACAGGGAAGATATGCCGCATAGACTATTTTATATTCATTTCTTATGGTGGGGTTTGAAACGACAAAATCCGCACTGGCGGTCAGCGCGGATTTTGTCGTTCACGATATAGCCTCAAAAGGAAATCAGACGGCGGTGGGTGAACCGCTCCATAGGTATTACCGTGCCTCCCCCCATTCCCGTGGGTGGGGCGTCCTACGCTGTGACGCATAGCCGACGCAAGTATCATCATCTCCATGTGTGTATCTCCGCCCATAACCATACCCGTCTTTATCTAAAGTTACTTTATGACGATGGTGTTGTCCGCTCGGTTCCTCCCGGCCTGTTCCCTCCTTTCCCGGTGAAACTTCCCTGCGCACCCGCCCCTGGCTCAACACATCATGGAACGTATCTGATTGCCTTATTCAATTGTGATCCAGGCTATTTTCAGCCCGCAGGAATGTGCCTGCCTCATGCGGCGCACTCCTGCCGGATGAAAATTCAACCGGCGCGGTAATCTTCGGGGGGCTCCCTAAAGTCAAATGAGAAGATGGCGGACAGCATCCCGATTTCTGCGTAATAGTGGAGTTCATCATCCAAAAAGGATTTTTCGTTCCCATATTGGTCTCTGTATTTTCTGAGACAACTGCTGACTATGTATCCCTCAAAATGATGGCGGATGAAATTGACCGCTTCATCGTCACATTGTTTTGCGGCCTCAATGATAAGGAACGGCACACGCTTCATTTTTCATCCTCCAACAGAATGTGCAGCTTTTTGATAGCTTCATGGCGCCGTCGATGGACGGTAGTTTTCCCGACATCCAAAACGGCGGCAATCTGCGGGTCTGTCATTCGTAAATAGTAATACATTAGGATGATCTCACGGTCTTTTGCTGGCAGGAACATCAGTGCCTGCCCCAGCTTTTTTCCATAAACGGGGATATCCCGTCCCCGCACACGGAACACATGACCAACTGGCTCTGTCTGTTCTGCCCGCTTGATCCCCTGATCCTCATGGGAAATGCCAAAGAGCTCCACATCTGTCATTGTAGAAAAGGACTGTTCTAACTTCTCTCTCGCCGCCTGACGTTTACGTGCTTTTAATACGGATTTGTCGATTGCCGATTTGATGTAGGCTTCAAAGGTCATTTCATTGAACTGCTCATATCTTCTGTCCATAGTCGTTTCTCCTTTTGCCTTTCTATAACCTAACTTCCTCTAAATGGCGGTGTTTCCCGTTATTCGTAAAAAGTAGCCAAAACCTTCTAAAAAATTATTGGAAACGACTGATTTTTCAAATTGTGTCTCATGGTGAGATTTATTTCTTCTTCATTTTTTCTACAATTTTTGCAAAATATGGTGCAAAAAGAACAGGGCGGATATCCGCCCTGTTCTCTCATGCCTCTATTTGTTCTCTAAAAAGTTTTTTAACATCTGCGCCGTTTCCGCGCGGGTGGCCTCCCCTCCGGGGTCCAGGATGCCGCCGCCCTTTCCGTTCAAAACTCCCTTCTCCACGGCCCAGCGCAGGGCCTCCGCCGCCCAATCGCTGGCCTTGTATGCGTCGGCAAAGTGCAGCTCCCGCTCCGTGGCGGCGGGACTTCCGGCGTACCGCCACAGCATGACGGCCAACTGCTCACGGGTGATGTTGTCGTTGGGGCCAAAGGTTCCGTTGCCGTAGCCCCCGATGATGCCCTGGGCCGCCGCCCAGGACACGCCCCCGGCGTACCACTGGCGGTTGTCCACGTCCGCAAATGCGCCCGTAAGGGCCTGGGCGGGGTTACTCTCCAGGTTGTGGAGCACCACCGCCAGCATACCCCGGCTCATGGGCTGGTCGGGACTGAAACGGCCAGGGGCGGTGCCGTTGAACAGCTCGTGGGCACTGGCAAAGGCCACGGCGTCCGCTGCCCAACTCGTGGCGGGTACATCGGCAAAGTAGCCGCTGTTGTCCACGATCACCAGCTTGGCCGAACCGTCCAGGGGGATGGTCACAGCACCGTTGTCCGCCACGGATTTCCGCACCACCTCCCGCGTGCCGTTCTCATGCACCAGCACCGCCACGGTGCCGGGGGTAGTGTTCCCCATGGGCACAGTCAGGGTCACGCCGCCCGGAACGCTCTGGACAGCCCTGCCGCCCGCCGTCACGGTCAGCTCCACGGTGTTCCCCGTCTGCTCAGCGGTGACGGTGACGGTGCCGCCCGCGCTGGACAGGCTGCCCAGGCCCCCGTTGGGGATGGTCACATCAGCCACGGGGGTGGATACGGTGAGGCTGGCATTGGTCTGGCTGCCGATCTGCCCCACGGTGGAGGCCGGGATGGACACCTCGGTTTTCGTCACGCGCCCGGTGACTTTGGGGGCGATCACCACGGTTTCGCTGTTGTTGGCAACGGCCTGCTTCACGATTTCGTTGCCCATGGCCGTGTTGATTGTGGTGGTCGCGGTTCCGCCCTGGGTGCTGGCAGCGGGAGTGGCGGTCGTGGTGGTCACGGCGGAACTGCCCTGCCCGGTGGTGGTCACGGGAAGGGTGGAGCTGCCGGGGCCGGAGGGCACATAAGTACCGCCGCCCGGATTGCTGGGGGTGGTGTAGGGCCACAGTGTGATCTTACCCGTCAGGATATTGTAGTTGGCCGTATCGGTGGGGGTGAATACCCACTCATAGGCGGTGTTGGCCGTCACTTCCGTGGTGTCGGCCAGGGCCCAGGCCACGGTGCCCGCGGTGCTAAAGGTGCCGCCCTCGGTGGTCAATCCGGCGTCCGCCAGGGTCTTGCCACTGGCAGGGATGGCGGTGTACTTGGGCGCGCCCGTGGGGGTGGCCTTGTTGATGGTCACAACGACGGTGCCCGTGGCCTCGGCATAATTGGCTGTGTCGGTGGGTACGAATTTGACGGTCTTGGTGCCGCTGTCCGCCACATTGGTCAACGCCTGCCCAGACCCAAAGCTCCATATACCGGGGACGGCTTTCCCGTCCACTGTGGCCGAGCCTTTAATGGCGGTGCTGGGAACGGCCTCGCCGGTGTAGGTGACGGTGATGGGGTTCACCGCCAGGGTGGGCACGAATTTGTCTGTCACGGTGACGGTGATGGTCAAATTGAAGGGCTCATAATTGGTGGAGCTGGTCACGGACACATTGATGGTGCCGGTTTTGCCCTTGTTCGTTTCTACGTCCGCCAGTTTATAGGTCAGCACAGCGCCGCTCAAGGTGGGCTCGCCCTCAAAAATGCTGTTGGTGTCCGTTTTGGTGGGCGTCCCCAACTCATAGCCAGACGGGAGCAGGTTGGACAGATCGTAGGTTTTCTCCGCGCCGAACTTGCCGGAGGTACTTGCTGCGGTCATGCCGGTATAGTTGGCCTTGGCAATGTTTAGCTTCACCTTGGCCGTCAGCGGGTTATAGTTGCCCGCGCCGCTGTCCGGGGTGAAGGTGGCGGTGTACTCGCCGCTGTCCCCCACGTTGGGCACGGTGTCCCCGGCCAGCTTCCAGGTGCCCGCCACAACGGTATCGCCCAGCTTGGCGGTCAGGCCGGAAACGGCCAGCTCGGACAGCTTATCCCCATAGGTGCCGCTGGCGGTGCCGTTGCCGTCCACGGTCAGGGTGGCCTTGGCGATGGCAAATGTCCCGCTGGCGGTGCCGGAGTAGTTGCCTGTGCCCGTGACGGTGATGGTGGCGGTGCCAGCGTCGGTGTTGTTGGTATAGGCCACGGTGTAATCGGTGCCTTTCACCAGCGTTTGCCCGCCCAGGGTCACAATGGGATCGGGCGTGAGGGCGCTCCCGGTGTAGGTGAACGGGCCGGTGGCGCTCACCGACGCCCCGGCGAGGGGCTTCGCGGTGATGGTGAAGGTGGCGGTGCCGCTGACGGTATAGTTGCCCTCCACATTCGTGATAGTGACGGTGGCGGTGCCCACATCGGTATTGTCGCTGTAGGTCACTGTGTACTCGCTGGCCGGAATCACGGCCTCGCCGTCTTTTACAACAATAGTGGGTTTTTTCTCGGTGCCGTCATAGACAAAGCTGTTATCGGACAGTTCAATGGTCGGGTTGCTGACGGCCTTGGGATTGATTGTCAGCGTAATTGTTTCGCTGGCCTCCCCATAATTGCCGGTGGCCTCAACCTTGGCGGTGACGGTGTAGGTTCCCGCATTTGCGGGCCAGCCGGGGGTCGGTGTGCCGCCTGCTTCGGTGGTGTAGGAATATTCGATCTTTGCGCTGGCGGGGGTTGCGGTGGCCTCTGCCGGGGTGCTGCCATAGACAATCGTTTGGTCGTTGAATATCAGCGTAACAGGAGATGGATTGATGGTCAGCGTTCCCGTCTGATAAATAACATTGTAGTTGTCAGCCACGTCCGCGCCGCTGCTGTTCTGGATTTGAGCGGCGGAGGGTGTGATGGTGCCGCCGGGGACATTCTTGGTGCTGGCATCGAGGGTAATACCTTTCAGGGTATCGCCGGTGCAAAGAGCGGCGGCAGTTACCTGATCTGTCCCCTCGGTGATGCTCTCGCCGTAGGTGATGGTCTGGTCGTTAGCCTTGATGGTCAGCGCAGCCTTGCCGATGGAGAAGGTTTTTTTCACCGTTCCCTCATAAATCCCCTTGCCAGTGACGGTAACAGTGTAGGTTCCAGCGTTCTTAAATCCGTCTTGGAATGTGACATCATAATCCTTTCCAACCGTCAGCCCGGTAACGGTGACAATCGGTTTTTGCTCCGTTCCGTTGTAGGTGGCGCTTTCCGCTGACAGCATTACCATGTCCGCCGTCAGCGGATTGCGGGTAATTGTAACCTCCACCGGGACCTCGGCATCGGCCATGTTGGTGGTTCCAATGAATTTTACAATCAGGGTAAACTTCCCGTTTTCCCCCGCCTGTCCGTTTGGCAGCACATCGGCGGCGCTGACGCTCATGGTGTAGGTACCATCCACCGCATCTGCGGGAAGTGACACCTGTGTAGTACCCACAAACACCGCCATTTGTCCCGCAGTAGGATCACCCCTCAGACGTGCCGCCGCTTTGGCCGGAGCCTCCCCGGTTGCGGTGGGCGTGGCCTTGACGGTGATGGTGTCGCTGGCGGTGAAGTCTTTGGTTAGGGTATCGCCTTTGTAGGTTTGCACCTTGCCCTCACTGGTCAGGTCGGTGCCGGACTTCTGGAGCGTGATGGTTTTCGTGAACGTATTTGTATTATCGTTGTTGTTTGTATAAGTGGCGGTATAGGTCAGGTCGCTGTCTGCCGCTTTTGCAACCGCCAATGTCCAGCCGCTTACCGTAAAGGTCTGGCCGCAAATCTCAATTCCTTTGTTCAGCTCGGCGGAAAGATCGTTCTGCAACTCTGCCGTCCTGTCTGTCCCGTCATAATAAAGGTTTGTGGGGACAGAAATCATATCCTCCGACAAATCTGCGGTAAACCTCCCGCCGCCGCTCAAGGTGCCGCTCCCGGACAGGCTGGCCCCGGTGGGGATGTTCAGCGTGTAATCCGCAGGGACATTGTAGCTCCCGTTAAAGGTCACATCGCCGCAGACCGTCCCCGCGCCGTTCTCAAACACGATGCCATAGGATGATTCTTCAGCATGACAAGGGCATCTATGCCATCTCCAGCGGTAAAACAGGTATGTCCGCCTTTTCTCATATAGTCCACAATAATGTCCTGCATAGCCTTTTCATCTTCGACGATCAGAATGTTTGCCAAAGAAATCACCCCTTTTTCTACCAAACATTATAATTCTATTCTTACAAGAACACAAGCGATAAAACTGCGATGATAAGAAGACGTAACTATGTGCCGCCACATATAGCAAAGCGACCAGACGGACTTTTCCCACTGGTCGCTTTAGCAATTAACAGTAAATCAGTTCCGAAAAAATGTTTTCCTCAACTCTGGCCTTGCAGTTATTCATTAGCCCCAACCACGTTATCTGGTCACGCGCTTTCAATTCCTCTGTTACACCAGCAGCTTTCATAAATTGGGGCAGGAGCGTGTCCATGCGTTGCTCTGCCATCCGCTCGACACCCTTTAGGTTGATCGGCCAGCTTGCCGCTGTTTACCAGCACCATCCATAACTTGGGTCGATGCTCCCGGAGATAGTCACGTCGAAGATCACCATACTTGCCATAGAATACATCCTGTTCTGGTTCCTCGTCAAGTATCAGATCGGGGATGTAGTAGTCTCCAACTTTCGTATAAGTTAATTCTGCCATTTTAGCCGTCCTTTCGCCAGTCACTTCATTATGCCGCAAATGAGCTGACTGTATGTTGTATTTGATGCACTTGAAATACATCGCTTACAGCATACATCGTCCACTGGCTTTTTCTCTCTCCAACGGCCTGCGGGCGGCGGGGGATATTCGCTATACCATGTTTGCCTCGATTTTTGCCACGGTGATCTGCCGGGTGGCGCTGTCTGTGCTGTTCGGGCTGTGGCTTGATATGGGTGTAACCGGCATCGCCTATGCCATGGTGGGCGATTGGCTGATTAAGGCGATTTTGATTGTAGTCCGCTACCAGAGTCGGAAGTGGACCGAGTTTAAGGTAATATAAACGAACAGAAAGGAAAACGCACGATATGGAAAAGCGCATTTTAGGAAATGGACTGGAAGTGTCTGCGGTTGGCCTGGGGTGCATGGGCATGACCCACACCTTTGGCGCGGCGGCTGACAAAACAGAAATGGTCAAGGTGATCCAGGGAGCCGTGGAGCAGGGATACACTTTCTTTGACACGGCAGAGGTCTACGTCAGTGATGATGGTTCCGATGAGCATAACGAGGATTTGGTTGGGACCGCACTGAAGCCTTACCGGGATCAGGTGAAGATCGCCACCAAGTTCGGCATCTCTTTCAAACCCGGCGGTGGATTCCTTTACGACACCCGGCCTGAAAAAATCCGCGCCTCCCTGGAAACCTCCCTGCGGCGGCTCCAAACAGACTATGTTGACCTCTATTACCTGCACCGCTATGATCCGGACGGCCATATTGAGGATGTTGCCGAGGTGATGGGGCAGCTTATCAAAGAGGGAAAAATCCTCCATTGGGGCCTCTCTACCGTGACAGAAGATATCATCCGCCGCGCCCATGCGGTCTGCCCGGTGACAGCGGTCCAGGATATCTACTCCATGCTGGAGCGGGATACGGAAAACCTGTTCCCGGTATTGGAGGAACTGAACATCGGACTGGTCACTCACTGCCCATTGGCGAAAGGATTCCTCACCGCTGCCTATGATAAAAACGCGGTGTTTCCGGAGGGAGATTGGCGGGGACGGATGGAACTCTTTACGGAGGACGGCATCCGCAGGCATCAGGCGGTGTTGGATCTGATTCAGTCCAAAGCGGCGGAGAAGCACGCTACACCCGCACAAATCTCTCTGGCGTGGCTTATGGGAAAGAAGCCGTGGATCGTCCCCATCCCCGGCACCCGAAAAATGGAGCGAATGATCGAGAACGGCGGCGCGGCGGAAGTACATCTGAGCGCGGCGGAGGTCGCTGAAATCGACCGGGCGCTGGATGCTTTCCGCGGCAAGGAATAAACCGATGAAAGGGATTGAAATGGTAATAACAGCCGCCATGTGCCTGCTGTCTGTTTTATGCGGATGTATGAGCGAACAAAACAACCCAACGCAAACGGCTCCGGCGGGGACAGCCACTGG
>OFGR01003103.1_pt1 | contig 10194 bp, 9 predicted proteins | sample 1521811 | NCBI WGS metagenome assembly OFGR01 (sample SAMEA3504098, study PRJEB24116) | mouse gut metagenome | biome: mouse gut; feature: mouse-associated habitat; material: faeces | place: Denmark | collected 2011
TGCCCAGAAGAACAGGTCCCGCAAGCGGAAGAAAACGTTCATAAGTTGTTAGACGCTGTGACAAATGCGGTGGAGGAGGGCGCTTTGTCGGCAGACAGGGTTCCCTTAATTTTTGTTCGGATTCGGAATCTTGCGCAGTTTAAGCATTTTGGGGAGGCGTTGACCTTACATCAGGCAAAGTCCCTGTGTGGGATTAATTTTCCAAAATTTAATGCAGAAAATGGATATGAGTATTTTGCATATCTGGCTGATTTGAATGAGCGTTTTGGTGAAATTTTATATGGGATGCCGATTATAGAAGACCCGGAAGCTGCATACAAAGAGACCCGAATGCAGGAGCTTGTTGGTATTAAGAAAATACTGGATAAGTATCACGAGCTTGTATTGCAGGTGAGGGTAGGAGGAACGGATTTTTCGTCTGTGTTTGGAGTACGCCGAGGCGTGGACTATTCAATCTATGATATTATGACGGTTCGTGAGTGCTTGGCAGATATTGTAAATGTATGTGGAAGAAATAATGATTATGTGATTTCTGGTCCTGTCTGGGAGTATTTTCGCGCCCCGAAGGAATTGATGTTTGAAGAATTGCCAAAGCATGGTTTGGAAGATTATTTGATGAAGCGGCTGCCTATTGTTAATAATGAGATTGACGGGCTTTTACGCGAAGTAATTTTGGATAAGGCAAATGGATTCGTTGGACGTACGGTGATCCATCCAACCCATGTGAAGTTTGTTAATGCCTTGATGGCGGTGACAAAGGAAGAATATGAAGACGCAAGCATGATTCTTGGTCATAAGGAAGGCGGAGTTGTAAAGGGAACTGGTGCGAACAAAATGAATGAGGTTAAGCCCCATACGAATTGGGCAAACAAGGTTATAAATCGTGCAAGAGCATTTGGGGTTATCGAAAATGAGGGAGCTTATGTGAAGCTCTTTGCTGTTAATGAATAGAAGAAAAGTTTGGAGTGGTTTATGGGAAGTGAATTATACACACCCGTCTCAGATGAAGATATTGAAAGGCTGAGAGTTGGGGATAGGGTATATATTTCAGGATATATCTTATGCGGCCGGGATGCTGTGCTGCCGAAAGTAGTGAAAATGCTTGGTGATGGAAGAATCAAAGAACTGGGAATCAGCCTGCAGGGGCAGGTTGTTTTTCACACCGCATTAAGTCCGGCAGGGGTTGGCCCTACGTCAAGCAATAAGCTAGAGATTGAAAATAGTATAGAACCATTATCATATGCAGGTGTAAAGATACATCTTGGTAAAGGTAAACTGCATAAAGAAACGATAGAGGCTCTGGATCAGTGTCATGCGGTGTATGCGGTCATACCGCCGATTACGGCTTTGCTTGGAGAAAAGACATCTGAGGAAAAGGTTATTGCTTTTCCTAAGCTTGGTATGGAAGCATTACATATGATTAAGGTCTGCAAGTATCCGGCAATTATAGGGGCGGCGCATGGGAGGAGTATCTATGAGTAATTTTGATTATAAAAGGACGGTCAACAGGGTTTCGGATACTCTTGTGAATGCCGGTTCAATTTTTTCGGAGGATAAGAAGGAAGCATTCACAAGGGCAATCGCATCGGAAGATAATAAAAATGCCAAATGGGCGCTTGAAAATATATTGGAGAATGCAATGGCAGCCGAAAAAAATCATAGCCCTCTTTGTGATGATACAGGAATTCCCCATCTTGTTTTAGAAGTTGGTTTAGATGCCAATGTGTCAGGTAGAATGCTTGATGCGATCAGAGAAGGTGTTGCAGAAGGATTGCGGAAGCTGCCGGGACGTCCAATGGGGATTATGGGAGATGACAGCCATAGAATTAATCAGAGTGGCGGCTTGGATTTAGATAGTGCGGGCGTTGAGGCCGCGCCGATACTAATCCGTAGATGTGAGGAAAATATTGTCCGTTTACATATTTTAATGTTGGGCGGCGGGCCGGCGATTAGGGCAAAGACATATAGAATCTTCCATAAGCACGATACAAAAGTTGTGTTGGACGAAATTGTAAAGTGGGGAATCGAAGGTGTTGTACAGTTAGGTTGTTCGCCATGTACGTTGTCTGTCGGAATAGGGAGAAGCCATTTTGAAGCAACAGCTTTGATGATGCAGGCACAGGTAGATGGAAGATATCATACTCAGAGCGAGATGGAGCAGGAGATTACCAAACGGGTAAATGAGAGCGATATTGGTCCTCTCGGATTACACGGTAAAACGAGTGTGCTTGCTACATTTATGAGAGTTGGGCCACAGAGAGCCAGCGGTGTGAGGATTGCCAGCGTGCGTCCTTGTTGTTGTTTTGAGCCAAGGCTTGCTACTGTTGATTTAGGATGAGTGAGAACTTAGACGGAAAAATATGATGAATAAGGGATGGAATGGCAAATGAAAAAGTGTACCATTCCATCCTTTTACTTCTTACTTAACATTACGTACATTCTATCACTTCTACCTGGCACTCATGCTTTTTACTCCTTCTATCATACCCAATCCCCACGGCAAGCCGTCTTCCCGTATAGCTTAAAGGTTCTCCAGGCTTGGGAGAGAATGCGAGAACATATTTTTTTTCTTTAATCTGCTGTATCGCATGTTCGGCCGTATCGTCTACTTTTAATTCAAGAATGATACAGTCGTCATTCTGATTTGTCATCGGATAGAATATAAAATCTACATAACCAATCCCGCCCTTATCTTCCCGCACCAGACGATAAGAATCCCGTGCAGCGAGGTATACAAGGTTAATAATAGCGGTAAGTTCGACTTCGTGATTATAGCTTAACAACGGTGTTTCCATGTTATGTGCATATTCAAGAATCTCAGTCATTGTGGCGGTATCTCCGGCTTTTGTTGCCTTCAACATTCGTTCTGAATTAACAGATAATCTGTGGACATATCCCAGGGAAGCTTCCTTCATAAGCGCCTCGTCGAATTTTTCCATCAGTTCCCTGTTGGGAACAGAGATATACCCGTTTTCATAATTCAGAAATCCATAAACAACCATTGCTGAAAAAATCTCATCTTTTGTAGACATGTTCATAGAGGTAGCAGCATATTCCCTGATTTTTGCGGAAACCGGAATGCCAGAAACCATCAAAGCAAGTTCATCTCGAATTGCGTCAACGTTTTTTGAAATGTAGTACGATATTTCGTCATAGGGACCGGAGCTTGTCCAGTAGTTACCAAGGTTATTGTTCATTAATGCGGCGATTACGGAACGCGGATTGTATACCTGACCTCCGGATTTGGTATGGTATCCATTGTACCAGCTTTGCAGACCTTCTCTGGTAACAAGGGGATTTGGTGTGTGAGCCGAATATTTGGAATACAGCAAATCAACCTCCAATTCTGTAAAACCAAAATATTCACTGTATTTTTCTTCGGAAGCCATAGTATATTCCAGAAAATTGTTCAATTCTGTACCGCTTGAATATTTGGCAATCGGCAGGATTCCCGTCATATAAGCGAAGGTAACATATGACCTGTCTCTCATGAGGACTTTAAGAAAAAGAAGGTATTGACGCCGATCTTCTTCGGAAATGAATTTCAGGTTGAATACAACGTCCCATTCGTCCAGAATAAAAATAAATCGGTCTTTGGTCTTTTGGTTAATATACATAAGATCTTCTGCAATGGTGGAATCTTCCTCAAAAACGATATCGGGGTATGCCCTGCGAAGGTCTCTCTTAAGCCTTTTTTTTATTCGTCCGATAAATGAAGGATAATCCCTACATTCATCGTCCATATCACTGAAATCGATGTAAATAACATTGTGTTTATTCAAGTGTATCTGATAATCAGTATAATCTGAAATAGACAGAGAGTCAAAAATATCTGATGAATTGCAGGCTTTTGAAAAAAATGCGCCAATCATATTTGCCATGGTTGTTTTACCGAAACGCCGTGGTCTTGTAATACAGATATACTTCTGTGATGTCCCAATAAGAGGAATAATTTCCGTGAGAATAGGGCTTTTGTCTATAAAATACCTTCCGTTTACTACTTCCTGATACTTATGGTAAGTATCATCATTATTCAGATAGTATCCCATTATTATAATCCCCTCCCTGGAAATAAGTATCATTATTTATCAGTATATAGCAATCTGATTGGGAATACAACCAAAAGCCTCTGAATTAATTGTAATCTAACGGTTGTACTAACTGCAAAAAGAGAATATAATATGTCTGAAAGTAATGGAGGAAAGGATTATAAACAGAACATGTTGAATAAAAATGTAGATTTAAACGGAAAGACCATATTAATTACCGGCGCAGCCGGATTTATCGGGGCGAATTTAAGCCGTGTCCTGCTTACCATGTTTGAAGATATCAAAATTATAGGAGTTGACAACTTGAACGACTACTACGATGTATCTTTGAAAGAATACCGTCTGGAACAGATTCGGCAGGAACAAAAAGGCGCATCGTCTGAATTTATTTTTCAGAAGGGCAGCCTTGCGGATAAAGTTTTTATTGACCAGATTTTTGCAGAATATCAGCCTGAAGTCGTGGTCAATCTGGCAGCTCAGGCAGGAGTGCGATACAGCATCACCAATCCGGATGCTTACCTGGAGTCCAATGTAATCGGCTTCTACAACATTTTGGAGGCATGCCGCCACAGTTACGATGATGGAAAAAAAGGCGTCGAGCATTTGGTATATGCCAGTTCTTCTTCTGTCTATGGCAGTAACAAGAAGATTCCCTATTCTACGGAGGACAAGGTGGACAACCCTGTTTCCCTGTATGCGGCAACGAAGAAATCAAACGAATTATTTGCACATGCATATTCAAAATTATATGATATTCCATCCACTGGCTTACGTTTCTTTACGGTATACGGACCAGCAGGGCGTCCGGATATGGCGTACTTTGGATTCACGGATAAACTGGTGAAGAATGAGACGATTAAGATTTTCAATTACGGGAATTGCAAGCGCGATTTTACCTATATCGACGATATTGTAAAGGGTATTGTTGAAGTGATGCAGCGTAGTCCCCTTTCTAATGAAGACGGCGTCAGATATAAGGTATATAACATTGGTAATAATAAACCAGAGAATCTGCTGGATTTTGTGGAGATTTTGCAGGAGGAATTGAAAGCTGCGAAGGTGCTGCCACAGGATTATGATTTTGAACAGCATAAGGAGCTTGTGGGTATGCAGCCTGGGGATGTAGAGGTGACTTATGCGGATGTGGAGGAATTAGAGAAGGACTTTGGATTTAAGCCGTCAACCAGCTTGCGGGACGGATTGAAAAAGTTCGCACAGTGGTATAGAAACTATCAGGCTTGATAATCCCAGGCGGAGGTGAAAGCTTTATGGGGGGGGGTATCTTAATCCAGGGAACAGCGGATTTACCGGAATACTGAATGATCATTATATCGACAAGACGGGGCTGATTGCTTTGATTAATGATACCATTGAGACTCCAAGAAGGCTGACCTGTATCAGCAGACCACGAAGATTTGGAAAATCATTTGCAGCTCAGATGTTATGCGCATATTATGATAAGACCTGTGATTCATCACATCTCTTTGAGGGAAAAGACATCAGCAAGGATGAAGATTACTTGAGGTATCTCAACAAGTATGATGTGATATATGTTGATATGACTTATATAAAGCCCTTTACCAACCATTATAGGATGTTTGTTGATTATTTAAGCGGAAAGATTACAGAAGAATTAATGAGAGCGTATCCAGAATTGTCCGTAAGCAATGAACTGCTGGAGACGATGATTCATGCAGTTGAACTGACCGGAAATAAGTTTATTATGACTATTGATGAGTGGGATGCGCCGATACGTGAAAATCCGTCGGTTCAGCAAGAATATCTGGAATTCCTCCGTACCCTATTTAAAAGCAGCGGAACAACGGCGAAGATATTTGCGGCGGCGTATATGACAGGAATTCTTCCGATTAAAAAGGATGGAATTTTCAAAGGCGGTCAGGGAGGCCCATCATACAGAAACCATGAAGCGGTTAGCGGAAAGCGACCGGCTTCTCTACGATACTGTTCACATGAACGAGGAGGCTGTTGCGGCTCAGATTGAAAAGATACATTCTGAGGAGATGACGCCTTAACATTTGAAAATATGTAAAAGAGTAAAAAATGTTCTGAAAATATTTTTGAAAACACGCGAGTGTATAAAATAATATTTTCAGAACATTTTCACTTTGTCTCGTTATTTTACCTATAATAATGCTGCCATGTAAAGCGGCAGATAAGTAATCCCCGCCTCTACCTTTAAATCTCCTGTATGCAGCACATAAGGCACATGCAGTTGTTCGCCATACTTTACCATGAATTTCCTGATTGAACTCAGAGTGTAGTTCTTGCTGGACTTAACTTCAATGGGAGAAATATTGTGTCTGTTGCTGATTTTGCTCTTAGCGATGAGAAAATCAATTTTCATACGTGATGAAGCGTCATCGCGGGAGGAATTGGAGTAGAAATAGAGTTTGCGGCCTCCGGCCGTCAACATCTGCGCAACGATATTTTCCACAATCATTCCCTTATTTACCTCCAATTTATCAAATAACAGCTTCTTGTAAAGTTCTTCGCTTACAATACCATTTTCATCGAAGGCATGGCTGATAAGAAGTCCGGTATCTGCCATATAGCATTTGAGGGTCATTCGGTCCATGTTGAGCTTTAGTCCTATGTTTGGCGCCGTTGAGTTGTAGGCGGTATTAACAATCATAGCATCATTCAGCCAAAACAGCGCATCTTCATAATCTCGGAAACGGGCCTCCTTTTTTAAGGAGGACAGCCGGAATTTTTTGTCATGCTTCTGAAGCTGCGCCGGAATATCGTCAAAAATCTGTTCCACCTTCATCTCATAGCCTTATGCGTGTTTCACAATATCAGCGCGGTACAAATCCAGAATGTCTCGTTTTACTCTGTCAACCCGATCAAAATCACGGGTTTGAATGTAAGCCTCTACTGCCTGGGGCATCCCTCCTACGATTAGATATTGCCGGAGATAATCCATTGCTTTTCTGTGTAGCGCCTGTCCCAGAGGCTTCTTTTCTTTAAAACAGATACGGATAAAATCCATCAAGGTTTCATTTTCAAGCGCCCACATAAATTCTTCAAAATCCAGAGGATACATTCGTATATGATGTTCCTCAGAAGGGATTACAATATCTCGGACATTTTTCTTAATGCTCATAAGAGAGCCGGTTTCGATGTAGTCATACCGTCCGTCTGCGACGAGATACTTGATTGCTGAGCGTGCCCTTGGAAATAACTGTACTTCGTCAAAGATAATCAGGGTTTCCCTCTCGTACAGCTTGACATTGTAGAAGCTCGCCAGATACATGAAGAACATATCCAGGTTATCCAAATAGTTATGGAACAAATCGGTAACCTCCTTGCTGGCGCGGTTAAAGTCAATCAGGATATAATTCAGGTATTCAGCTTTGGCAAATGCTTCTACAATGTCAATGTCATTAACTTAAGAAAAAGAACAATGCCGGATATCATTACACCGCTATATAGGGTAAAGATATTCGGCATTGCTTTGGATATGGAATCCTCATAACTATGTCATTTTACTGTATTTATCACATAGTTCTTCCACGCATCCCCTAATTCCACTATTGTTTAGTAAGCCCTTTTATGCGTGTTTGAATATTTTCCCGCAAGCTGCCCTTTTGTCCGATGGTAATGACGGCCTGGCCTTACGGGAACAAGATTTTTACGGATGTCTTCATAGATCTGCTGGAACAGCCTGTCCTGTTTCTGCCTGTCCGTTTCCAGTAATATATAGATGAGGTCATTTTTCAGTATCCCTATGCTCAATGTCCGGTTGACCATCATTTTATGTTTCCGGTGGCTCTCTTTTTCATCCAGTTCCGCCTCTGCATCTCGGATGATGTCTTCTGCAAGGTTACTGATATAGATTGTACTGTAAATATCCTGTAGCAGCAGGACCGGCTTCGTCCCTGTGAAGTTCTCTATCTGAAGGCGGTCCTTCAGCGTCTCATATGCCGTTTCAATCCCCCATCTCATATGGTAGAGTTCTGCAATCTGTACGCGGTCAAAGATTTCAGAGGGGAGGTTTGTGATCAGTATTTCTTCCCGTCCTTCCGGCAGCGGCACTTTTACCATCCGCAGGGTGATCTCTCCTAGCTCCTCCATGCGCCGGCCGATATCTGTTCCCTTATAATGTCTAACGCGGCTCTTATCCAGATGGATGTTTACCCATTCATCCGGTTCAGACAGAGCGGCCTGCTCTTTTTTATAATCGCTGGATTTCAGACGCACTAGAAACAAGATGCCTTTCTCCATCATCCGGATAAAAGCTGCAGTGGAGGGGTATCCCCTGTCCATGACGACCAGAAACGGCTGGGAACCGCCGATGGTTTCACATACGCGGCCAATCTGTTCTTCCGCAAGGCTCATTTCATCAAACTTACATCTGCAGCAGTCACTCTCCAGAATCATGCGGTTCATAACGTCATACAAGCATCCAAGCCCTATGGAAGCCTGCGGTTTTGTTCCTTTTCTGCTGGAAGTTCCGAATTCTTTCAGGGTTTCCCCTGTAGTAGGAATATTGATTCCTGAACCGTCCGCGGCTAGAACCAGATAACCCTGGAATGTGGAGAACCCAGGTTCTGCATAAAAGTTCCTGTTATGATGGCGGTAAAGTTCATAAAAAGCCAGCGGGTTAAGCTTCATGCGCTGTTTCAAGTAACCAGTCTTTGATAGTTCCATTCCCGGATGTGCAGTATTCATATAATTTCTCAGTTCCAGACTCAATGTAATCCCCTTTCGGTTCAGCATGGTAAACAGAAGATCTGTTAAAGGCATTTTTCGGTTTCTTATAAAAGATGATGGATTCCCATTTCTACAAAAATCCTGAAATTCAACCTGATGGATCAAACTGATATCACAACAGGCTCGTTTTTGAGAATTATTCATAAAATCACCTGCCTTACGGAATACAAAAAATATCAGTTTCCTATTTGAATTTTACAGCAAAATACAGAAAAAAGGAACCTTCTACAACTTTAAATGTAAAAGATTCCTTAAGTTAATGACATTGTGCCTTTTCATGGCTTCGGATTTCATTTTATAAGCAAATGCCCTCTCACTTGGCAGGATATTTTCACGCTGTAAATTGCTGTCTACAAGGGTGATGATGGCTCGGTCACGGTCTAAAGGCAGGACAAAAGCGGGTACGGTATTTATCCCTGCAAGCTCGGAAGCACGCACACGCCGCTGACCTGCAATCACTTCATAACCGTTCCCGTCCTCTTTCGGGCGTGTGATTATCGGCGTTACGATTCCAAACTCCTTAATGCTTTCCGCTAACTCTGACAGCATTTCATCCTCCACCACATGGAAAGGGTTGTCGGGAAACGGGTATAAATCTGCGGTCTTTAATACCTTAAAATCCTGTTTCTTCATTCACATTCCTACCTTTCTTTCGCTCTGTTCCGATTACTTTTCTGCAATTCTTCCAATACCTCTGGCGGGATTTTGGAGAGCAGCCGCCCCATCTGCTCGTTGGTTCTCTGCAACTCAAATATCCTCTGGTTGGCTTTCTGTACCTTTAATTCCTGCTCGTACTTTTCATCACGCATACGCCCCGCATAATCGGATTCCTGCCCGATTCTCTCTTTCAAGCTGTCGATATACGCCTGCTGTTTGCCGATTTCCTTAGAGAATTTCTCCACGTCTGGAAGCCATGCGGAGAGCAGTTCTAACGCCTTATCCCTTTTCTTGCCCGCGTTAAAAGCGTTGATGTCGGAGAGGGCAGACACGATTTCCGCATACTGTTTATCCAGCCTGCCGCCCAACTTATAGAGCCATGTGGGGATGTGTTTCCGCTTCGTTTCCATTGAGGACTGCCCCCGTTCAAGCTGATTCCACCGTGAGGACATCCTCTCATGGTAGGCGGTCTGCCATTCGGATAGGGATTTCTGGTTGCCTAAGATACTCTTCGCTGACAGCTTGTTGTCGGGCGTAAGCGGCACAAAACATAAGTGCATATGGGGCGTTCTCTCGTCCATATGGACGACTGCGGAGAGAATATTTTTCTTCCCCACACGCTCCGAAATGAAGTCAAGAGCCGTCTGGAAATAGGCTTTTTGTTCTTCGGGCGGTAAGCTGTTCATAAATTCTGGTGAAGCGGTGATGAGCGTTTCCACCATCATCACGCTGTCTTTCCTCGTCCTGCACCCTG
>OFGR01003105.1_pt1 | contig 10189 bp, 2 predicted proteins | sample 1521811 | NCBI WGS metagenome assembly OFGR01 (sample SAMEA3504098, study PRJEB24116) | mouse gut metagenome | biome: mouse gut; feature: mouse-associated habitat; material: faeces | place: Denmark | collected 2011
AAATTATAAAAAGGAGATCGTGTTCCGCATTACGAATGAAAGCGATAAGTTATTATATTCATGGAGCTTTGAAGGAGCGAAGATCCGTGAAGTCGGATATGATCTGAATCTGGCCATAGAAAAACGCAGTATCAAGGAAGTATATAAAATCGATATTTTGGCACAGGATGCGAATGCGACAGTGGTGAACTTCAAACACGAAGGAGACTTACCGACAAGTGCTAAAGTGAAACTGTATGTGGGTGACATCAGCCAAAAGACGTATTGTACTTCTATTATTACGATCAAGCAAATAATCAGCTGCTTGACGAAGCGAAAGAAAACAATGGGTATGTAGTAGATAAAGAAGGGTATGTACAATTGGAGATCACTCATTGTAGCGACTATGTACTGACGACAAAAGCATTAAAAGAAGAAGAACTGGAAAAAGGTAAAGTAAATGAGTTTCTTGATCAGTCGATTAATCCTGCCCAAAGCGATTCACTGTTGGGATTCACCGGGGCGAATACCGGCGTCATACCAAGTCTGATCTTGTTTCTTGTATTGATGATGCTGGCAGAGCTGGGATATGTCCTTGCGAAGAAGTATTGTTTCGGAAAATGAAAGAAAGACGGAAACAGATCAAGAAACTCGCATTTCTGATATTTTTCACATTACAATGCTGTCTGCTTGTGATCTTGGTCGTTGATTATTATCGACTGGATGAAACAGGCACAAAAGATCCAAACGATCCGGATGTGCCAAATGTGTTCGACGATACATGGGAAGAAGAGAGCGCGACAAAAGATGAAGAAGAAACGAAACAACAAGCAAACGCAATCAAAAAAAACAGTACAAAGAATAATCGAAGACCGCTTCATTCTTTGTATCTGACAACGAATTATCAAGAGATCCCGTCTGATCCGATACAAGATACGCTCAAGCACAATTATCTTTATGAACATCCAAGAGATAACATCGCTTATATCCAACGATTGATCTTACAAGCGGACGTATGTGAAAGCGCATGGTATGAACAAGTGCGTTCGATGTGTGAAATTTTGGACCGTCAAAACGACGTATGGCAAAATCACGGCGACGAGCAGGTGCGAACCCTTGCCTATCGTCAAACCAATCTAAGTCTGGCTTTGAAGGAAATGGCACAACATACCGATGAAGACAGTATTGATCTGGTCAAACGATGCTTTGAAGATTATGAAACGTACTACTTCGATAAGTTCGGGGGTACATGGAATGAAAAAGTTGTTGTTAAAGATATTGTGCGCATGTATCTTGTTCAATCAATTTGAACCGCTGACCGATTGTTTGGCGCATGAATGGGATCGAGTGACCATCGCAGAAGAGGAAGGCGAAGGTCTTTCGGAAGAAAAACAAACAAAGGAAGAAACAAAAGACGAAGAAGAAACACAAGGCGAACAGGAAACGATCGCCAAAGAACCGGAGATCATACATGAGGCACAAACGTACAGTGCCGATATGGAGGAAGTATCGAAAAGAACCGAGTACTCCAAAACGTATCGATTGGGAAACGGGCTTCATGTCAGTGAGCAGTATTTTGAACCGATCCATAAGAAAGAAAACGGAAAATGGATCGAAATTGACAATACGTTAGAGAAAAGCAAAACACGAAGCGCAGGTCCTTCATATCAAAACAAAGACGGCGCCTATGATTTTGCCTATGAAAACGAAACTGTTTCATTGGAAAACGAGAACGGTGCGCACTTGGAAATACGCTATCCGGATATGGATTTGTCCCATCTCAAGACAAAAGAAAATGCGATGTATTTTATCGATGTCTATGAAGATGTGGATATGCAGATCGATGTACGAAACAACCAAGTCATACAAAATCTGATTTTCAATGAAGTAAAAGAAGACAGCGATTATGCATTTGAGATCGTCAGCGATGAAAAAATCGAACTGAAAGATGAAAACATAAACATCGGTGACGATTTCACATTGATCCGTCCGATGATTCGTGATGCGGACGGCAAAGAAAGCACGAAAATAAAATATCGGTTGGAAGAGGGCGAGGATGCGACCATCGTCCATGTGGAATTTGCGGAAGATGTAAGTACGTTCGCATTGCCGTATCGATCCATGACACCGGACGTGGTCACGCATGATGGTGAAACGGATATCGTCGGCAGTTATATCCGATCCCAATCATATCCGTGGGAAAACAGTTATTATTATCATCTGTTTGTCGGAAACGATATCAATCAATATTCCGGGGTACCGGGCGGCGTCGGTTTGACGAGAACCTTCATCAATGTGGCCATACCCAATATCGGCAACGATCAAAAAGTCATCAGTGCGGATCTGAAACTATACAAAAAATACATTTATGACAATGAATGTACGAGCGTCCATGTGTCTACGACGAATCATCTCAGTAATATACGAAGTGTGACATGGAACAATCAGCCGTCTAGTCTGACCCGAATTTCCACGAACAGTTTTACGATCGGCGAAGGATACAAAGATTTCGATATCACAAAATATGTGCAAGATTATATCAAAAACGGCACAAAGAAAACATTGGTACTTACATCTGCGGATGAATCGGTCGCAACCAGTGGCAATGTGTTCTACAACGCCATAGAAACACCACCAACGCAACGTCCCAAACTGGTGATCACCCATCAAGACGATGCGGATGTCCGATTGGATTTGGACATCAATACGAAAGATCGGGAATTTCGCGTTTATACAAGAGATCCGGACGGCTTTCAGGCCATCAGTTTTGACGGTATCGCAAAACCCAACAGCGTTGCGCATTTCAAGCTTCATGAACAACAAGCGAACGGCAGTTATGTGTTCTTGAAAGATTACACGGCCAATGTCGATCCGCATTTCGTCGATCAAATATTCGTCAAGCAACCAATACCAGGTGCCCAGACGTATACGAAAGTCGATGCGAACTATACGACGAATTATATATATGCAAGTGACTTTCCGCATTTGGATCGCATGTTCAAATTTCAATTCCAAGTCGTTAAGGGAAATGAAAAATCAACGGTCAACGATACCGACAGTTTCATCATTTATGAAGTAAAAAACGGCGATACTTTGCGTTCGATTTCTGCATATTACGGTGTAAAGACAGCGACGATTATTGCGGATAACCGTTTGAAAGGCACCACGGTCAAAGAAGGCGATAAGTTATTGATCCGCTTTTTGACAGACAATACGAAAGTATCTCCGGATGCCTATCGACCGCCGGTAAAGGTCAGCAGTTATACGGCAAAATATGTCCCTATGGGCTATTGCGTCGGGTGTCATGTATTGGACCCAATCAATGCGGCCAGTGGTAATTACCATCATTCCAGCAAGGACTTCACATTAAAAGATTATGATGAATTGTACTTGGAGCGAACACTCAATTCGACGGCGGAAAAAGCCAGTTCGATGTTTGGAAACGGATGGAGTACCAATCTGGAACAGTATTTGTCACATACGAAGGATGGCAGTGTACTGTATTTTCGTGGAGACGGACGCATAACGAAAATCACGAATGGAAAAGCGGATCCAAAAGAGAAGATCACATATAAAAAAGTAGGAAACAATACAGAGATCTATGACAAAGATACGCAGCTGACCTATGTGTTCGATGCCTATGATACGCTGACACAGATCAGAACCAGAAACAATCATTCCACCAATATTCATTACGATGATTGGGGCATGATCACCCATATCGATCTGGGAACCAAAAAGATCACGTTCTCTTACAATGTATATCATATGGTCAATCAGATCACCTTGCCCGATGGCTCAAACGTACAATATGAGTATGACGGCAATCGGAGACTGACAGCCTTCATCGATCGATCGGGCAATCGTGAAACCTATGCATATGATGGAGATGGGCAAATCGTCGAAGTCGTTGACAAAGCAGGGAATCGATTGGGACGCAACGAATATGACAGTCAAGGACGCGTCATCAAGCAGCGTGATGCGAGTGGACAGATCTCTACGATGAGCTATTCCGGCAATCGGGTACAGGTCAATTATCCGGATTCTTCGCAAATGACGTATGAACAAAATAACTACGACATTACCAAGATCACGGATGAAAACGGACATAGTCGTTCCTTTACTTATGACAGCCATGCCAACATAGTTTCGGAAACCAATGAAAACAACGAGACGATCCGATATACCTACGATGCCAATGATAACCTGACCAAAAAGTCAAATCCGGACGGCACTTATGAACAATATGGATATAACAGCTTTGGAGATGTCACATATAAGCGAAACAGCGACGGTGTGGAAGAACATTATGCATATGATGCCAACGGAAACATCATCGAACATCGTGAAACGAACAAAACCACAGAAACCTATACATATGATACGAAAGGGAGACTGATCCGTAAACAAGGCGATCAAGCGACATCTTATACATATCAAGGCAACAATCCTTATCCGAGTAAAGAAATACGCAGTGACGGTTTGACGACGACGTATACGTATGATGCGATGGGAAATCTGACTAGGGAAGAAGACAATCAGGGAAGATTTGTATCCTATACCTATAACAAACAGAATCTTGTCACAATGCGCACCGATAACTTGGGAAGTGAAACAAACAAATACGATGCCAACGGAAACGTCATCGAATACACGGATAAAAACGGTGTCAAAACGATCACAACGTATGATGCCTTACAAAGAGTCAAAACGATCAATAAGAATGGCTTGACGAAGTCTTATACGTATGATGTGAAAGGCAATGTGAAAAGTGAAACGGATGAACAAGGCATTGTCACAAGCTATACCTACGATAAAAAGGGCAACCAATTAACGAAGACAATCAACGGCAGTACGACTAAGTATCATTATGACGCCAGAAACCGTTTGATCAAAACAGAGTATCCAACCGGCACGAATGAGACCAAGACCTATCGATTTGACAATGTGGTGGAAGAAAAAAACGTGCATGGATTGAAAACGACGTATACCTATGACAATAAGAACCGTTTGACGAAGACGACGTATCCAAATGGTGAAACAGAAACGAATACATATTCCGGAACGCTGTTGTCAAGTAAAAAAGACGTGGACGGTATCGTGACCCATTATACGTATGATGTGAAAGGTAACGTCATCAAAGAAGAAATCGTCAAAGGCAGTGAGAAAATCACTACGCTGATGTCCTATGATGCCAGGAATCGCGTGAATACGCAGACCAAAGAAGGCGTCAAAACGACCTATACGTATGATGTCTATGATAACCAATTAAGCGAAAATGTGAACGGTCGCATCACAAGGAAAACCTATGATGTGATGGGGCGCATGACATCGGAAACGGATGCGCAAGGATATAAGACATCGTATGTCTATGACAAGATGGGCAATCAAATCAAGACCACTTTGCCTAATGGCGGCGTCAAAGTCAAACAGTATGATGCGATGAATCAGTTGATATCGGAAACCGATGAACTGAATCATAAGACTACATACAAATACAATGCCAAAGGACAAATGGTGGAGAGTAAGAATGCGGATCAAGTCGTAACGAAATACAGCTATGACAAATGGGGCAACGTATCGGAAGTATTCATCAATGATACATTGATGAAAAAAGAAAGCTATGATGCCCACAACCGCAAGATCAAAGAAGAGACACCGGTAGAAGTTAAAACCTATACCTATGATCGATATGATCAAATCATCAAAGAAACGAATGTGACGAGTGGCCTTGTCATTGAAACGACCTATGATGATTATGGGAATGTTTTAAGGACACAAGACAATGGGGATCAGCACACGGAAAACACGTATGATGCCAAACAGCGTCTGATTCAAACGGTGGACAGTTACGGTCGGACATCAACGACCGATTATGACATCTTTGGAAGAGTCAAGAAACAAGTAGACGGTACAGGACAAACGATCGAGTATACCTACGATAAGTTTGACAATGTGTTGACACAAAAAGACACGCATGGAAATATACAAAGTTATGTCTATGACATCTATCAAAACAAGATCGAAGAAACAAGTGATTTGGTTCATAAGACATACAAATATGATACATTGAATCGATTGATCGAAACACATGATGAGAAAACCAACACTTCATCAAAAACGACCTATGATTCCATGGGTAATGCGATCATTGAACAAGATGAACTTGGTAATCAAACACATTATAAATACGATAAGAAAAATCAAGTCATAGAAACCAAAGATGCTTTGGGGCATATCGAGAAACAGGAATATGATCTACAAGGCAATGTGATCAAGACGACCCATGCGGATGGAAGTTATAGCGCATCAAGATACAATGCCTATAATTTGATCAGTGAAGAAGTGGATGAGCGAGGATTTACCACAACGTATACGTATAACGACAAACTCCAACTCATCAAACAAACAGACAAACTGGGCGGCATCACAACAATCACTTATGATAAAAAAGGCAATCCAACACAAGTCAAATTGGATGATGGATCCATCTATCGAAAAGAATACGATCTATATGGAAGGGTCATTAAAGAAATCGATCCAAAAGGGAATGCGAAAGAAACGACCTATGATGCCTTAGGCAATGTGATTGAAGAAGTACATCCATATAAAACGATCGTCAATGTGTATGATGAAAAAGGAAATCTGAAACAAGTCAAAGAAAACAATCGATTGGTCACAAACAATACATATGACAAATACAATCAATTGATCTTAACGAATGACGCATTGAATCAGCCCACATATCATACCTATGACCAATATGGAAGAAAGATCGAAACATTCGATAAAGGAATCGAAACGACATATGCTTATGATGATCGAAATAATCTGATCAAGGAAATCCAAAACGGCGAAAAGATCATCACATACAAATATGATATCTTAGGAAGAGAAATCGAACAGAAAACCAATGATGTCATCATTTCCAAAACAAGCTATGACAAGGTTGGAAATGAAACAGAAACGTATGATCTTGGTGTAAAAAAACGATATCAATATGATTCCAGAAATCAATTGATCAAAGAGCTTTCACAGACAAGCGAAAACAACTTTATCGTAACGAAAGAAATGAAATACGATAAGAGCGGAAATGTGAAAGAAGAGATCAACGGAGAAGGAGATCGGATCCAATATACGTATGACGCCAATAACAATGTCACAAGTAAGACAGATGGAAATGGCAATACAGAAAAGTATGCATACGACAAACTAAATCAGTTGGTGACCGTAGAAACGGCAAATGATCGTATCATCCATTATCAATACGATGAAAACGGAAACAAAAGCGCAGAGTTCTTCAACGATCAGGAAACGAGATATCGCTATGATAAAGCGGATCGCTTGATTGAAGAAAGCGATGCGACAGGTAGTGAAACGACAACGTATGATGCATTTGACAATGTGATCACATTCAAACAAAAGAACGGAACGATCATTGAACAAGAATATGATGCATTGAATCGTATGACAAGAATGAACGATCGAGTGTTCACCTATGACAAACAAGATCACATCATCGAAGTAAAGAATGCGATCGGATCACTGTCCATGACGTATGATGCATTCGGCAATCTGATCGAAACAACGGATCCCAATGATTCAACGGTACAGTATACCTATGATATCCAAGGCAATAAGACAAGTATCACATATCCAAACGGTGAAGTCGTATCTTATACCTATAATGATCGCAATCAATTGATGCAAGTCAGTAAGAATGAACGAGTCCTTGCGATGTATCAATATGATATTCGAGGAAACGTAGCGAAACTTACCCAAGACAACATTGAAACAAGTTATACCTATGACAATGCGAATCGTGTTACACGCTATTTGACGAAACAAGATGGTAAAGTCTTACATGATCGAACCTATACATTTGATCATAACGACAACATCGTCAAAGAAGTCGTAAACGGTAAAGCAAACCTTTATACGTACAATGAAAACGATGAACTGTCAAGCAGTGAGAAATATATCGACGGAAAACTGATTAAAACAACGTATCAATTTGACATATACGGAAACAGAGTAGAGTCATCAAGTGATGGAACCTATAAGAAGTCAAGCTATAATGAAAAGAATCAGTTGACCAAGATAGAAACAGAAAAAGGAAACAACTATTTCCACTATGACAAAAATGGAAACATCACAGCGATCTATTACGATGACGGATACAAGGAATCCTTCAAATATGATGACTTTAATCAATTAACAACGATCAAGAACAATCTGGATAAGACGATCACATATGAATATGACGGTATGGGAGAGCGTATATCCCAACATGAAGAAGACGATGAGATCTATCAACTGAAGACATATTATGAAGTCATTGAAGATTTGAATCTACAAGATTATCGAGACGGCTTGGAAGAATCCAATATGGATGAAGCGTTTTCGGCGTTAAAAGCGCAGGCAAAAGCAAGACAAGACAATCGAGGATGTACGGTCACAGAAACAAAGTATCGCACCCATACCTATCAAAAAGAAGATATTGATAAGACGTTTGTATTGGATCGATCGGTAGAATACTCTCAGATCTTACAGGAAGGTAACGATCAAAGCGTATATGGATTAACCAGACTGGAAAGTGAAGATACAAAATACATCACCGGAGTCAATGACACCATCAATCTAAGCATTAAAGACAACAAAGTAACAGAGTATGCATATGATGATTATGGCAACAGTGAAGATATAGAAGAAGGTTTCGGATATAACGGAGAACATAAAGATCGAAGTGGACTGATTTATCTAAGAGCGAGATATTACAATCCAAGGATCGGAAGGTTCTTACAGATCGACTCTTATAAGGGAGAAGACAATGCATTAGCGACAAAGAATCGCTATACGTATGTGGCAAACAATCCATATAAGTATGAAGATCCAAGTGGGAATGCATATAAAGGTATTACGACAAATAGTCCATACGCAAACATTGGCGTAAAAAAAGCCATGTCGGACAATAAGAAAAACGTGCAATTGAATTTCAGTTTCATGGATACGTTCAATAATGTAGCGAAAGCAGTGGCAAATGTAATCAAAAACCCACCAAAGGTAGAAATACCAAAAAATTCGACAGTAAAGACAACGCCGAAGAATGTCAATGAGATGACTCCAGATGAAATGATGGACGAAATGAGAGCATGTACGTCCGATATGTTGGATGATTTTCAAACGATATTGGATTGGATAGGATTTATACCAACAATTGGAGATGCATTTGATCTTATAAACGGGATCATCTATATCTTGCGAGGAAAGTATGTGGATGGGTTAATATCATTAGCATCGGCCGCATTATCCGTAGCAGCAGATGCGATATTGAAACCATTAAGATACGCCAAAAATGGAATAAAAGAAATCTTTGAAACAATTGTAAAGAAACTACCGGATTTACCATCAGCGGCAAGCAAAATATTAAAAGGATTAGCAAACACGGTAGATGGGTTATGGTTGGTAGGACGGAAGATAAAAGATTCAATCATCAAAGGAATCAATGCCGTTATTGAATTCATAGCAAAGCATACAAGAGAAGCATATCAATCGATCAGAAGCAAACTTATAAAAGAAGTAAAAGAAACAGCAACTGAAGCTGCGACGAAAGGCGTAAAAGAAGCAACCGAGGATGTAATTGAAGATAGTGTTCAAACCTCAGTGAAAAACGGGGTTAGCGATACAGCGATAAAGGGTGCTGGTGGACCTAAGAAGCCGGTAGATATAAACAATCCTGTTTTAGATAATGTAAGAACAGGCAGTGCACTTAAAAGTGATGCACAACATGCATTTAATGATATCATTGATAATTATGCAGGGGATGCTACAAAATTCACATTAAAAGGTGGAGATGGGGTTTATCGTTCGCTTTATCAATTAGAAGGTTCTTTAAATGGAAAAAAGGGAATTTTTGAATGGATTATCGATCCTGATCCAGCAAAAGGAGTGACACATAGACGCTTTATTGAAAATGTGGGTATAACAGGTAAACCAAATGCTAGACCATAGGAGGCTGAAAAATGTATAATCTAGATATTTTTGATGTATGCCAAATACAACCTACATGGAATGATATATATTTTGGATTAAAAAACAAGTTTTTAGAATTAGAAAGTGTAAGAGAGTACGCTGTTAGGTGTTTAGAGTCGAGCAATGAATATTCTGAGGAGATAACTGAATTAGCATTGATTAATGACGATATTTTAAA
>OFGR01003107.1_pt1 | contig 10180 bp, 9 predicted proteins | sample 1521811 | NCBI WGS metagenome assembly OFGR01 (sample SAMEA3504098, study PRJEB24116) | mouse gut metagenome | biome: mouse gut; feature: mouse-associated habitat; material: faeces | place: Denmark | collected 2011
CAGAGGAAGAATGTCAGCAAAAGCTGACGGGCGCCCGGCGCGGGAGTAGTGGAGAAGGTCGTTCCCCTACTCGATTCTACACGGGTACTTGACCGGAGAATTTGACGCGGAGGCAGATATGATCGTATTTCATACGGACTTGGACAATACATTGATCTATTCATACAAGCATGATATCGGAAGGGACAGGCGCTGTGTCGAGATCTACCAGGGGCGGGAGATCTCGTTTGTCACGCAGGAGACGTACCGTCTTCTGCAAAATCTTTCCGAACACAAAGAACAGGTTCTGATCGTTCCGACGACGACCAGGACGGCAGAGCAGTATGCGAGGATCGACCTGGGTGCCGGTTTTTTCCGGTATGCGCTTGTCTGCAACGGCGGGGTGCTCCTGACGAGAGAGGTTGTCAACGGCACTGCAGTCTGCAGGGAAGAGGAAAGCTGGTACAGGACTTCCCTGCAGTTGGTGCGGGACAGTGCGGGAGAGCTGCACAGGGCGCTTGCGCTGTTGGAGAGGGATCAGCGCAGAACCTTTGAGCTCCGCTTCATCAGGGATCTGTTTGTATTTACAAAATGTGAGAAGCCGGAGGCGGTTGTCCGGGATCTGAGAAAAGAGTTGAACGCGGATGCTGTGGATGTATTCAACAACGGCGTGAAAGTGTACATCGTGCCCAGGGTGCTGAGCAAGGGAAATGCGGTTGAACGGTTCAGGGAGTATATCGGCGCCGGATATGTGATCGCGGCGGGCGACAGTGAGTTTGATATCCCCATGCTGGAGGCTGCAGATCTGGGTATCGCGCCGCCGGAGCTGGCACATCGCCATCATTTTTCCGGGAGAGTGAGATCATGCTCGTCAGAGCGGCATTATGCGGAAGCTGTGCTCAGCGCAGTTCTCGAAGCAGTCAAAAACGGTAAGGAAACAACGTGATTTCCTTACCGTTTTCTGCTGTCCGTGTCTCGGTTGGGGATAGAACCCGCACCGTGCATGGACGGGCAGCAATGATCACGGCAAAACGAATTCGTACAATCTCAATGAAGCGATCTCTGCCGTGGATTCAAGTGTGAATTTTTTCCTCAGTATATTTTCTTCCGTCTCGACTGCCCCGTAAAGGACACCGTTATCTCCAAAGAATTCGATGACCTCCTGGTCGATGACAAGATCGAGGTCAAGGGATCTGACCTTGTCAAAAGAAACGACAATCGGCTCTGCGTAGACCTGCGGGTTTGCAAATGTGATACTTCCGCTGCCGAAATCTATGGCAATGGAAGTGTCTCCGATCCGCATATGGGCGCAGCCGGTTTCCTGAGCGCTCCAGTTCAGCGACGCTTCTATGGGTTTGCCGCACAGCGTAGTCTCAAATGTCCGCTCGTTTTCTGCCAGTGTGCTGCCAAGCTGTCTGTATGCCAGCAGTTCTCTGGGCAGACAGAAACGCATTTTGTAGCTGTCGTTGTCACGGATCAAGGAGAGTTCTGCCGGAATGGTCATAACGCCCCTGTAGTTGCCGCGGTCGTTGTTGAGCCTGAGCCACGCGACGCTGATCGTCCTGTCGTCAACGCCTGCGTAGGTCTGGGCGGCATATGCCAGCCTGGTGCTGTATGAGGACAAGACTTCTGATTCCGGTGTAAAATGATAGCCGTCAAAGCTGCCGACCTGGTAATAGCCGTTGGCGGACCAGAGCACCCACTTCTTTTTCGATGCCGGCTGGTCGGTGGATAACTCAAATAAATCGGGACACTCCTGCATTCCGTCTGCGGAAAGACGCTGTGTCTCCTCCCAGTGGAGCAGATCCGCGGAGCGGAAGATCGCAAATTCGAACCCCTCGAGGTAGAGCACCATGATATAGGCGCCGCTCTCCCTGTGATAAAATACCTTGGGATCGCGGTTGGTTCCTGCAATGTGCGGGAGAATGGTGTGGTCTGTCCTGCGCAGGGTCTCCCCGCCGTCGGTGGAGACTGCCAGACGCTGTGTGTGCTGGCCGCCGGTATCGATGGACCACTGATTGCACCCGCCCGCCGCAGTGTAGAAGAACAGCAGCGCATTGCTGCCAAACCCTGCGGCGTTGTCCTTGTCCTGAAAGCCGCAGCCCGAATAGACCGTGCCGTACTGATCGGGATCCATCACCCCGGGTCTGTGCTCCCAACGGATCAGATCCCTGCTGACAGCGTGTCCCCAGTGCATGTTTCCCCAGATCACACCGTATGGATTCCACTGGTAATAGAGATGGTAGACACCGTCTGCAAAAACAAGACCGTTGGGATCATTGTGCCAGCCAAATTCCGGCGCAAAATGGAGCTGCGGGCGGAAGGGATAGACATTTTGCGTCCTTTCGCTGTGGCAGAAAATACTGTATAGAGACTCTTCGGGGATTTTTTCGCCCGACCGGATCTCGATGTCCCTGCCGAGATAACGGCTTACGTCCATGGAAGTGTAGAAATCGCCGTCCGTTCCGCCCAATTGGATATCGATCTCCTGAAACTTTGTCTGACCGCAATAAAAATGCAGCTTCACCTCGGGATTTTTTTTATTTACCGGCAGCCACAGATAGGGTTCTGTGATATGTAATATCATTTTCGCACCTCCGGTATCTAATTCGGTCTGTGCCCGAGACTGCCGCCGTCCATGCCGATATTGATGCCGCTTGCGCGCTCGTTTGGCTGGATGATGACTGTGACGGGCTGGTGTGCATTCCACTCAAAACTGTAGGATTCCCCGGATGTCTGCCCGATGAAGGTCTTCCAGTTCACGTCCATCTTGACGTCGGGATCGCAGTAGCCGTTTCCCATCCAGCACACGACGGCATCCGGGTCGACAGCGAGTGTGGCGCGTGTCTGGATATTGCTCAGCACGATCGGGTTTCCGTCGATCAGGATCGCGACATAGGCATTGGGACCTTCCCCGGTGAGGGTTGAGGTGGCAAGTCCCTTCTGGGAGATGACGCCGCAGCCGATAAAGCGCACATCGTACTTGCAGTCAGGGGTGAAAGCCAGGATGTTCTCGGATTCGATCGAGAGGACTTCGCCTGGCTGGAGCTGGTACACGACCACGTGCTGGGCGTGGTTTGCATAGTATGTAACGCTGTCCCCGTTCATCATGACTTTCATGAGGGGAAGGTTTTCGCCTGTCACGCGGCGCATGAGCGATCCCAGCAGCGCCTGGCCGACACTTTGCTGGGGACCTAACAGCAGCTTTTCGAATTTGTAGTTTTTCTGTCCGCCGTTCTCACCGCAGATGAAAGAGCCTGCCTTTGTGAACAGCACATCATTTCCGCGGCAGGTCACTTTTAAGGTCAATTCATTAATCACTTCAAATGTCAACATCGATCTGTACTCCTTTTTGTTCTGACAGGCTCTCGAAATCCGCTCCGGGAGCCAGTTATGGTATTGTTTTATACAATCTGTACACCGTATAAGGCGCACAGACCTGCGAGATCTCTTGCGACGCCGTTTCCGACAGCGTTAAATTTCCACGCGCCGTTGTGCAGATAGAGCTCGCCGATCATCATGGAAATGATGTTATTGTAGTATTCGGTCATCAGAAAGCTCACGAGCTCTTTGCCGGATCGGTCCATGATGCGGATATAGGCGTCTTTCAGCATGCCGAAGTGGAGCCTGTTTTCGAGCGCGTCGTTGATGGTCAGGACGAAGACGATCTTTTTCACCTGCGGGTCCAGACGTGCAAGGTCGATCTGGATCATCTCGCGGTCGACACTGCCGCCATCCACAAACCTTGTGCTCCCGTCGGGGCTGAGCGTCTGGCCGTAGAACACAAACCAGGAATCACCGATGACTTTTCCGTCTGCGCCGAGCAGAAATGCCGACACATCGACATCGCACCGCACATCGGTGACATTCCAGCCAAACCGGGCTTCGACGGCGGTCAGCGCGCCCAAAGGCAGCTGTGTTTTCTGTCCTTTCTGCACTTTGCTCACAAGTGTGGGGACAGGTCTTGCGGCTGGCATGCCGGGTGTGCTCGCAGTATTTTGCTGTCCCGCAGTCAATGCAGGCTGGATGTTCTGCGGCTGGCGCGGCGGTCTGTTGTGTGTCTGCCCGGACGATAACGGCTGAGACGGTATGGATTGTGTCTGCCCGGACGGCTGCAGCGGTGGTCTGCTTTGCGTCTGTCCGGACGGCTGCAGCGGTGACGGTCTGTTGTATGTCTGCCCGGACGGTTGCTGCTGGTTAAGCGGGGCATGTGTCCCGCCGGTATTTTTGATCAGCGTCATGATATTGCCCTGGTTTTTTATGCTCTGTGGCTGCGGTCTGTTGATCGATAAGATCGAATCGCGGTTCATGGCACCGGTTGATTTTGTTGCTGCGTTGATCATGCTGCGCCTCCATTCTGGGAATGAATCGGAATCATAAGTGTCTTAATTATAGCACAATAAGACAATGAGTACATTAAATTTGCATTAAAATTTCAATATTTCCGCAAAGCCTTGTAATTGGAAGAAAAAGTCAGAATTTACAAGGCTTTGCGGTGCTTTCTTAGGTGTAAAAAGATATGGATAAAATTGCCCGATAAGAAACGGTTAGCGACAAATTAGTGACAAATTTATCTGCAGTCAGGCACCTGTATTTTCTCGATTTCGGTGCGCAGTTCTTCAACCGTCCGATGTCCGTACACGGACTTTTCTACATCATTTCCAAGTGAATGTCCCATCAGGAGATGTTTCGAAAGGTCATCAACGCCATACTTGTCACAGAGCCATGAAAAGGTGTGGCGGCAGTCGTGAGGCGTATGTTTTGTTCCAGCACCGGACAGGGACAGTCCCAGGGAGGAGAGTGTCGCGTGGAAGCTGGCGCGGCATGTATGTGCGGAGAAAGTCTTACTACCGGAACAATATTGATCGGCGAAGGATCTGGCAAATCCCTGCACGGCGGGATGCAGGGGAACGATAGTAGACGACATATTGAACACTGCTTCCATATTGAAGTACAATACCCTGTTTAAAAAATATATCGAACAACAATTCAATAACCCTTCCGGCGATTTTGTAAAACTCTTTTTGCAGCCTTTCTATAAAGGCGCCAAGACACAGGCTGTTATTGAGAAATTCAAACCTATATTGAAAAACTCGCTAAAAGAATATATTAACGAAACTGTCTCTACCACTCTAAACATCATATAGGAAGTTAACTTTATTCACTCAGTAGGGTAATCGTATCCGTTTCGTCTGTACCATCATCATGCACAATGGTTACATCAAGCTTTGTGCAGTCGTCAGAAAACTTCAAATCGTAGATGAGCGCATCTTCTGCAAGGTCGTATGTTTTGACGATGCCCCCGTCATATGTATGGACTTCCGACCAGAATGAATACACCGATGTGGCTATATCATCGCTGTGCCAGATTAAATTGTTTCCTATGATGTCCTCATCAAATGACTCGCTTTCCGTATCAAAAATACAGTAAACGCCATTCTTTGGCCCGACATGGCACTTAATCACAATTTTCTGTCCCACAGGAACTGCAGATAAAATGCTGTTTATCGATTGGTTTCGGGCGGAAACGTCGTAGTCATGATTCCCATAATGAAATACAGTTCCCTCAAAAGAAAACCTTGCCTGTTCTGAAGTTTGCAGGCTGCCGCTCTGTGTGTCCGAAGATTCTCCTTGCTGCAAATTCTGCCCCTGTCCACAAGAAGAAAGCAATACTACACACATGAGTATTGCTGTGATTGATAAGCGTTTCATTTAACGCACTCCTTTCCAAATTCTTGTTTATTCGCTTAATTATATCACTTCCGTTCCTCATTTACCACAAAAATATAGGGCATGGCAACCGCCACGCCCCACATTTCTTATCGTTCCAACGACTTCTCAATCTTCCATTTCTGCCCCTTTAAATCATTCTGTTTTTCATACAAACGGTTGCGCTCTTTACAGAGTTTTTTCATGCGTTCTAACTGCGCCCTCATTCCCTCCCGGCAATCCGGCTCTATCTTTTTATATTCCACGGCCAAATTACGGATTGTATTGTTATTTTCCTTTATCTGCTCCAACAGGCACACCCAGTCAATCAGATTCTGTACTTCCTTATCCGTTTCATAAAGGTCTGTTTCTGCCACAATTTTAACACACAGCCGTACCATGACTTCCTTTGACTGCACCATTTTGTTAAGTTCCTGCTGTGACATCGTATAGGGTATAAAATCTATATGCAGATGTGGCGTTGCTTCGTCCATATGGAGATAGGCAGAGAAAACCCTCAATGTAGGATTGCGCTGTTGGAAGTCCTGCATATATTTATCAAGTATTTTTGCCGCAAGCTGTCCGTCCTCTGTCTTTGCTCCCATATCGTCTTTATTCCCGATTTGCAAAATAATCTCATGGAACGGCTTTTCCTGTTTGCCGGAACAGATTTTCTCATAATAATCATCAATCCGGCGGTCACTTCTGGTCTGTTTTTCATTGTATCGGGCGAGTGCTTCATCAAATAATTCATGGTATACATCTTTGATATTCTCATTGCAGTATTCCACATTCAGACAACTCCGTTCCGGGTCAGTGTTCTTTGCATGGAATTTTCTGCTGTTGTGGTTGACAGAGCCTTTCCCTGTCATAACGCTGATTGTCCGCTTCAATAAATTTCCCTTTCTCCCTATCGGGTAATGAGCGCCGGATACGGCGCATAGCCTTTGTTACTTTCTGCGAAAGTAACGCAAAAGCACTTTCGACAGGCTACGCTCTATCAAAAGTGCCTTTGCGCCCTGCCGGGGGCTTTCCGTCCTTACGGACGGTAAGCGGCTGTTCGCCGCTTCAATGCTCCCCATGCGTCGGTTTGCGTCGATAGCGTCGATATTTTCTATACCGCCCCGCTATCAAAAATACCGTCGCAACCGACGCATATCGTCGCACTTTACTCTTTCTGCTCTAACCGTTTCAGAATGATTTTTCTCTCATGCCCCCGCTTGTTGTCATAGAAAATGCCATAGTCATTAAGCAACTGGCTGTTCACAACATTTAATCTCCGGGAAAGCACATTTGCTGATAACTGCATATCCGGCAACTGTTTCAGAAGTTCCGTTGCCGTCCCCTCCCATTCCTGCACTTCCCCTGTTAGAAATTCGTTGATTGCTTCCAGTAATGGATTGGGCGGCTGTTTCCAAAGTTCTGTTTCCGCTTTCTGAAATTTCCAAATGCACTGTTCACGGTCAAACTCTATCGTAAGCTCTTGATCGGGCTGGTCACGCCCCACTATATCCATGACCGCCGTATTGTCCGTGCGCTTTTTCTTGTGCATGATAAACGCCCCGTCTGCCGCACCGAGAAGCCCGTTTGTGCCGGAAATCATATCAAAGCTGTCCTCGGACTCTAGCTTGCGGGTATGATGAACCACCAACAGGCAGACACCGTATTTATCACTGAATGATTTCAGCTTTGTCACAATCTCATAGTCACTGGAATAGCTGTACCTATCCCCGCCGACCTCACGCACCTTTTGGAGCGTGTCAATGATAATCAGCCTTGCGTCCTTATGCTCTTTGATGAAACCCTCTAATTCTCCGTCCAGTCCCTCATTCAGCGTCTTTGCCTGCGTTGCAAAAAATAAATTGTCCGCACACTCCACGCCGAACATGACGGACAGCCGCCGCTGAAGCCTTGCATAATCATCTTCCAGTGCAAGATATAGCACCGTCCCTTTTCTTACTGGATAATTCCACAGCGGAAGCCCCATTGCCACATGATAGGCAAGCTGCCCCATAAAGAATGATTTTCCCACTTTCGGCGCACCCACAAAGAGATAAGTGCCGCCATACAGAAAGCCGTCCACAACAGGCGTTCTCGGCGGGTACACCGTATCATACAGTTCTGTCATGGAAACGGTTTGAAGCCCGCCGCCCTGCCCGGATTTCTCCGGGCAATTTGTGTCAAAGCCACGAAAAACAGTGGCTTGCAGATTGATTTGTGCTGTTTCATTTGCTATAATTTCAGTGTGATTTTTTATTTGCGGCTGTTTTCCTCAAAATACTGGTCGATCGCTTCACGCAGCCGCTGCCGCGCCTCGTCCATCGTGATCCCGGGAGTCTGTGCACCTGCCATCGTGTGATGGCCTCCACCGCCGAGCTTTTCCATAATAATCTGGACATTGAGCTGTCCCATACTGCGGGCGGAGTAGGAAACTCCCTTACCCTGCTCGAACATCAGGAACGATGCCTGCACACCGCTGATATTGAGCAGTTCGTCAGCGGCCTGTGCCGCCGTGACCTGGATTTCTGTATCGTCCCGTTCGGTCGACCATGCGATCGCACACCCCTTGTAAACCTGCGCATTCGCAACCAGTTTGGCTTTGCGCTGGTAGGCTTCCATCGTTGAGGCGAACAGCTTTCTCACCTCTACTGTATCCGCACCCATCTTACGCAGATAGGCGGCAGCTTCGAAGGTACGCACGCCGGTTTTGATGATAAAATTTTTAGTATCAAGCATGATTCCCGCAAGCAGGGCCTCTGCTTCCGGCCGCCCGATCTTGATCTTTTCATTAAAATACTGCACCAGCTCGGTGACCATCTCGGACGCGCTCGACGCATACGGTTCGTGGTAAAAGATTACAGCATTGTCGATGTGTCCGACCATCTTTCGATGATGGTCGATCACGACAACCGTATGACACGCATTGTACAGATCCACCGACTCGATGATGTTGGTTGTGTGGGTATCGCAAACCACCAAGAGGGTTTTTTTAGTCGCCCGCTGGAGCGCATCCTCGGGTTCAATCAGCAATCCATGGTAGCCGTTCTCGAGCATCCGGTCATAAATCTGGTTGACCAGATTTTTTTCCCGGCGGATCGCGATATATGCTTCTTTGCCCATCATCTTTGCGGCCTTCATGATTCCCACCGACGCCCCAAAACAGTCGAGGTCAGCCATCCGGTGTCCCATAACGATCACATTGTCGCTGACCTTCATCAACTCTTCAAGCGCATTTGCTACAATACGGGTTTTAACTTTGGTGCGCTTCTCAACCCCGCTCGATACGCCTCCAAAGAATTCATAACCGCGCACCGCGGCCTGATCCCCGCCGCGCCCAAGCGCCATGTCCAGAGCCTGCCGCGCAATCTGCTCGCTTTCAGGCAATGTCTCCGCATCCCTTCCGACGCCGATCGAAAGGGTGGCAACCATATGGCGGTCGGTCTCGATCGCCCGGATCTGTTCAAGAATCTGAAACCGTCCCGAGATGATCCCCCGCAGATACCGTTCCTCCAGCACCGCAGTGAACCGGTCCCGTTCTGCCCTGAGCAGCAGCCCGCCATTATCGGTGATATACTTGCTCACCGTATACTCGATCTGCCCCATCATCCGGGTGCGCTCATTGTCAGGCAAGCCCTGCTGAATCTCCTCGTAGTTGTCCACAAGGATCAGCATAACCGACGGACGGCTCTCGAAATATTCCTGTGTATACTTTTTCAGCTCGGTGTTTTCATAGAAATACACCATATAAAGCGTATCGCTCTCGCTGACTGCCGGGACAGTATAAACCGCGTAGTTTCTGTCGTGATAGGAAACATCATATCCGCCAATTGGGCAGGGGTGGGTAATCTCGCCGCCCGCAAGGATCGTATAGATGCTGCGGGAACAGGTCTCCTCGCCCTTCAGCACAATTTTTTCCGCCAGAGGATTACACCAGAGGATTTCTCCATCCGCGGCGCAGACAAAAACAGGGATCGGATAATCCCGCAGGGCATCCCGCTGGATCGTATTAAGGGCATGTGCACTCTGCATGAGAAATGTGTTGATCTCCTGCCTCGCGTTACAGATATGCCAATAGGTGAGGCCGACACAGGCACAGGATACAAACGCACAGATGTAGAACAGCCGTACGTCGAAGAATGCCGCCGAAACCGACATCGCGATACAGCAGCCCGCAACAATATATAAAATTGGTTGGATCAGGGTTTTGTTTCTTTTCACAGGGATACCTCGCCCGTCTCTGAGATTGGATTCTGCATAAGCCCAATCTATATTTATGTAGATGGATTCTGTGGAGCCATCCGATCAGCATACGATTTCTCGTCCGCAGACAGCACCCCAACGGCATACTATGATTATTATACCATGGCTTTTGTAATCTTGCAATCCCTTCGTCCCTCTTATTGGAAAGGGCGCCGCTCCTTGAACTGTAAAATCTGTATCGTATTTCTTTCCCTGTAAACAGCAAAAGGGCGGCTGCCTGACTTCGGCAGCC
>OFGR01003108.1_pt1 | contig 10180 bp, 10 predicted proteins | sample 1521811 | NCBI WGS metagenome assembly OFGR01 (sample SAMEA3504098, study PRJEB24116) | mouse gut metagenome | biome: mouse gut; feature: mouse-associated habitat; material: faeces | place: Denmark | collected 2011
AAGGATTGAAGCTTGGAAGGGAGCAGGGCATGAAACTTGGCGAAGAACGCGGCTTTGCAAATGGGCAGAAGTCTGAACAGAAACGCCTTGCCAGGCGGCTTATGAAAAACCTGAATCTAACCGAACAGCAGGCTGCTGATATCCTGGGAATTTCCCTGGACTGACCGGAACTGCACGGAATCATTTCCAGCACTGCCATTCCTTATATATGGCTGCTCACAGCCGCGCATTCCTGCCAGTCTGGCGCCACTGGCAGGAATTAACAAAATCTTTTCGCATGAACAAATAAATAATGGAAAGGAAGTGTATTACATGCCGCCAGCATTACAGCCGCATCCTGAAACAATTACCCTGGAACAATATGAAGCCCTGCCGGAAGAAAAAAGAGCAGAAGTCTTTGACGGTATTGTTTACGATATGTCCAGCCCCTCACAAATCCATCAGTCAATTTCTATCCAGCTTGCTACAATTATTAATAACTATATAATCCGCAGGAAAAGTCCGTGCAGTATATTCAGCGCTCCGTTCGATGTAAAGCTGTCTGATAATCCCCTGACGATTGTCCAGCCTGATATTATGGTAATCTGCGATAAAAACAAGCTGGATGGAAAAAGGTGTAACGGCGCTCCTGATTTTATTATTGAAATAGTCTCTCCCGGCAATCCAGCGGATGATTATATACGCAAGCTTTATTATTACAAGAATTATGGAGTGCGCGAATACTGGATTACAGACCCGCGCAGAAAAACGGTTACCGTCAATTACTTTGAGGGAAATATTGTGAGTGTCCAGTACCCTTTTGATTCCATTATCAAGGTCAGCATCTGCGATGACCTGTTTATTAACTTTTCAGAGATTTCAGAACTGCTGAATTTATAACGGCCGATATAAAATATGGGGGCAGCCATGCCTGTCCCCTCATATTACCAAAACAGCCCTGTTACCGTTTGTTTAAAGTGCGGGATTTTCCGGCTGCGGAATAACCTCTCCTTTTCCGGTCACGTTTCAGTGCCTTTGCCAATCCTTCCAGACACCTGATATGCTCATCTTTCAGCCCGGAGACATCTATCCAGCGTTTATCATTACGCCCGAGCAGGCTGTCCGTACTTTTATGAAACACCCGCGCCAGACTCACCAGTGTATCTGGCGACGGCATCCTCTGAAACGATTCATACAGGGATATGCTGGTCTTGGATGCTCCGATACTTGCAGCCAGCTTCTTCTGTGTAATACCAGCTTCTTCCCGCAGGCTTCTTATGTTTGTTCCAAATGTTTCCCTTAACAGCTGCACTTTTTCTGTCTGTTGTTTTCTCTTTTGCATTTTATTAACAGTGACATTCTCCTTTCCTGTGTATTTTTCTTCTGCATGCACAGCTTCCCGCTGCCTTCCAGCAGCAGGATATTTCTGTGCGGTTCACTGTTTTATTATAACACTGTGACACGAAAACAACAATTGCAAATGGCCGTTTTCTGTAATATTTTGCTCCAGTCTGGTTACTGTTCACTCCGTGACCAGCAGCCTTCGCAGTGAACATTAACCAATCGCTTCCATAATATTCCTGCTTTTCCACTCCCGGCATATGTTCAGGGAAAGCACGGCGCAGACGGCCAGCACCACTGCGGCTGCAGCCCCAAACGCGGCATAGTGGTAAGAAAACGCATGCCCCTGTGCTTTCATGCCTGATATCCGGTACAGATATTTAAGGGCCGGGTGTGTCAGGAAAAAAGCCAGGATAACGGCAGCCGTGCCAAGCATCATATTTTCCATCAAAAGCATCCTTCTGGCCATGGACACGCTCAGCCCGGCAGCGCGCAGCATGCAGATTTCGCGTGTCCTTGCATACATGCGGTAGTTCAGGTTGTTGCTCATATTTAAAAATACAAGCACAAAGCCTATGGCCGCTATGCCGTATACATAAATCATCTGCTTGCGGTAATACATTTCATTCTTTTTGATTTCGGAAATCAGGCTGCGCGTGGTGACATGGCATTTGCTGCCAGCGCCAATCTGTATCAGCCTTCGCTCCATCCTGTCCTGCGCGGCCGCATCCGGCTCTTTTTGTGCCGTATCGATATACATGCACTGAAAACAGCCGTCCGGCACGATGCTTTGCATGGCGGCATCGCTTGTAATCAGAAGCGGGTAAACCGTCCGCCTGCTGTCAGCTATATACTGAAAAGATACCACAGCCGCTATTTTATATTCCCTGTAACAGTACTGCGCGCCAGCGTCCTGCAGCGTTTCGTAATTTTTATCTCCGGTCTTGAAATCGGCACGGTATTTTATCCGGATACGCTCTCCTGCCTGGTAATCCATCAAAAGCTCCCCGTCCTTATAAGAGCCCGGCACTTCTTCTGTTCCGTACATGCTTAACACACTGACAATCACCTCGTCCTCTTTTAAATGCTGCGGGTCAAAATCCCCGGAAATAATATATTTTTTTAATTCTTTTAATGCAGGTTCATTATAGCCATACAGCACGGATTTGTAAATCTGGTCTGTCCCGTCGTGCCCGCGCAGCTCATAGCCGCGGTTTTCCAGGTTTCCTGCATTGATTTTATCATAATAGGCATCGTTTCGTTTCCTGCCGTCATCAATAACACGCACCGGCAGTCCGGCCGCTGTCTTTACCTGTGCTGTTTCATCCAGGCTTTCCACGTCTTTTGCGTCTTCCCTGGATATGCCCTGAAACGGGTTATCAAATGACAGCACGCTCATTTCATACTGCCCGTTTAAATACCAGGTTTCTTTCGTATCTTCCCGGTCTGTCTTTAAAATCTGCGCCTGATAGGCCAGCCCGGTAAACAGTACGGCTCCGGTGCATGCCGTCAGCAGCATAAACGCGCTTGTGCGGATGTCCCGGAAAATATAACTGCCGCTCAGGGAAAACAGCGTGCGCAGCTTTCCGCCTGTTTTTTTCACCCGAAACAGGCTGCACAGGCGCTTTTTTCCATATCCTGTGCCAGATACTGCCTGTACCGGCGGCTCCGCTGCGATTTTCCTGCCTTCCAGATATGCAGTCAGTCCTGCAAATACAGCCATGGCCGCTGCACAGGCCGCAATCACTCCTGCCGGAACCACCGGGGCAAACCGGACGCTTTCATTATACAGGTAAACAACACTGTCCCTGTCCCCGGAAAGCCAGACAAGCACATATGCCAGAGCAATTCCAGAAAGAATCCCGGCCGCTGTGCCAATTACATATATCCGGTACAGCTCCCGCAGAATCATGACCTGCAGCTGTCCCCGCTTCATTCCCACGGCACGCAGGATGCCGTACTGCCTGCGCCTTGCTGCCAGTGCAATTCGGTAAATGCCATAAAATACAATATAGCAGACCAGAAAAATCACGCCCGCAATCCGCACGTCCATCCAGTACAGCTCCATGAAATCTTCCCTCGCCGGATTTTTGCGCACCTGGTCTTTCTGGATGCCCAGATATGAGACAAGCTCCCGGACAGATGCATCATACGCAGCCGGATTCTGAAACCGGATGTAAACGATATACGCACAATCCGGCATGATTTCAAGCCCGGCATACAGATACAGCGTTCCGTATATTTTATTTGCCATCTGGTCGGATAATATCCCGGTCAGTGTTACCGTCCTGTCCTTTCCGTCCGAGTCTTCAAATGTAAATTCCTGATTTAATACAGGCTCTATCCCGAGATTTAAAAGCACCCATTTTTCCGCAGCTATTTCTTCCGCTGTGTCCGGCAGCCTGCCTTCTAAAAGCTTCGCTGTCATGGTCAGCTGCGTATCATCCCCGGATGACAGAAAAAACTGCTGTCCATTGCGGGTACAGTACTGCGACGGCCCTGCCACTGCCAGATGTTCGATGCCGGGCCTGGAACGCAGCTTCTTTATCTGGCCGGCAGACAATTCTGTAATATAGCAGTCCGAAGGGGAAAAGACCGCCTGGTACTGTATATTCTCAATCCGGTGGTTGGTGTGGATTAATACAAGTATGGCCGACGCCAGCAGAAAGGTCAGTGCAAAGCTGAAAAAGATGGCCAGCGTATGTTTCTTATAGTATCTGAAAAACCTGCGGTGAAGCTGCAGATTTTTTTGAACCAGCTCCAGATTCCACATCTGGTTTGGTAAATTTACTTTTGATTTGATTGTATTCTGATTTAATTTTGTTCTGTTCATTTTCTCACCTGCTTTTATTCCAATCCGCTTTTTTTCTGCTGCATGACAATTCTGCCGTCCTCTATGCGTATGACCCGTTCTGCAAGCTGCGCGATTTCTTCGTTATGGGTAATCATAAGAATGGTCTGGTGAAACTGCTCGCTTGTTACTTTTAAAAGGCCGAGCACGTCCTGGCTTGTTTTGGAATCCAGGTTTCCGGTCGGCTCATCTGCCAGGATCAGGGCCGGTTTTATGGCAAGCGCCCTTGCAATTGCCACACGCTGCTGCTGGCCGCCGGAAAGCTGGCCCGGATAGCTGTTCCATTTTTCATCCAGGCTCAACATGCCGGCAACTTTCCTGATATAAGGCTCGTCCACGCCTCTGCCGTCCAGCTTCAGCGGCAGGATAATGTTTTCGCAGACAGTCAGCATCGGAATCAGGTTATACTGCTGGAAAATAAATCCAATCTTCCTGCGGCGGAACACCGTCAGCTCATTATCGGACAGTTCTCCCAGATTTCTGCCGTCTGCGATAATACTGCCCCCGTCAGGCACATCCAGTCCGCCCGCCATATTTAAAAACGTCGATTTCCCGCTGCCCGACGTGCCGACAATGGCAAGAAACTCGCCCCGCCTGACCACAAGGTCAATCCCGTTTAAGGCATTTACCTTCGCATCACCGCTTCCATACGTTTTTCTTAAATTTTTAACTTCTAATATAATTTTTTCTTCTCGATTTTCTGTAAAATTTCTTTTATATGTTCTTTCTTTTTCATTTATTTTTTCTTTCATTTTTCTGCACTTCCTTTTCTTATTTTTTTCTGTCTGTTTCTATTTTCTGTCCTTTTCTTTTTCTGCATTTTTTCTTTTTATTATTTCTGATTATTTCTAATTCCGTTCGATTCTTTTTCTGCACTTCCTTCTTTTTTATTATTTCCGATTACTTCTAATCCTGTTCGATTCTTTTTCTGCACTTCCTTCCTCTTCTTTTCTGTCAATTTTTCTCTGATTTCTTCCAGTTTCCCGCTGATTTCCTGTCTGCAAAAAAAACAGCCTGTATCTTTCAATACAGACTATACCAAAACACCCTCTCAAACCAGTTTCTCAAATGTCTCATTTTTGTGATAATGTTTCGTTTTGCATTTCTTTTCTCAGCAGAAATATCGAAAACGTGCTTCCATTTCCAATCTCAGACGATACCTTGATATATCCCTTCTGCGCCCGGATAATTTCCCTTGCCAGATACAGGCCGATGCCCAGCCCCTGTGTCTGGCAGACCTTTTCCGAACGGTAAAAACGCCCGAACACAGCCGCCTGCTCAGACTGTGCAATGCCGATGCCGGAATCTGAAATATCGATGCGTACAAAAAGGGCATAAGGAATCACCCGGATGCGCACAGCGCCTTCCTGAGGCGTATATTTGATGGCATTTTCTGTAAGATTGGCAGCAGCTTCTATCGTCCATTTGCAGTCAAATACAGCGGTTTCGCTGGAATCTTCGACTGTAAAGCGGATATTTTTTTCAGCTGCTTTCAGCCCAAACTGCTGTTTTAATGCGTCCAAAACCGGCTGAATGCACTGCTTTGCAGGATGCACCGAAATCATGCCGGTTTCCATGCGCGAGAGCTTTGCAAGAGACTGTATCAGAAAATCCAGCTTTTCAGACTGTTTCGTAATGACGCTGATTCCTTCCAGCAAAAATGCTTCCCGGCGCGCAGCCTGAGCAGATTTTTCTGCTGCCGGCTGCACTTGTTCCGGCTGCCGTTCTTTTTCTGCCGCCATCTGCATTTCTTCCCCCAGCAGCTGCGCATACAGCATAATGTTGGAAACCGGGGTCATGGACTGGTGGGCAATATCGGAAATAATCTCCTGTACCTGTGCTTTCTGCACGGCTGCCTGGCGGCAGGCAGCCTGATTATCACAAAGATAACGCCAGAGACTGCTTTCAAACGCAGATTCCGGCGTTTCATTTAAATGCCTGTCCCGGAATGTGCCCGCAATGGCCTCATCCAGCATGTTCTGCAAGCGGCAGAACAGTCTTTTTTCTTTCTGTCTGTAATGCAGTACCGCTGCGGCACTTAACAGCAGCAGAAATAAAATCAAAATATTTTTTACCATATATATCCTGTCCCATAAACGGTCTTAATATGCGCTGTCCCGCCATCAGCATCCTGCAGCTTTTTGCGCAGCCTGCTGATGGCCACTGTCAGGGCATGCTCCTCGACGTATTCTGCTTCTCCCGGCCAGGTCTCGTCAATCAGGCAGCTGCGGCTGACATGCTTCCCTTTATTCCGCGTCAGGCAGCGCAGCAGCTTTCGTTCCGTCGGGCTCAAATCCAGCTGCCTGCCCGCACATGAAAACTCCATTTTCTGAAAATCAAAACAAAAGTCCCCGTCCCGGAACACCACAGACGACGCTTCTTTATCCCGCAGCTGCACGCCTGCCCGCGCACGCAGCACCATCAGGCTGAACGGTTTTGTGATATAGTCATTGGCCCCCAGCTCCAGCCCGGACACAATATCCATTTCCATGCTGGCCGCAGTCAGAAGAATGACCGGAACCATGCTTTTCCCGCGCAGCCAGACCAGATAATCCATCCCGTTCCCATCCGGAAAGCTGACATCCAGCAGTACCAGGTCAAACTGCCCCGCCAGAAAAAGTTTTTTGGCATCTGCAATCGAAAAGGCCTGTGTACAGGAATAATCACGCTGCAAGGCAAGTTTTATGCCATTATTTAATTTTTCATCATCTTCGATAATCAGAATCTGTTTCATAAAGCCTTTCCTTTCTTAAAACCTTCCCCGATATTCCCTAATTCAGAAAAATAATCTTTACCGCCTTATTATTTTTCACTTTTATCAGAACCGTGCAAAAACCCATTCTGTCACCTTCCTGATAGTCACCGCCGCCGCCATCTTTGATCCATTCTTTATACAGGCCTGCCGTCATGCTTCCATCTTCTTCTTCAAAAACAATCCTGCAGGTATCCGATATTGAAATCACCGATTTGATTTTTCTTTCATCAGCTTGATTCAGGCGATTTTTGGAAACGGATTTTTTTACCCTTCCTTTTAATAATATAGCATCTTCTTTCTCGTAATATATCCCAAGCCTGCCGCCCTCCACATCGAAGGATGTCCCGGATAACCAGAAGCTGCTTTTTTCTTTTGCCTGCACCGGTACGAGAATCCCTGCCGCTATGCCCAAAGCACATACAGCACATACTATTTTTTTCATAAATTTACGCATATATTGATTCATGTTCCCCCTTATCTGCCAGAACGTGTCTGGGCCGTCTGGATTCAGGAAGCAAACGGCATAAATACCGGGCGTTCATAAGCATGCTTTTGCATAACAGCCTCTGCCTGTTCTTCCGTGATTTCGCTGGCCTGTTTCGTATCATATTCAGACTCAGCTGAATAATAATAAACGCGGGCATCCCTGCGCCTGTCATAATCCCAGATAACCGATTCTTCCAGCTGAAGCGCCGCTCCTTTTAACGTAACATACGATTTCACGCCATCAAAAGCACTTCCCGAACCCTCGTGTGCAAGCATTCCGTTTTCGCACAAAAAATACTGGCTGCGCTCCCATCCGCTCAGTACATGAACGAGCTCTCCGTCAGAAATGGTGTAAATATCATAAATAATGCCATCATGCCACCCGGAATCCTTCCCTGCGTTTCCGCCAAAAATCAGTTCCCCTGTTCCATTTCCGTCCAGGTCTTTAACCAGATATCCCAGTGTCCCGTAATCCCAGTTTTTTTCCATATACAGCATGCTGCTGAAATCAAAGTCCCTGGGTTTTTCTCCATTATTTTTGAGGGCACATTCCCTTGCGGCTGCAATCAGCCCCTCATACAGGCTGCGTTCTTCCTGCGCATGAAATCCTGACGCCTGATAAATTCCCCCGTATGAAGATGCTTCCAGTATGCCGCGTGTGTCCGGGCCATCTGCCGGAATGTCTTTACGGACTTCCTGTACCCTGCCGCCTTCCAGCTTCAAGGTCACATTTTCATAATTCCTGCCGGAATCAAGCTCCTTTACCGCATTGATATTCAAAATGCCGTTGCTCCTGCGGTAAATGGAACCGACCGTATATCCGGCTTCCCGAATCTGACTTATAATATCTTTCGAGCCTTCATACCGTACCAGTTCCTTTATGGAAATTTCTTCTGCGGCATATTCTTCAAATCCGCTTCCAGTCCATTTCAGATAATAGGCTTTTTTGGTGTGCCCGCTCCAGCTGCCGTCCAGATATACCATATCTGGCTTGTTCCCTCTGATACGGCTGCCCCTGTCACGGCAAACAGTTCGCTCTCCCCCTCCCCGTCAAAATCCGCATAGTATTTTTGAAGCAGCGGCCCGCCGGACTGTGCCAGAATTTTTTCAGCCAGCAGCTTTTGTGCATCCTGCCCGGCCATATCGATATCTTTTTTTTCTTCCACATTTTTGGCCGTCAGGAAAAAGATACCGCCTGCCCCCACAAGCGCAGACAGAAAAAGCGTAACGGCAAGCCGCGGCTTTTTTGTATATAAAATATGACGAATCCGATGCTCTGTATTGCTCCCGCCAAAACGGGCCGTAAGCGGCGGCCCGCCCTGCACGGACGCCGATTCCAGAAGCGTATTGGAATAACGCCTGCGTTCCTCCATGCTTTTCCCGCGCAGGACACACTCATCGCAGTACATTTCCAGGTCTTTTCCCATATACAGGCATGCAGCCCATACAAGCGGATGGAACCAGTGGACTGCCGCCGCAAACGCTGCAAGGCATTTCAGCAGCGGGTCAGCATTTTTGATATGCTGCCGTTCGTGGGCCAGGATATCTGCCCGCCCGGAACCGGAAAGCTTTTGCGGCAGGTAAATCCGTGGCCGGATATACGGCATGACAAACGCTGTATTCACCCCGCGTGTCACCCAGCATCCATCCTCTGGCAGAAAAACAGCATCGGAAACTTTTTTCCGGAGCGCGTAAAGCTGGCACAGATACACGACACACAGGCACACAGCACCGGCAAGCCATACAGCCGGAAAAACGGCCTTCATTTCAATTTCCTGAAAAAGCCCTTTTAAAAGCGCGCCCTGCCCGGTGCGCGGAAACGTCCCTTCGTTTTTCTGCACGCCAGCAGCTTCCGCTCCTGCATCCGGCTGTGGAATTTGTTCCGTCTGCATGGATGCAGGCGGCTTCCCCTGTGCATTTCCCTGCGGCACCTTTTTGCCTGTTTCCATTCCCTGCACCTTCCCGGACAGATTACGCATGGTATACTGTGGCCCGTACAGCAGCGGCGGCGCAAGCAGCTCTGCCAGCAGCAGTACCCATAAAATACGGACAAATCCTTTGGACAGCCTTTCTGTCATCTTCCGGAAAAGCAGGATAAGCAGGATAAATACGGTACCTGCGGCGCTGTTTGGCAGCACGTTTTTATAAAATATTTCCTGCAGCATTTCCATAACATCCCCCTCTTACATGCACCTGCACTGTTTCTGTGCAGCCTGTGCCATTCCACGTGTCATTCTGTTTCATTTCGGTTATTTCGTGCCATTTCGTGTCATTTATCTTCTGCGGCATCCCAGATCAGCTTCTGCAAACGTTCTGCTTCTTCCCTTGTCAGCTTCCTGTCCTGCAGGTAAGCAGCGATAAAAGACGGCAGGCTTCCGCCAAATTTCCGGTTCAGGAAGCAGCTGCTCTCCTGTCTCTGTATACAGCCGCGTGACACCCGTGTGCGCACAATCGCATTTTCACTGTATACAATCTGTTTTTCACTTAAGTTGCGTATCACCGTATAGGTCGTTGACTTTTTCCAGTTCAGCCGGTTGCTGCATAGCCGTACCAGTTCCATCGAGCTGACTGGTTCTTCTTCCCATAAAATTTCCATAAAACGGTATTCGCTGTCGCTGATATGATACCCCATTGCTTTTCCCCCTTACAGTTATCCAGTTTAAGTATATAGACCTCTCAGTTTCCAGTTTATATGTATAGACCTGTTTTGTCAAGAGCTGTACCGGCAAAATTTTGTACGAAAAGCAAATCTGTCTGAAAAAAACGAA
>OFGR01003109.1_pt1 | contig 10176 bp, 7 predicted proteins | sample 1521811 | NCBI WGS metagenome assembly OFGR01 (sample SAMEA3504098, study PRJEB24116) | mouse gut metagenome | biome: mouse gut; feature: mouse-associated habitat; material: faeces | place: Denmark | collected 2011
CAGCCGGTCCGCCGTATGCTCCACGGCGGCGGGAGGTTCGGCAGGCAGGTCCGCCGCCTGCCGGGTCCCGAAGGCCAGGGCCGCAGCCGCCAGAACCGCCGCCACGGCACAGGCCGCGAGGGGTACTATGACGCGTTTTTTCATTTCTCTCTCCTTCTTTACCGCTTTTCAAGCGTATTAACTATATTGTAGCGGTCCAGCGGGAAAAATCAATGGGCAAAGTAGACAAAGCCTGTTGACAATACCCCGGAGGCGCACGCCTCCGGGGTATTGTTCGCTATTTCTCCGCAGTTTCCCGCAGGACCGCCTGGACAACCCACCGCTTGGAATAGCCGTTTCCGGTGCAGGTGGACAGGGTCAGGAGCTTCTCGTCCGCCGCCGGGACTATGCCCGTATCCAGCACGGAGCTGTCCAACCCAAACTGGATCAGCTCCTCCTCCCGGCCCTCCAGGTCCAGCCGGTACACCAGACTGCGGACCCCCGCCTCGTAGGCCGCGAAAACGTCGTATCGTCGCACGCCGTCCTCCAGCGCGAGATACACGCTGGGATGCTCCCGCCAGAAGTCCGCCTCCTGGTACTTCGCTAGACCGGCGAACATGTCGCCGCTGCGCATCCGATGGCCGTAGATAATGGTATGGAAGCCGTTCATATCCCGGCTGTTTGTGCTCTCCAGGAAAATGGACCCCATGGAGTTGGCCTCCCCCAGCCAGGTCCGCCGCAGGTAGGTCTGGTTGTCCGCCCCCTGGAGCAGGGGGTAGGAAATGATCGTCCCCGGAATCTCAATCCAGCCGAATACGTCGGGATTGACCGCCTGCAGGGCCTCCAAGTCAACCTCCGCCAGCCGCTCCAGCGGGTCCGGAACCGGTTCCGCCTCCGGCTGGCCCTGCGGCGCGGAGGGCGATGCCGGCCCGGCCTCCGGTGGCTCCAGAAGCCCCGCCGTCTGCGCCGCCTCCTCATAGGCCCGGTTTCCCGCCCGGCATTCCTGCTCGTTTTTCAAAATAACCGCCCCGCACACCGCTAGAATCGCCACCAGCAGAGCCGTCAGCGCCCTGTACAGCTTTTTCTTCACCAAAAAGCCCCTCCTTTTTACTGCCGCCGCGAAAAGAAGCCGGAGCCCCGCGGGGCCCCGGCTTCCGCTCGCTGGGATGGGAATTACGCTGCCGTGTCCTCGTCTTCCTTGCCCTTCAGAATGCGAAGGACCGCCAGGCCGCAGGCGGCCAGGAGGCTCGTCACATACCACAGAACAGAAATGTCGCCCGTCTTGGGCACGTTGGCCAGAGGCACAGTCTCATCAGGGATCTCCAAAAGCTCCTCCGTAAGCTCCGGCGTCTCTGCCAGAGGAGGCTCCTCATCGGAAACGTCCGCCAGGGGCGTCTCCTGGTCGGGGATATCCTCGATGGGATCAGGAGTGGGTTCGGGCGTGGGCTCGGGAGTAGGCTCCGGGTCCGGAGTGGGCTCGGGAGGATCGTAAGACTCCGTGGTCGTCGTATCCTCGGAAGGAGGCGGGAACACGGGATCGTCCGGATCGGGCGTGGGCTTCTCGGGAGTCTCGGGCTCTTCGGGCTCTTCGGGCTCTTCAGGCTCCTCAGGCTCCTCAGGCTCCTCGGGTGCCTCATACTTATTGGTGAACTCAATGCTGTCCACCTGCTCCAGGGTTTCGCCGTTCTCACCGAACACGACCTTCTCAATGAGAGGATCGCCGATCACAAGCGTCTTGACAGAATTCTGCTCGTTACCGATGCTGCCTGTGACAACTTCCTCGCCGACCACGATTGTGATCTTGTAGGTGGTCTTGTCATAGGTAACGCCTTCCGCGCCGGTATCCTCTTCCGTCACATAGAACACATAGGTACCGGGCTTGGTGAAGGTGCCGGGCGCAAAGTCGAAGACCGCGTTGCCGTTGGCATCGTTGGACGCCGTGACTTTCTTCTCGTTCTCCACCGTGATCTCGCCGGTGACCTCGTCCCTGACCTGCAGGCCGCCCTCCAGCTGGAAAGAGAACTGATTGTCAGCCAGGTCCAGCTTGTTGCCGTCCTGATCCACAAAGTCCTTCTTCAGCTCGGTATCCGGAGCGCTGCTGATACCTTCGGTCTGCTTCCCGATGATGAGCAGGCCGTTGTTGGCGATGCCGCCGCCGTGGGTATACTCGGACACGTTGTCCTCAATGATCACGCCATTTTCCTCAGCTGCCTTGATTGCCATCATCTGCGCCCAGACAGTGGGATTCGAGGTCAGGGCCAGGAATTGATCGGCGAAAATGGTGCCGTTGTTTCCCGCGCCCACGGAGTGCAGGCTGTCATCATCGGCCAGAACGCGGAAGCCCTCCCAATTGGCAAGATGCTTGCTCATCTCGGCGATCTGCTCGGGCGTCAGATCCAGGGGCTTGCCGTCCTGATCCACGAGCTGCTGGTTGAAGCCCAGCATCACATTGCCTACAATGGAACCGCCCTGAGTATCAGAATACTTGAATCCAGCGGTGAAAATATCCTGAGCGGCCTGCAGGAACAGCTGCCTGGTCGCCGCGTCCCAATTCCGCCAGATATTCCCGCCATCGGCAGGGTAGCCGTCATCAAACGCGTTGCCCACCGCATGGGTGAGATCACCCTTTGCCGTGTTGCCGAAGATAGCCGCGCCATCGGTGGCGTATACATAGGTTTCCCCGCGGATGCAGGCGGCCAGGCCACCGCCCATGGTGGCCGCGGTGTTGTTGCGGATCACAACGTTGGTGATGGTCAGCTTGGCGCCGGTATTGACATAGATACCGCCGCCGCCCAGGTCGCTCTTGGTTTCCGTCTTGTTGCCCTTGATGCTGCCCTTGCTGATCTCACCCTCGCCGCCGTAGATCACGATGCCGCCGCCCTCGTACTCCGTGGCGGTGTTGTTGGAGACGGTTCCGCCGTCCATCTTGAACTTGCCGTTGGACAGGATGCCGCCGCCGCGCTTGGCGGTGTTGCCGTCGATGACGGCTTTGCCGGACATATTGAATTCGCCGCCCTCTTCAACATAGACGCCGCCGCCGTATTCGGCGGAGTTGTCCTTGATCTCGGCGCTGCCGCTCATATTGAACGTGCCGCCCTCGCCGACGTAGACGCCGCCGCCGTTTTTCCCAAAGGTGCCGTCTCCCTTCGCGGTGACGTCATGGCCGGAGATAACGCCGCCAGACATGTTGAACACTGCGCCATCGCCGTTGACGGACACGCCTGCGCCGCCGTTGGTGTTAGACTGGTTTGTCAGCTTGTTGTCAGAGATAAGACCGCCATCCATGTTGAACGTACCCTCGTCCTTAACTCGGACGCCGCCGCCGTCATAGTTGGAGGTGTTATCGGTGATTTCGCCGCCAGTCATATTGAAGACGCCGTCTTCCACACGAACGCCGCCGCCCTCGGTATTAGCGGTGTTGGTGGTAATGGTACCGCCGGTCATCGTGAACTCGCCGCCATTGACGGACACGCCGCCGCCGTTAGCTCCGGTATTGTCGGAGATAGAGCCGCCGTTCATGGTGAAGCTGCCATCGCCAGTCACGAGCACGCCGCCGCTGCCGCTGGGGGTGGTGTTATTGGAAATCTCACCGCCGTTCATGGTAAACTCACCGCCGTTGGAAACGGTCACGCCGCCGGCGGCATTTTCATTCCACTTGTCCGTGTCGCCTTCGTTGTCAGTGATTTTACCATCCTCCATGGTAAAATCGCCGCCGTTCACGTGGACGCCGCCGGCTGTAATCGGTTTATCCCACGTATTCGTCCCGTGTCCGCCGGTGATTGCGCCGACATCTTCGCCATCACTGGTGTCATCCAGGGTCAGGGAACCGCCCTGTTCCACTTCGATGATGGTGGAGGAGCCGTCACCGACGATGTCGCTGCCGTTGAGGTCGAGATTGACGTCTTGGCCGTCGTCGATGACGATGCCGGCTTCGCCCTCTTCCTGCTGGACATCCTCGTTGAGCTGGACGTTGTGGCTGCCGTCCTCGCCCTTCCAGGATTCTACGCCGTACGAGCCATTTCCGAGTTGATCGCCGTAGCCGTAATGGCCGTTTTCCTCGTTGAGCAGGATGCCCTCATCGGTATTGCCGTCAATGGCATTCTGGAGATCGCCGAAGGACGCGGCAAACGCGCTGGTAGACAGCAGGGACAGAGCCGTACACACAGCCAAGAGCTTTTTCAAAAAGTATTTCTTCACGATATATTCATTCCTTTCTTCCAGATATTGCACGGATGCAAAGGATCCGGCAGCCGGGCTGACATATTGCCGATGCAACTTAGTCCCCTGGCTTTGCGCTGCCGCCCTTTCGGACGGATTGCCTGCATATCCGGCAGCCGGGCTAACGTAGCGTCCGGGCGGGTGTCCGGATGCTGTAGTCCCCATAGCTTTGCCGTCCCACCGTTTCCGATGGTTTGCCAAGCGCCTCTTTGCTCTCCGCCGCCCCCGGCGCGATTGACGGCGGGCCGGAGGCAGGGCGGAGTCTCCTGTCTCATAGAATTTCCCCCTTCCATTCTGAATTTGAATCAGCCGCCGGCGGCCTGACGGGCCGTCTGGTCGGCGAATTCACTTAAGAATTTGTCGTGCAGGTTCTCTTCTGCCAGCTTCCGGGCCTTCACCGCGTCCTCGAACCGCCCGTAGCGGCCCAGGGAATACCGCTTGCCCTTGAAGCAGATAGCCGCCCGCCACGTGCCTTTGGAGATTTCCCAGTACACGCCGGGGACGCCGCTGGTGTTGTTTTTCCGCACGGTCTTGGCCCGCAGCATTTCCACGCAGGTCCCGTCCACATAGGTCAGGGCGGTGAAGCCAGGGTTCTTGCAGCCGCAGCTGGTGCAGCGGCCGCTGCGCAGGTGGTAGGTCTTCGCCACCACCTCTCCTCCGCAGTCGCACCGGCACAGCCAGGCCGTCCGCTCCCCGATGTTCTCCGCAGGCCGGACCACAGTCAGCTTGCCGAACCGCTGTCCGGTCAGGTTCAGTTTTTTCCGTGAATGCGCCATTGCCAAACGCGCTCCTCTCTGCTGACAAAATTTCCCTTTTGCCTACAGGGGCAATTTTTGAGGGAAATTCTGGAAAAGAGGGAACAAAAAGAGCGCAAAAAAGTAAGGGCTGCGAAAAAATTGTTTCTCAGTCCCTGCTTATTTGCGCTTACTTTGGCAATTCGCTGAAATTATTTATACTACTTTCCCTTACGGGATGGTCGTGCTATAATGAATATGGTTCTTTAGGCTCTGTTTCAACAGCGTCTGGGGACAAAAGGGAAATTTTGTCTATTCCGCCGAACCTCTAAGTGACCAGCCCTAATTTCTCCAGCTGCCGGGCATGTTCCGTGCCGGTGGTAAGGAGGTAGATTCGGGTGGTATTGACGGAGCTGTGCCCCAGAACGTCCGCCAGCTTGACGATGTCCCGGCAGGCCCGGTAAAACACCGTGGCGAACAGGTGCCGCAGGTTGTGGGGAAAGACCTTGGATTCTTCTACCCCCGCCAGGGCGCACAGCTGCTTCATTTCCCGCCAGATCTGCCGGCGGGAGAGGCTTTTTCCGCTTCCGGTGAGAAAGATTTCACCGGAGGCGATTTTCCGTTCTTTAGCGTATTTCAGCAGCTTGCGGCACAGCTTGGCGGGCAGGAGGATGGTACGGATTTTGCCCTTCAAGCTGATTTCCGCTCTGCCCTGCCGTGCGGCCTCCAGGGTGATCCAGCGGACCTCGCTGACCCGGATGCCGGTGGAGCAGATGGTTTCCATCAGGAGGGCCAGCCGCTTCTGCCCCCGCTCTCCGGCGGCGTCCAGGAGGCGGCGGTAGTCCTCTCGGGTGATTTCCCGCCGCTGATCCCGGAAGGTCCGCCGCTGGAGGCGGAGGAATTTGATCCGGCAGTCCTCCCGGCCCAGAAACCGCAGGAAGCGGTTGAGGGCGGAGAGCATGGAGTTGATGGTAGTGGGAGCGCAGCGGCGGGCCAGAAGCGCGTCCCGCCAGGCGGCGGCGTTTTCCCGGGTCAGGGTCCGGCGGTCCAGCCAGCGGGCGAAGGATCGGACGTCCCGGAGGTATTTTTCGATGGTGCCCGCGCTCCGCTCCTCGCTTCGCAGATAGTCGGCGAAGGCTTGGCAGTTGTGTTCCGTGATGGTCATGGAAGATCCTCCTTTATGTGATGCTCTATAGTTTCGCATAAATGGAGGCGCAGGTGTACTCTTATATGCAACTTTCTCCCAAATTTGTAAAGCGCGGGACCCCGTGAAAACGGAGCCCCGCGCTCTGCGGGCCGCAAATGCGGCTTTTCCCTACCTGCCAGCCTCGAAATCCTTTACCAGCGGCGGAATCTGGGAAATCATATTATCCATGTCCTCAAACATGGCGCTCTTTGTCGTGCCCAGAAGGCTGGCGGCATTGATGTGCTTGACTACCTCCTGGTACTGGTCCTTGATCTGATCGAAGAAATGGCAGATGGTCTGAAGCTCCTGCCGGGATGCGTCGATCACGCCGGAAATCTCCGTCTGGACGGATACCGCGCCCTCGGCAGCTTCGGTGATCTTAAGGAAGCTGTCGCCGGTCTGAGCCACGATGCCGACGCCCTGCCCCAGGGCCTGCTGGGAAGATTCGATGCTGCCGCTAAGCCGGCACGCGTTGGTTTCCACATCGTTGACCCCCGCGTCCACCTCGCTGGCCAGCACCTTGATCTCCCGGGCAAGCTCTTTCACTTGGGCGGCCACCACCGCGAAGCCCCGGCCCTCCGCGCCGGCCCTGGCGGCCTCGATGGAGGCGTTGATGGCCAGGATGTTGGTCTGGTCCGCGATGGCGACGATTTTGTCCATGCAGTTCTGAATCCCCTTGATGGCGGACTGCAGCATGGAGAAGGTCCCGGCCATTTCCTCATAGGAGGACTGCACCTGTACCGAGGTCTGGCCCAGCTCCTCCATCTGCCCCTGGGCCTCCGACACCGTCTGGGCGATGTCTGTGCGCACCTGGGCGAACTGTTCCGCCGTCTCGTTGATGTTGGAGAAGGAGTTTCCCAGCTCCAGCAGCTTTGAATGGAAGTGCTCCGCGTCCGACAGCACGCTGGAAAAGGCGCTCCCCACCATGCTCAGCTCCCACAGGGAGGTGACTTCCTTCTGTACCAGCTCCTTCTGGTACGCCTTCAGACTGCCCGCCACGTGGGCGATGGGATAGAGGCTTTTTTCTTCCCGGGCCTGCGCCGGCTTCTGGCGGTCTTTTCCTGCAAATAACATGGCCGATTCCTCCCTTTATTCAAATACCACGCAGGTCATGGACTGGTTGACAAAACGGTTGTTGTAGTGTTCCCCATAACCCACGACGCCCGCATGGCAGCCCAGGGCCGCCATTTCCTGCAGATAGGTCTGCATGTAATTATGCTCGGAAAACAGCTTGTAGCGGAACAGGCAGTTGACGGAGAAAATAGCCGAACGGCGGGGGAAGTCCTGGCAGATCTGCCGGATGGTGTCCTTCACAATGGCCTGGTAATCCCCCAGCTCCAGCAGGATCAGCACGTCGGAGTCGTTGACCTGCCGGAAGCAGGCCAGGGAGTTGCCGTTGACCTCCTTGATGGAGATAATGCAGGTGTCGTCCCCGTTGATCTTCCCGAAGGGATTTTTGAAGGTTTGGGTGGTGATCTGGGACTCGGTGACATTGAGGATCTTCTGGTATACCTGCTTGGCAGGCTGGCCGTTCAGGGCGCCAATGACGTACTTGGCCTTGTCGGTGCCGGAAGCGATAAAGCGGTGATCCCCCATCTGGTGGTAGATGTTCTCTTTATAGGCTTTTATCTTCCCATGGTTGTTCCTGACCAGCGCATAAGCAACCGCGTCTTCGTAGATCTGGCCGTTTGCCGAAACCTTTCCGCCATCTCCGGTCCCACCTACCAAGGAAATGTGCAGGGGCTTCAGGACGGTATAAATAGTAGTCAGCACACAAGCGTCGTTCCCTGAGCAGAAATCCAGGCAGATAGTGTCCTTTTGCGACGCGCTTACCATTCTGACATCCCGCTGCAGCCGTTCAATGTATTTCACCGGCATGGTGGACACCTGCTCCAGCACATTGGCTACAGCGCTTACACCTTCGCAGAAGGCAACCACGCCGACACCCTTTTCCACGATTTTGGTATCATAGCTCATGCCAATGCATCCGATGCTTGGGACACGGGGATAGAGTCTTTCCAGTTCCTGTACATGTGTTTCGAACTGCTCTTGATTGGACATCAACAGAATCAGCTGTGGATTTTGCAGCCCCCGGACGGCCTCTTTCAAGTCTCCGCGCTGGCTGCTCCCAAAAAACTGTTTCATTGCGGTTCTCCTCTCCTGCGTTGCGTATAATTTATGAATGAAAGAATCATAAAATCCTGACTTTTAGAGGATGTTTATCCTATTGTATGATCGTAAAAAAGTCCATCTTGTATTATACTCCGATCCTATTACATGGTCAAGAGTTTCCTTTCTATACAGAGAAAATTTGGTGGTATGGCTGCGGCGTTATGCTGGACATTTTGGAGCCGATCCGATAAAATGATGAAAAACAGGAGGGATGCAGGATGGATTTTAGAAGTCCGGACCGAGATGCGGTTCTGAACCATGCGGAGGAGGCGTTCGGGGATCAGCCGGAATATCTCTGGATGAAATTCCCTCGGGACGCCGTTTTGAGGCACCGAGACAATGCGAAGTGGTATGCACTGGTTTTGGAGGTTCCCAGATGTAAGGTTGGTCTGGAGGGAGAAGGTATGGTGGATATTCTGGATGTCAAATGTGATCCGATCCTGATCGGCTCGCTGTTGCATGAGCGTGGGTTCCGGCCGGCCTACCATATGAACAAAGCCAACTGGATCACGATTTTGCTGGACGGTTCCCTTCCTGAGGATCAGGTTTTCGACCTTCTGCACCTCAGCTTTGAGCTGACTCGAAAAAAACGCTAGCCCTGCTGGAGGACCGGAAATCCCTGCATTTTCCCGAAAAAGCGGATTTTTTTGCCATCGCATATTATAAACCCAAATTATTTGTGGAATATGACGGTTTGTTCCTTCTAACAAATACATAATTGGCAAAATTGTTCTTTTATAGAGTACGCTCTGGAGAGAAATATGTGAGAAATATTAGTGAAGATTTTGTTGGAAGTTCTCTTTTTCAGAAAATGGAGATAGACAACATCGCTTTGATGTGATAAAATAACTCATCATAAACAAACAGTGAACAGAATGTAACAAATTTTTCCGGGAGAGAAGGAACCGTCTCATGAACAAACAGCGTTTACTCGACCGCTTTTTACGCTATATTAACTGTCCCAGTGAATCCGGCAGCGAACGCAGTTTCTGCGAGCTGATCGAGCAGGAGCTGTCTGCGCTTGGCCTTGAGGTCAAACGCGGGGAGGTTGGAGAAAAATGCGGCTCCAATGGTTTTAACCTTTATGCGTTTTTGCCCGGCGATGGGGAACCGCTGCTTCTTTCCGCCCATCTCGATACCGTATCCCCTGGTGTGGGAATCCGCCCGGTGATCGAAGACGGGGTAATCCGTTCGTCGGGCGACACGATCCTCGGTGCGGATGACAAGTCTGGTGTTGCCGCCATCCTCGAAGCGCTCGAGACGCTTCATGAAGGCGGGCTGGCTCATCGGCCGGTTGAGGTGCTCTTCTCGATCTGCGAGGAGCTGGGTCTGCTCGGCGCGAAATATGCCGATTACAGCCTTTTCCACAGCAAACAGGCGATTGTTTTCGACTCAAGCGCAAACGGTGCGGTCGTCAACCGTTCGCCAGCCAATGTGGTTTTGCATATTGCTTTCCAAGGCAAGAGCGCCCATGCGGGCGTCGCCCCTGAACAGGGAATTCATGCGCTCAAGGCTGCGGCTGAGGCGGTTTCACACATTCCCTGCGGGCATGTGGATGAGCTGACCGTGATGAATGTGGCGAACTTCCTCGCGCCGGGCAAAACCAATGTTGTGCCCGCGCAGGCATCCTTTGATATGGAGATCCGCTCGTTTGAAGAGGAAACGCTTCAAAAGCATCTGCGTGAGACCGAACAGGCGGTCAAAGATGCCTGTGAAAAGTTCGGTACACAATATACGCTTTCGCTCGACCGTCATTCGGACGTACTTTATGTGCCGGAGGACTGCAAACTGGTGACCGACCTGTTTGAGGTTTACCGCAGGCTGGGTGCCGAACCGTTCTGCAAAAGCACCTACGGCGGCTGCGACGCTACCTGGCTGTTTGCCAAT
>OFGR01003111.1_pt1 | contig 10171 bp, 4 predicted proteins | sample 1521811 | NCBI WGS metagenome assembly OFGR01 (sample SAMEA3504098, study PRJEB24116) | mouse gut metagenome | biome: mouse gut; feature: mouse-associated habitat; material: faeces | place: Denmark | collected 2011
CGGTGTGACCACTTCCAAGCGTCAGACCAGTATCCTTCAGATGTTCACGCTTTCCAGTCCGGACGATAGTTATGATGAAAACTTCCTGTCCAACTATCTGAGCATCAACATGAAACCGGAAATTCTCCGTATCAGCGGTGTGGGTGACCTGATGATTCTGGGCGGTGAATATAGTATGCGTGTATGGATGAAGCCCGATGTGATGGCGCAATACAAGCTGATTCCGTCGGACATTACTATGGTGCTTGCCGAACAGAATATAGAGTCTCCAACAGGGACACTTGGTGCAGAATCGTTGAACACTTTCCAATATGTACTGAAATACCGTGGAAGATATGAAGATGCGACAGAGTATGAAAATCTTGTGGTAAGAGCATTCGGGGATGGAAGCGTTCTAAGGCTTAAAGATATTGCCACGGTAGAACTTGGCACCGTCAACTACGCGATGATAAGCGAAACCAACGGACACCCTGGAGCCAATGCCATGATTGCCCAGACAGCCGGATCAAATGCAAATGAAGTCATAACGGAAATCGACAGAACACTTGACGAACTAAGGGATAGATTGCCGGCAGGTATGATTTTGACAGACATCTCAAGTACCAAAGATTTCTTGGACGCATCTATCGGCAAAGTTATCGAAACTCTAATCATAGCGTTGATTCTGGTAGTACTTGTAGTGTACCTGTTCCTTCATGACTTCCGGGCTACATTAATTCCGGCAATATCAATATTAGTATCACTTACAGGTACTTTCGCATTTATCTACATCGTAGGATTCACACTGAATATGCTCACGCTATTCGCCATTGTTCTCGTTATTGGAACGGTTGTTGACGATTCTGTAGTGGTTGTAGAAGCCGTTCAAGCTAAATTTGACGGCGGAGAAAGAAACCCGTACCAAGCAACAGTATCGGCTATGGGCGGACTCTCGGCAGCATTGATTACTACCACTATCGTATTCATGGCTGTTTTCATACCGGTTTGCTTTATGGGCGGAACCTCCGGGACATTTTATAAACAATTCGGTCTTACCATGGCTGTAGCCGTTGGCATATCACTGATTAATGCCATGACTTTATGCCCTGCATTAAGTGCCATATTAATGCGCCCAGGCGACATGAATGGACATAAAGCATCATTCCCTGTACGCTTTAAATACGCTTTCGACAGATCATTCACGACAATCACCGTACAATACAGCAACGGAATCAAGTTTCTTTTCAAGCACCGCTGGATTGTCATCTCTTTATTAGCCATATCGATAATAGCCTTAACATGGCTTGTTTCAACTACTAAAACGGGGCTTGTACCTCAAGAAGATATGGGCACTCTTAGTTTAAACATACAGGTTGCGCCCGGTAGCAACCTCGCTGAAACAGAGCGTGCAATGGATCAAGTTGAGGATGCGATAAAGGATATCCCTGAAATCTACATATATTCCCGTGTTACCGGAAAGAATGCCCGTCATGACCAATCGGCATCAGCCGGCTCATTCAGCATAAGACTACGGGACTGGAACGAGCGTAAAGGCCGGGAACATGACATAAATGCTGTAATCAGCGAGATATATCGCCGGACGTCCGATATTTCTTCGGCTCAGATACGGGTATCACAATCCCCTATGATTTCCGGCTATGGCACCGGCAGTGGTTTTGAACTATATATTCAGGATAAATCAGGAACTACAACAGACGAACTGCTGCAAATAACCCGTTCTTTCATAGACTCGTTAAACACCCGGGCTGAGATATCCCGCGCCTATACCACATTTGATACCAAATATCCGCAATACATGGTTGAGGTCGATGCAGTGAAATGTCTCCGGATGAATGTATCACCGGCAGATGTCCTATCGGCATTGTCCGGGTATATCGGCGGTAACTATTCGTCCAATCTCAACAGATTCACAAAACTGTACCGTGTTATGGTCCAGGCAACACCTGACAGTCGTCTTGACATAGAATCATTGAAAAGTATGTTTGTCAGGACATCTACCGGCGAAATGGCTCCGATAGACAATTTCATAACCCTTACAAAAGTTTACGGCTCCGAAAGCCTGTCACGCTTCAACCTCTTCCCTTCAATCGCAGTATTCGGAGAACAAGGAGAAGGTTACAGTTCGGGGGAAACAATAAATGCCATCAAAGAAATTGCCGCAAAATGCCTGCCATCGGGATTCGGCTATGAATTTGGAGGAATGTCAAGAGAGGAGGCTTCGACAGGCAATACGACAATTATTGTATTCTGCTTATGCCTTGCATTTATATATCTTATTTTATGCGCGCTTTATGAAAGTCTTACCATACCGTTGGCTGTTATTGCCGCAGTTCCTATGGGCCTGGTCGGGAGTTTCATGTTTGCACGATGGTGGGGACTTGAGAATAACATCTATATGCAGATTGGACTAATAATGTTAATTGGACTACTGGCAAAAACGGCAATTCTGCTGACTGAGTATGCTACTGCACGTAGAAAAGAAGGAATGGGGCTGGTCGCTTCCGCCATCTCAGCAGCGAAAGCCCGCTTCAGACCTATTATCATGACATCAGCAACTATGATTTTTGGAATGTTGCCGCTGATGTTTGCTACAGGAGTTGGAGCCAATGGTAATATATCGGTAGGTGTTGGAACTGTGGGCGGACTACTATTCGGAACACTCGCGCTGCTTTTTATGGTTCCTGTGTTTTATGTCATCTTCCAATACATACACGAACGCATAATGCCTAAGCGTAAAATCAAACCAACCAAATTAGATTGACTGCACCCAATCTAAGCATCACATAAAAGACATTCGCCACTACCATCATGTCGTTCGCCAATTTAGCGGCAATTACCAATACCTGTATCACACTACTAATCAACACACTACCCCAAATATAATCACTATTGGGTATTTAATGGTGTGACTAAACTTCCGAACTTTGCAGTGATAAAAAAGATTAATTCATGGCTATTTGGAGAAAATATTTCATCTGCGCAATTGCAATTCTGACATCAACAGCAACAATGCATGCAAGTAGTGGTAATGGTATGATTTCAGGAAAGGTGCTTTCAATTGATGGTGTACCGATTGATTTCGCCACCGTACTTTTAAAGGGAACCACATTATCTTGTCCGACCAACGAGAAGGGACTGTACCATATTTCCGCACCGGCTGGAGAATATACTATAATTTTCTCTTCCGTCGGATTTGAGAAATATGAAACCAAAATCAGGATTTCCGCAGATGAACGCCGAAAATTAAATGTAAAGTTAAAACCCTCCACACAGCTTGCTGAAGTTATAGTCGTAGGCAATCCCCTAAGTAAAGTCAAAAATTCGGCATACAATGCAACCGCAGTTAATACCAAAGATATGGTTAACACCACAAAAACATTAAGCGAAGCATTGAACAAAGCTCCGGGAATGAAAATACGCGAAAGCGGTGGCGTGGGGTCTGACATGGCTGTTACTATGGATGGGTTCAGCGGCAAACATGTCAAAGTTTTTATTGACGGAGTTCCACAAGAGGGTGTAGGAAGTTCATTCGGACTCAATAATATACCTGTTAATTTTGCAGAGCGCATAGAAGTTTACCGAGGTGTGGTTCCGGTCGGATTCGGTGCGGATGCAATCGGCGGTGTCATAAATATCGTCACACCTCGACGTCAACGCCGATGGTTTGTTGATGCCTCATACTCTTTCGGTTCTTTCAACACTCATAAATCCTACATCAATTTCGGACAAACACTCAGCAATGGGTTCAAATATGAAATCAATGCTTTCCAGAACTATTCCGACAATAATTATTGGATAGATACTCCAGTTGAGGATTTCACAACCGGAGCAATCAACAGAAAAAAGCTCGAACATGTGAAACGCTTCAACGACACATATCACAATGAGGCTATTATTGCAAAAATCGGATTCGTCAACAAAAGTTGGGCCGACCGGATGCTACTTGGATTCACATACTCACACATGTATAAGGAAATCCAGACCGGTGTGAGACAGGAGATTGTATACGGACAGAAACATCGTCATGGCTTCTCACTTATCCCATCATTGGAATATTCGAAACGTAACCTCGGAGTGAAAGGACTTGACGTTTCATTCAATGCCAATTACAATCGCGACAACACAACCAATGTCGATACAGCATCTGTAACGTACAATTGGTTTGGAGAGACATCCCCGCTCAACGCGCCGGGTGAACAGTCCTACCAAAACTCAAAAGCCATTAACAATAACTGGTCTGCAAACGCAACAATCAATTATAGACTATCAGAGAACCATGTGTTCACAATCAACGATGTTTTCAACACGTTCAACCGTACTAACGAGGATTTGCTAACCATTCCCCACAGCAAAGAGGAATTTTCAAAAGTTACCAGCAAAAACATAGCCGGTATCTCGTACCGTTACATGCCTAACTCTAAATTCAATATTACAGTATTCGGTAAGCAATATCACCAATACGTATCCGGACCGATGGCAACAACCTCAGCCCAAGATGTCTATGAGTTGACATCACGTTCCATAGACAACTTCGGATACGGGGCTGCCGGCACTTGGTTCATGCCAATGGGCTTCCAACTCAAAGCTTCTTATGAAAAGGCATATCGCCTTCCTACAATTGAAGAGATGTTCGGCGATGAGGACCTGGAAGTGGGAGACATATCCATAAAACCTGAATCAAGCCACAATGTAAACCTGAATCTAAGTTACAACGCAAAATTCGGCCACAGCACCATATACGCTGAAGCGGGCTTCATCTATCGCGATACCCGTGATTATATCCAACGCAACATCATGGCATTGAGCGGAGGGAAATCGGCAGCTACGTATGTCAACTACGGCAAGGTAGCGACAACCGGAATCAGTATCTCGGCACGATACAATTTTTCACGTTGGCTAAGCCTTGGAGGTAATTTCACACAGATGAATGTGCGCGACAATATGCGTACAGCCCAAGGTAGTACCGTCAAAAACATTGCATACAAAGAACGCATTCCCAACCTCCCATATATGTTTGCTGATTCAGATGTCAATTTCCATTGGCACGGCTTGGGTGGCAAAGGCAATATCCTGACTATCGCCTACGACAATCAATATACTCATAGCTTCTGCTACTATACCGAAAATATCGGTTCCAACAACAGCGACTATATAATCCCTAATCAATTTGCACATAACCTCATAATCTCCTATGGCATAGGACATGGACGTTATAACCTGTCGTTTGAGTGCAGAAACTTCACCAACGCAAGACTATACGATAATTTCAGTCTGCAGAAAGCCGGCAGGGCTTTCTACGGTAAATTCAGAATCTATTTCGGCAACTAATTCAAAATTCATTATAAAATATGACACGTAAAAAATCAATGTACCGCGCACTTGCCGCCGCGGTAATTCCCACCATGGCACTATGCGGTTGCTCAGACAACGACGCACCAAACGCGCCCGATGAAAAATGGGACGGAAATGGAAAATTCGTATTTGCCACCACAATCAAAGGTTCAAACGGAACCACCTACGACCTGATAACCGGGCCATCGCTTGACGAAGGTAGCCTTACAACAATCGACAATGGTCTTATAAACAGTGGAGCCACACAGTGGGTATTCCACAAGAACTACCTGTATGCCCTGACATACAACCAAGGCAATGAAGCTACCACAAGAAGCTATATTCTCGGAACCGACGGTGAAATGAAGGAGCGCAATATGGCGTATCGCATAAGCCGCTTCTCTTCTTATGGAACTTACAACAACGACATCATCACATTGTCAACCGGAGAAGGTCCGGCATCATTGGCGGACAGCAATGGTTATAAACCTATGACATTGCTCATAACATATCTTGATGTCGTAAACGAAACATCACGCAAAAACGACACTTCCACAGGAGCATACTCAATGGAAAATTTTCTTGGCAACGGAGAGTACGTAACTCTTGCAGGTGCTGAACAGAGTGGTTCTAAACTATACTGTGGCGCAATTCCTATGGGACTTAGCCAATATGGTGTAGCATACGAAAACCGTAAATGGGTACGTCCCGGATTTGAACACCTTGTGCATGATGAAGCCGGTGGAACAGGTTCCGGAGCTTATAAAGCCGGGGAACTTGTCGGGACACAATATCCTGACGAATGTTGGGTTGCGATCTATAACAATGAAAATATGACCAATCCCACCCTCGCCAAAACCGACAAAATCAGCACCCCATGTGGACGTTTCCGCTCCCAATATTACCAGACGGTATGGGCCGCTGAAAACGGAGATATATACGTATTTTCCGCAAGTTACGCAAAAACCATGAGCGATCCGAACCAACAGACCACACTTCCTGCAGGTGTGTGCCGTATCCCGGCAGGAAGCACATCGTTTGATGACTATTATTGCAACATTGAGAGCCAGACTCCTGGCGGTAACCGATCATTCATGCGGTGCTGGCCGGCAGGCGGCAATAATTTCCTCATGGTGATGTACGACCGGGCATTGACTGAAAAGAATCCTGCCGCCACAGAACTCGCTATTTTCGACGCCGCATCAAAGAAACTGACATACGTCACAGGGCTTCCGGCTAATGTATCCTCAATTGGTAAAACAGTATATGTGAAGAATCGCAATGTATACATTCCTATAAATGTAGAAAACGAATCCCCCGCTATATACGCCATAAACACGAATACCGCCAAAGCCGAGAGAGGTGTCGTCATACAAGCCAATGATATCACCGGATTCGGGTATCTAACTCCTGCTAAATAGTACTCTCATGATTAAGTTTTTCAGAAAAATACACCTGTGGTTATCAGTGCCATTCGGCATAATAATTACGTTGGTATGCTTTTCAGGGGCAATGCTCATATTTGAGCCTGAAATCACCCGTTCGGTAAAAAGCGATGTTTATTATGTTGCCGCTGTCAAGGAAAGCCCAATACCGATGGGGGAACTTATGGAAACTGTAAAAGCGACACTTCCTGACAGTGTATCAATTACAGGAGTAACTGTATTCAATGACAAATCCCGCGCTTATCAGGTAACACTTTCAAAACCCCGCAGGGCTTCGCTTTTCATCGACCAATATTCAGGAGAAATCACAGGACGATATGAACGTCTCGGCTTTTTCTCCACGATGTTCAAGCTTCATCGTTGGCTTTTGGATAGTGCCAATCCTCATGGTGATGGTGTCAAAATAGGCAAAACGCTTGTTGGTATCTCCACTCTCGTATTTGTCATAGCACTAATTTCCGGTGTTGTAATCTGGTGGCCACGTGCACGCAAAAATCTTGGAAGAAGTCTCAGTATATCTTTCTCAAACGGATGGAAAGGATTCTGGAAAGGACTTCATGTCGCAGGTGGCATGTATGCTTTGATTCTTGTTCTTGCGATGGCTTTGACCGGGCTTACATGGTCATTCAATTGGTATCGCTCCGCATTTTATGCCGTGTGCGGTGTAGAACATACTCCTCGAAATTTTGGACAACCATCCGTTTCGGAAAATAATCAAGATAAAGGCAATCGAGGTCGTAACCGTCATAATTCAGAAAAGCATCATGATGGAGAAAAAAGACATCACGGTCAAGACCGTCATGATGGCAGACGGCGACACTCTGAATTCGGCCGTTGGCAACAAGTTTACGATAATCTCATAGCACAGAATCCCGACGCACCACAAATAACCATCGGTTCAGAAAAAGCATCTGTAACCATAAGTACAACGGGTAATGGGCGTGCAGCCGACCGTTACGAATTCAACCGACGCTCCGGAGAGATAACACCGCTTACAAAGTATGCTGACACAAATGAAGCAGACAAGCTTCGTGGTTGGATTTATTCAATCCATACCGGAAGTATCGGTGGAATATTCACTCGTATTTTATGGTTGCTTGGAGCCTTATTTGGCGCATCGTTGCCCTTGACGGGATATTATATCTGGATTAAACACCTTATGAAAAAGAAAGAACCACATCCGGAACACCGACATTAATTTTGATTCTTAAGAAACGCTGAGTGAGCTGAATAATTTACAATGGATACATCCTGTAAATAATTCCGCTCACTCACTTAAATATCCGATGGTATGATTGACAATAAAGCAGTTTTTGGCAGAAAATATCTTGTGTTTCTCATGGTATTTCTTGGAATGTTATCAGCATTCGGACCATTTGTCACAGATATGTATCTGCCCGTTCTGCCTGACATGGCAGAAATTTTCCATTCCTCAGCTTCAACCGTCCAGTTCGGACTGACCATGAGCTTGATAGGACTCGCCGTTGGTCAACTGTTTTTCGGACCGCTGAGCGATAAATATGGTCGCCGACCGGTACTCGCAGCATCACTGTTCATATTCACTGCCGCCACAGTAGCCATATTGTATTCACACAATATGGACTGGTTCAATATGTGCCGCCTGTTTCAAGGTATTGGCGGAGCCGGGGGGATTGTCTTGTCTCGATCAATAGCGACTGACTATTACTCTGGCAGAGAACTTGCCAAAACCCTTGCCATTATTGGAGCTATTAATGGAATTGCACCGGTGGTATCACCTGTCTTAGGGGGTGTTGTAGCAACCTTCTCCGGTTGGCACGGCATATTTATGGTATTACTCGGCATTGGCGCGATAATAATTGCCATGTGCTATATTTTTAGGGAATCACATCCTGTTGAACGACGAAATACCATAGGAATATTCCAGACATTCACATCGTTCTGGCAACTAATCCGCATGCCATATTTCACTATTTATGTAATGCTGTATGCCTTGTCCTGCGCAATATTATTTGCCTACATCTCCTCCGCATCATTTATCATCCAGAACCATTACGGATATTCACAACTGATATTCTCCATTTGTTTCGCAATAAATTCCGTTTTCATCGGAATCGGATCCGGACTATCAGTTAAAATCAAAAAAAGCGCAAATGCAGCGATGATTGGAGGGGTATTGCTGTTAATTACATGCATATCGCAACTTGCCATATACACTCTGTTTGATTCATTTGCCGTATATGAAATCATGACACTCTTTATCCTTACCGGAGTAGGATATATCTTCACAGCATCCACGACGCTTGCCATGAGGAGCCTATATCGGAGCTGCTTCTGCGATATTCGGAGCGCTGGGATTTCTCTTCGGAGGTATTGTATCACCACTCGTCGGTATCGGCAATATCCTACATTCAACAATGACTACAATGCTCGTATGCGCCGTTTTGATTCTAATCTTAGCTACAATTTCTACATGCCGCAAACAACACATTGAAAAATAACACCATCTGCACTGAATCAACCCTTTATTGAGAATTAGAATTCAGCCCCCAATTTCTGAAACAAATTGGGGGCTGAAGTTTTATATATCCCTGTAATCTATCTCATTAGTACATATCTTAGTACATATCGACCGATCATTTTGCCCCACCGCCAAGAGCCTTATAAAGTTTCACCACAGCTTGCAACTGACTCACTCTGTCAGCTATAAGATTCAACCTTGAGTTAAGAAGATTCTGCCGGGATGTCAGCAACTCAAGATATGTGGCATTATTTGTGCGGAACAATAATTCGTTTGACTTCACAGTCCTTTCAAGAGCACTACATTGATTTTTATGAAATGAATAATCATTACCATACGATTCTATTGCATATAGCGCGTCATTCACTTCCTGACCTGCGTTTATAAGCGCCTGCTTATAATTAAGCAGAGCAATCTGTTCTTCATCTTTGGATATCCTCAGATTAGAGATAAGTTTTCCACGTTGAAATATCGGTTGTGCGAGCGACCCCAATGCAGATAGAATCCATCCGCCGGGATTAGTTACAGCCTGACCGAGCGCATTTGTCCACCCGACAGACCCTCCGATGGTCAATGACGGATAAAATGCCGCTCTCGATTGATTTGTTGCATAATATGCTGAAGCCAGATTCATTTCTGCCTGAATCACATCGGGACGACAAGACAATAGATGTAATGGGAGTCCGACAGATATTTTTTCCGGAATATTTTGATTATCAATTGATAGACGTGGAATATCGTACGACACAACGCCCAATAAAGTACACAATGAATTCTCAGTCTCATGTCGTCGACGGATTAGGGTATTATGCATTGAAAGCAACTCTTCAAGATTTGCTTTGGCTTGAGACAGCGCATTTTCCCTGATATCGCCGACTTTTAATTGTAACTCCAT